>JADMIO011270887.1_pt1 | contig 58207 bp, 51 predicted proteins | sample 8958161 | NCBI WGS metagenome assembly JADMIO01 (sample SAMN16585339, study PRJNA669376) | soil metagenome | isolation source: Crop rotation soil | place: USA: Cullars Rotation, Alabama | collected 2011
GCCGCGACTTCAAGTCACGTGAATTCCAAGCTTCGGATCCCACTGTGCTGGAAAGAAGAAGAAAAGAGCTCCCGATACCTCGCGCGTGTGCCGACCTGCCAAGTAAGTGATCGAGAAGAAGCGAGGTTGATGATGATCAACATCACAACTATCTCTGCTGAATGTTCTCCAGATCGCTCCTCTGTCTCAGATACTGTTTGGCCAGTTGGTCTCCACCCTTTTCGCTCTGCTCCATCCAATGTGTCGCAATGCACATGATCAGTGGATCACTTCTGGAGCTGTCCTGGCTAGCCTTGCGTTCGCGGTTCAACAGCTCTGTTTTAAATACGTCCCTTGGCTTGGTGAGAGGCAAGATGGTGCGAGGTAGGAGTTCGGGAGATGTGAGGTACATGATGGCGAGCTCACGCTCGGCAACATAGTCACCTTCTTTGGCTGTAATGAGCAACATGCGAGCCGCATCTTCGAGCGTGTAGCGAGACGACAATGGCCGTTCTGCGCCTGTACCACTGGAAAGCGGATCTGAAGGCGTGGGCGTACCGGGCTTGCGCTCAACGACGGTATCGCGGGAAGAGTTCTTAGCGATGATGTCGTCGACAATTTCAAGCATGATTCGACACACATCTTGCTTGAGACCGAGAGCCGCAAGAACTGTATCCCAGAAGGCCTTTCCACGCGCTGTCTTGTCCAGCATTTGTGCTGGAACAAACGATGCAATGTATTGAAGATCTCTAAACAGAGTCTTAGGCCGGATGCCAGCATCCCGGAACAGGCCTTGAATGACTTCTACAATCATGTCGGTGCTGGGCGGACCAACCGGAGATCGGGCGCCGCCGCGCGAAGGTTGAGGCGAAGCGTTGCTGGAGCGGTCTTGGCTGATGGTGTGTGAACGACGCTCTTCGCAGTTCGCAATCGCTTCCCCTAGATTCTTCGCCCTCATTGTATTGGTAGTTGGTTCGCGGGAGCTGAATTCTGCTGCAGCGCCAAGCGTAGGGGACTGCGGTATGGGAGGCAGCATATTATTGTTATTATTATAAGAACGGCTGGATCGAGAAGACAGCGAGGCAACGATGAGCAGTTCGAGCTCATAGAGCGCATGAAGTTTCGAATAAGGGTTGGGATGTGTAGCGAATTTGCTCAAAAGGCGGCGGAACGCGACATTGTAAGGGAACTCGAGAATACCCGATTTCTTCGCGGCAGAATTGCCAGACGATCTTGTCGTAGCATCGCTCGATGAGGAGTGCTCCCCGGCAGACTGATGTGTATCTGAGGCTGCGGCATGTTGGAATGTGGCAACCGGTGGAGCTGCTTGACCTCTTTCTGTACGGCCAAGTGCTTCCAATGGGCTATTTCGATGATCGGTGATGGTTTGCTTTCGTACGTTTTTCATACTCTTCTTGCGTGAGAGTTGCTTCCGACGTCTGCGCTCCTCATCTTCATCTCGTCTGCGTTCAATACAGTCTTCGAGCAGATCGCCACTGAACCATGCATCTGTTTCGCTGCCATTAGCGAACACAATCGTGCCTAGATCGCTCAACAGTAGGCCAGTCAAAGTCTGCTTCAAGTCTAACAAGAACCTGCGTTTATCCTCGTTGACGCTAACGGATTGTTTCAGCATTACAGTGCCTTTGGAAGAGGATGCCGTTCGGGGTCGAATGCTAGTAGCATTGGTGGGCGACTGCGCTTGAGTTTGGAACGGAGACCAGAAAGTGGCGGTAGGGTCGATGGACAGAGTCGGGCTTGCACCACCAAATTGGTCAGATTGTTCGCCAAAAGTCCTCCCCCACGGGTTGTTGTCGAAACTTTGTTGGGAATTGCTCTGGTGTGAGACGGAGCGGAGGCTACTCTGGCTTGGGCGTTGAGCAAAATCAAGGCTGCGTGAGCCTGGTCGACCTTGTGTTTCGTATTCCTCGTCACCGGCAATGGAAAGTGTACCGACTCCGGTCAAGAAAAGATCACCCTTCTGACGCCCACTATCGAGAACCTCCTTGTCTCGCTTATACAGCTCGCTAGACCACAGTACAGGGCTGTCCATGATACTGTCTCCAACAAATTTGTTGACACATCGATCAATCTCAAGACAAAAACGGTGGATACGCTCCTCTCCCTTGCAGAAGTTCTCAATACCAAACTGGTTGAGCCATTTCGCGGTAATGTCGGATTGTTCATCAGAAAGCTTGTTTGGACCACCAAAGTCTTGAGGAGCAGATATCATATCGAATACCTGCGCTTCCGTTTTGAGCAAAAAGTTGTTGGAAGTGGACTTGGAATAGTTTCTTGGTCGATGTGTCGGGATAGGCTTCCCATCGAGGGTTTTTGTTGGTTGACCCATGATCTTGAGCGCGAGAGCGACGTTTTTCGCGTCCTCGTAGGTTCCAGAGTTGCGAACATCTGTGATATACCACATTTTGTCTCGTAGATTCTTCAATCCTATCATCATGTCGTCAATAGCAGCATCGTGCCGTTCTTGGGACTGTTTCAGCCAGACGAACCAGGCCTCAAACTCTTCGATGGCGTTGGCAGATTTGCCCAGAGAATCGCGTGGGCCACGGGAAAAGTAGTTCAGTAATGCCGCATATCCATTCTTGATCAGTGACGGCGAGTTCAATTTTCGCAGTATCTGTAGTGTTTTGTAGTAGAGATGTGCATTGACGTAATCGGATCGAGCCTGGCATTGGTACATAGCGGTCTCGAGCATCGTGACAAGGACAGAATTGTTCTCCTGCTTCTCCGATGACTGGGAGTTGCTGGCGTTTCTCGGCGATCGATGACGATTAGGCGGGTTTCTCTGGTTTACAATCATGTTGGTGAGCTGACTTTGGTTTTGATGGTATGGATTGCGGGATGCCAATGTTTCACTCTGAGTCCGGACAGGTCCTCCATTTCTGGCTCCCCTCCTGTGAGTCGAGGTGCGATTGCTGAAGCTCTTTGACTCGCTGTCGGGTGCCAACTCCTTCGGTATCTCATACTCCTCGACTAGTTTGCTAATGGCCTCCTTCAGTTGGTGGTAGTCACTTTGAAGGTCAAGTCCATCAGCTGGCCCTTCGTCGTCACTACTGTCGCTATCAGGGGAGTCGTCATCATACAAATCATCATCGTCGCTGTCTTTACGCATACGTGCTTTGAGTTGTTTGCCGTCGGGGGAAATGTACAAGACCGCCCAGCGTTCTGCACAAGGATGGCAGGAGCCAGAAGTGTCATCCAGTATTCTGCTCATCTCGGAGCATGCCATTCGCAGGCGCCTCCCGTACAGCTCTGTGGGTGCAATCTTGGCCTCGGAAGGGTTTTCGTCTACGGGCATACCATGGAGAGGTACTTCCTTTTCTAGCAACGGCTCTCTTGAGGTGGTGTCGCTGGTCATAGACGAAGCGCTTATGCTCAGGATCGAGCTCGAATCCCCAGCAGAGGCAGCATTTGTGCGGAAAGGCATTGAGATTCCCGACACTGAAGAAGCAGATGAAGCGAGACCTGTACGTCGCTGACTTTCTTTTTCAAGATGGCTCGATTGTGGGCGACGTTCAGGAAACAGAGTCTTGACCAAAGTGATTATGTCAGAAGGGCATATAACTAAACAGGGCTGTACCTCGACGGTCTCACGAGGTGAAGTAATGGCTTTGGCCGGAAGAAGAACAGGCTTCGCGTGGGTTTTGGTATGCTTAAATCTGGCAAGAATGCTCTCAATGTGGACGCGGATTTCCGGTAGAATAGGCACTTGCTGGCGCCTGTCACGCAGGTTAGTTAGGTCAATATGCAACGATCCGGTGGAGTATTCGTACCAATTGTAGGTCATGTCCAAAACGTGTTTTTGAGCGCGGATGGCGATTTCCTTGAGAATCTTTTGGCGGGCGTGTTCAGTGATGTGATGTCCAATCATTATCCCATGGGTCTAGCCGGCGTTAGTAGACAAGAAAAAAAAACGTTTGACGGAAAATGTTACGTGCCTCGGGATGGATGATTGCATTGAGCAAAAACGTAGAAAACAACCAACGCGAGACGAAGAAATTCTGGGCTCCTTTACGCAGATTTTTAGTCTCATCCAATTTCCGCAGAATGGCATTTCCAATCTCCAGGACACCTTCGGGAATACCACCAGCACTAGGCTCGTCGTCAACGACTTCAAAAAGGCGTTTTACGGCCCGGTCAAAGAACTCGTCGGCTGCAATAGTATCCTTGGTGCTCGGAACGGCAGGCGTGGTCCCGCGGATGGACTGCTCTTCGGCTTTCTCCAACAGGAATTGACCGTCTTGGAGCATCTGCATGAGATAGAGCTCGAGGTTAGACTTCCCTGGCCATTCCCTCATACCTGCCCAAACATCCAGAACGGACTTGATGAATTTCTCAGTTCCCGGCTTTGACTCCATGATCAGCCTGGCGCAGGTGGTTGCCCAGACATCGGTGCGGCGCAAATCTTCGGCGGCGTCCGGACCAGACGAATTGGCAAAGACGGTGTAGATCAGCGCGGCGAAGGGATCGTGCCTTTGGAACGAGAGGAGACGTTCCACGGGGCTGGGACCTTGCGGAGTTGGCTTCTGTGCACCAACAGCCTTACCACGAGCTTGAATGGCCATGACAGAATCTATAGGGTCAAGAGCTTGACGGAATGAAGTAAGAGAAGTGAGTTCCTGCTGAGACAAACTACTGATACGAGTAGCAAGGAAATCAGGGTTTGTCCTGATTTCAGAAATGAAACCTAGTAGATCGTCCAAAATCTTGGACGGAACTTCATTAAGGAAAGTAGAAAAAGAAGGAGCAAATTTGTCGAACTTGACATTTTTGGTTGATTTGCCCAGCTCGAGGTCTGGCTCCAACAGGGCATAACGGCGCGTGGCATCGCACGAATTGCGCACATCGTTGAGTGCGTTGTATAGAGTAGCAAAGCTCTTTTTGTCATCGGACCTAAAGTTATCAACCAAAGTGCGGTAGGCCAGCTCCCCGCAATGCACCAGGCGGGCGGAGAGGGCGCTCGAGACCAGCCATCGGTGCAGGCGGACTCGGGAATGGGCCTTGCGCTGCTCCTGGTAGCCCTGGAGGCGAATTAAATGGGCAAGCTCAGCGAGCGAGGTGGCGGAGGTTGGGATAGCAGCTGTGGGCAAGTATGCGTCGGTGTAGGAGGAGAGGTCTGCGGGGAGAAGACGGGGGAGACGGCCAGCGGGGGCAGACATGGTGGCGGGCAACTGAGGCCGATGGGGGGAATTTTGCAGGCGGTCATTCTGATCGTGAGGTGGTGCCGGCCGACTTCCCATGGCTGAATGCGACTGCTTGGAGAGGGGTGAAGACGACCTGGGCGGGGTGAAGAGCCGAGGCGGAGGCTCTACGGGAGGGTCATGGACTGCAGATGTAGTGAATTCAGCGGCGGCGGCGGGAGTGTGCGAGGTGTGGGAGGTGTGCGAGGTGTGCGAGGCGTGAGAGGGAGTGTGGGTTCTAGAAGAGACGTAGTGGGTGGGAGGTGCTGCCAGAAAGAGAGTCAGTCAGATTGCCAGCACATTGTGCTTGGGAGGAAGCGCATTGATGTAGGTATATGCACGAGCAGGTAGTAGCAAGCAATAGCAGGGCACTAAGCGACTGCTAAGGTACTGTAATGTAATGATTATGGGGACAGTGGATGGGACGAGACGAGCACGTACGAGGAGTCGGAGTAGGCGTAGCAGCGGCAGTGGCAGTGGCAGGGGCGACAGCGGCAGAAGCGCTGGGCGAGGCCGAGTCCTCGCTCCGCCTGAGCATCGTTGGTGGCCGCGGCTGTGCGTATTTGTTGTCGTTGTCGTCGTCGTCGTGGTCGTCGTCGTGGTCCAACCCACCATGGACCTTTGCGGAGGGACGCGGACAGGTCCGAAGAAGGCAAAAACGATGGCACGGTACAGCTCAGCACAGCTCACACATGGTCTGTCTAGAGGTCGCGCAAGGCTAGTTGGGAGGGAATGGCCACGGTCGAGTTGAGAGTGGTGGATGGATATGTACCGAGTATGTAAGTATGCGTTGGCAGCACTGCACTGGACGAAACTATGCGACGGCGGATGGGCTGGGGGGTCGCTGCACGGGACGTGGGAGTAGGATAGGAATAGTAAATTGGGAATCTGCTAGCTGCAGTAAACACCTGTGCATATATGTACTATCTATGTACAGCAGAGCGGAACGGAGCAGAGCAGCGCAGCTTAGAGCAGAGCACCACTTGACGGTCGTCGTCTTCGTCGTCGTCGACTGACCTGGTAGGGGGACGCCTGCGTGTCTGCATTTGGCGGGGCGGGTGTGCTATGACAGGGGGGGCTCTCCCTATACGTGTGCTGGAGTCTGTGCTCAACAGTCGCGAATCACGGCCTGCCATTCCATCAATAATAAAATCATCTCTTTGTATCCACAGATTCCCAGCTGGCAACAGTAACTAACAACAAATTTAAACTGTCAAGTCACCAAGCTGCTACCTACTAGTAATACGTGTTTGCTTGTGTGGGTCGAGTTTGATACCCAAGGCATGATTTGACAGCGAGCCAAACAGAAAAAAAAAGGGTCATTTGCTCTCTTCCGCATCCGCACATGAATGTAGGTATACATTTTGGGGACCCAGCAGCGATTCATTGGGTCTCCTCTTTCTTCGATTTCCACAGAATGGAACTGATAGTTGCTGCATCTGTCCCAGGAGCAACGATGAACACGCGCGCGCACATACATAGACATACCTACATAACATACGCGCATACGTACATAGACGTACATACATGAACGCTGCACGCGACATTGGTGGCCCACATCCAGGCCATGCTCGCCTGTCTGTCCCAGTCAGTCAGTTGTCCACTAAGCTAATGACTTGATATGATGATACACAGACAGTGTACGAAGGGCAGTGTCCACCCGCCAGCTCATCGCAGACTTCTGCCGTGAAACACGAGGCGAATCAACGCTCGCTGACATGGGCCATCCTCGCTGCCTGTCGTTCCCGCCCAACCAGCGAGGAACTCGGCGGCTCCTTTCATCGCCTTGCAGCATCGCATCGCATCCCATCGCCACTTTGAACTTTGCCTCTGGGAGTTGACGTCCTGGCCGGTTGTCCTGAGTGCACTCGTTCAGAGCACACCGCAGTAGCCGTCCTCCCCCTTGCGCCATGTAAGTAGGTAGCATCTTAGATCAACCATGGCGATTTTTGGCCGCTCCGTGCCGCGTAGGTAGTAGTTGCTATTTTTTTTTGGTTGTTGTTGTTGTTCTTCTCCTTTCGCCTCTTGCATGGTGAAGGTCCTGATTCGTAAAACTGAAGACATGCAGAGAGAGGTGCTGCCCCGCCATCCATCCTCCATCATCCACCACACCACCAATCCCCCCATCGATACTACCACCCCACCCTCTCAAAACCCACCTGGGCACTCGTTGCCATCACCACCACCACCATCATCCTCACCACCACAACTGCATGCCCTTCAAACAGCATAAATCCGCTCGCCCCAGAATGCACGATCCCCTTGAACAGGCCTCCCTTCTCCCAACGTGACGTGCATCCAGTGGTTCGTCCACCCTGCTACCTTCGCTAGCTAGATCGATGCGCTGGCATCTCCCAAGACCAGCGCGCATACCTGCCATCCCTCACCTTCCATCCTTCCCCCTTCTTTTCTTCCCATGCGTCTGCCCAACCGCAGCATCGACCGCTACCAGTTGCAGGGGCAAAGGGAAACAAGAGAAAGAAAGGAACAAAATGCCTTCCTGGACCAATCAGACGGCCCTTTGCTTTCGTGCATGTACATGAGGGGGACATGGGTCATGTAGGTACCCTGATACCCAACCACGTGTAGACTTTATTTCCTTTTGGCTTCCAAGTTTCTTTCTTCCCTTTGCCCCATTTCGCTATTTCCGCGAACAACAAACATGCGGTGTGGCCGTTGTTCGCCCTCGGCAGAAGAAAGTAAGAAAGAAAGGAAAAATCCCCCCCTGTGAACCCTTTCTTTCTCCGGTGTGCATAAATTGATAGGCGAACTACCTCAGCATGGCTCGCCCTATTCGATGCGGTGAACCATTTTTTGCTGTGCCCGCAGAAAAGGGCCTGACATATGGACTTGGCTGATCCCGAGTCTGTTTATTGGTCTATGTCTTCGTGGCTCTCTCCTACTCGAACTCGATATACGACGGTGGTGACCTGTCAATGCCGTCGTACATACAAAAAGGCCAGATATATCGCATCCGAGCCGCATAGCAAGCAGCGCAACCCCTGTCAGTCCTTGACGACCTCGAGCCACGTGCCTCCCTCGTGAGCGTGACATGGCTCTTGGAAACGTTGATGGGCATGCTACTCCACGAGTTGCCGAGGCCGCTCTGGTCGCTGATAGCTGTCTTTGGGCAGCAAAAAAAGAAAAAAAACATACTGGCACCGAAATCAGACTTCGCCAGTAGGGCTGACCCACGAGTTGCCCGATCGATCAACAGCATAGCCCAATTGCGGCGGCGGCGGCGACAGCTCATGCTGGGATTTCCCTCACGGCTTTATCCTGGCTGACGAGAGGCTTTGCTGATGATGCCGGCAGGTCACTCCCTGGGAAAATGTATGATCATCGCCCAAACCGATGGCTGGGCTCATTCTCGGCACTACATGACTGGAGCTACTCAATTAGAAGTATGGGACGATTCTACCTCTTCCTTTTCTCTCTATTAGCCCTACCGGATAGACTCTCTTAGGAGAGGTGCGACACGTTTTCTGCTGTGTTGTACGTTTTTCTGCCACCAGACGCGCCGCCAGTATCCGTTCCCTTCGCCGTTGTAGACTTCTTCTCCTGCGCCATGCCAGTCCTCAAGCCCCAGCTCATCCTGAGAATCGGATGCAAATCGCTTTGCTGCAGATATACCTGCTTCGTTGAACGCCCAGAGAAGAAGTTCTCTCCGAAACTGGCCTTCGGATGATGTAGATGTAGTCATTACCGCGTACAGATCGAGCTCGAGCTCTCGCGCGAACCGATCCAGTGCGTCTAAAAAGGCGTCATCTGTAGCTGATTTGTCCTTTACTTCGTCCTTGGCCTTTTGCTGCAAGAACTCAATAGGCTTAACAACTGCGCTAACGCCGAGTTTCCGGCTTTTTTCGTCCCATTGCTTGTAGTCCTTTCTTAGAATATCCTGCAGCTTCAGCCCGCCAATGTCCTTTCTCGCCGAATCAATGGCTTCGAAGAATTTGTCCCGGTTGTAGCTTGCCGAACCCTTTGGAGACATCTTGATCCTGGCTTCAAGGTAGTTAACAGCCTTTCTGTCATGCTCAGTCGTCTTGTCCCTAGACTGAAGATTAGATGTATCAACCAAGATGCTGGCAAGCCCCAAGTGGGCTACTTGGGCATCCCAAGTTTTGACGACAGCATCATCGTCAGACAGGCTGTCTCCCTGCGCATGCGCAGCGACCGATGAGGTGGCAGAGTCGGAGAGGAGATCCCACGCCTGTCGGCAGTAGTCGGTAACCAGACTGGTGCAGCTTCCACTTTTCTCGATGATGTGTGGCTCATCGCCCGTATTAGCAGGAATCTTGCCTTCATCGTCGTGATGGTCAATGACTCCGCCAACCCGCTCAGAGTAAATCTTGCCCAGCTGACCTTGTAAGGCGTTGTGGTCCACTAATATCCACTTAGTGTTCTCTGGCGGGAGCTGCGATTTGATGTCTGATAGATCGGGTAGATCGTCCAGTGTTATGAGGTGACGCGATTCGATGTTGGCGTACTTAAACAGCTCCAAGAATTCAGGTCGCGATTGGAGTCCCGACGAGGGGATGTTGGTGACTGGTACGTATACTTGAGTGAATGCATTACGAGGTGGAGCCATCGATCGAAGATAGGCAAACAGTACAGAGCATGTCATCGAATCAAGATCTGTAGCGGTGTCAGGAAGGCCCGAAATCACTAAAATGTGATTAAGATTTAAGAGCTTACCAGCGGATTCATTGCCAATGACAAAGGTGATTTTCTGGTTTGTCTCAACTGCCGCGCGAAGCGCACTTCGAGCGTGCGTTAGAAAGCCGCGCAAGGAAGTCCTTGGCACGGCCATTTTTCTTCGCTACTATTTCGTATAAATCTTGATGGGCACTACCCCATTCACGTACGGAGAATGGAAGGTTTTGATGAAGAGAGTAGGGCAGAGCTGTTTAGAAGTTTGCGGAGAATGACGTACCTCCGAGACATCGCGTGTGTTTTCAGGTGGCTCGTGCGCGCGGGGAGTAGCGGGGCAATCTGAGGAAGATCGTGACAAACAAAACATTGAGCCAGCAGGAAGGATATTAAAGTTTCGCAGGTATTATTAACGGTATCATCATTGTAGAAGTCATCTGCTTCTAATTAAGTTCGACGCTGCCTGCGGGAACACCACGTGTACTACGAAGTCGTCTCGCGAAGAATTGCATGATGGGCATCATCTCTTCCCTGTTGCCCGGCATGCTGTCACCAACCTTCCGCCATTCCTTGATCTCGATGAATTCAAATGCATCTTTCAGCCTTGAGACAGCGCCATCGGTGACAGCAGAGTTTCTGGCTGCTTTGCAAGCGAGAATCGGTGTCTTGCTCTTCTTGTCTAGAGCTTTGAGTGGCACCGATAGCGACAAGATACCGCCAACACTTATCACACCTCCCAGCTCATCACCATCATGCTCTGCTGCTACTTGCAGGCCCACCATCGCACCTTGTGCATACCCAAATATCATGATCTCGCGCGCCTTGTAGCCGCATTTCCCAATGAGACCCTCCTTGATGACCGTGTCGAGAACAAGCTTTGTGGACGCTTTGAATCCTGTGTCCATGTCCATCTCTCCCGTTTGTTGGTCGAAGATGAGATCGTCACCCCAGTGGAAGCCGCCCAGATCGAAAGGTAAAGGGTTGGGTGCCTGTAAAGCAATGCAAGCTGTTTCGGGCAACGAGAGCTGTTGCCCTAGCTTCGTAAATGATGCATTGCTGTCTCCCAGGCCGTGTAGCAGGATCAGAACGTTGACGGGCTGCTGTGAGTTCGGTGCTGGCTTTTGTTAGCCACACGAATAATTGCAAATGTAGGGAAAACATTACGAGGTGTGACGCTCAATTTCACCGACGAGGGGAAATCATCTGTCGAAGGTAGCCGACCTGGCATGGTGACTAATGATCGTTGTTCATGTCCAGTCGATGGAGTGTGTACAGCAGTGGGTACTGAGGCTACCATACAAAACAACGTACGTTATGAATCTAGCGCTTCTATTGGTGTAGATCACATGTGAGTCAGCATACTTACCGTCGATACATCTTTTCTCACTATCGAATACGGTGACATACAACGAACAAGGCTGGCCTACACATTTTCTCGCAATACTACAGCACGAACATGGCCACACGTCTTAGATTTACTACATTATTTTAGCTCTATGAGCATCTATTGCCCGAGCATCCATAGACCTCTCACAGTGCTGTACCTTCCGAGAACAGGCATTGAGAAAACGGAAGAGATTCCGAAACACTTAGCAATTGAAACCAGCTGCCGACAGTTCCGGACAGCTCACCAGTCGCGTCTAGCGGCTTTAATGCAGTCTGAACCTCAGCTGTTACCACCCAGCCTCCCAGAAAATGCAACGAACTTTCGGTATAATTATATCATTACTGTGAGAATGAGAGGTAGCAGTGTTCAAATATAACTGAGGTCACTCTGTATGTCTAATGTCGACATTGTCCAACGCCATGACAGCCACTCGTTCAGCATTGGATCTCAGGGGTCAAATGCATGGAATGACGAAGCTCCGCAGTGGTTCTACGCGGCCTATCCAAAACAGCTAAGCTTTCCAAGCTCTTGATCAAAGCTTGTGAAAGCTTGTCACTGAGTTGTGGGGCCAGGCGAGTGGACCGTGACGCCAGGTTCCGACAGATCATAGAAGCTGCGTCTTTAGACTGCCATGTTCAGCGAATCATCACCCTCAGAACGATCATCCTGAGTCCTCGGCTGGCAAAGCGGCACCGAGTAAATAGCGCAAAGCGACAGAGGCCGGCGACATTCATCAAGCATTACACCTAAGCACCAGACTATCCCTGACTGCTCATCCCTCAGCCTATCACGCCATGCCTCTGGATACTTTTGCCCTATATTTATGTATCGACTCAGCCACTTTTAATGCAATGAGGCAACACTGAACCCTGACAGGGACCAATAATTGGCACGGTATCGTCAACGCCTGCGTAATACATGTCCACTGTTGATGTGGCTAGATGAGCTAGTTTCAGCTCATAGCTCTAGTGAGCCACATCTGAACCCTGATGGTCAAGCTTGTGTGGGGATGAGGGGCAGCAGAGAGCCTGGATGAGCTGAAGACACGACAGATCATTGCATGACAGATGAGGGGGTTGTTTCGTCATCCAAGTCTCGGTGTCTTCGGCAGGGACAATGGGTCCAGAGAGTGGCGTAGGAACGTATATAAACCTACAGCTCCCGCAGTCTAGATTGGTCATACATATTCTCTACACATCAACATCACTGTGATCTCTTAACATATCATTTCTGACCAACAAATATTCATCTTAGCCTTCACTTTCACCTTCAACAAACTATCATAATGCCTTTCGGTTGGGGTTCGTCTACTTTACACTTTTATTGTAGGGACATGCGTGCTGACAGTGATGTAGGAGACTCTGAAGACGCATACAACCGCGTGTATGAAAACAACCAATTCGAAGAGAACAAGGCAAGCTTCGGCCATGAGCTAGCAGCCGGAGGAGCAGCCTTCGTTGGGTTCAAGGCTTTCGAGGACCATCAACGAAAGGAGGGTCAGTCACTGTCCCCAAAATATCACGACCAGACTCTAACTTAAACCGACAGGCAAGCCCGTATCCCACGCCTTCGCTAAGGAGCTTGTTGCTGGGTTCGCAGCTGCAGAGGTCGACAAACTCGCAGAGACCAAGGGCGAGGATTGGTTCGATAGGGAGAAGGCAAAACATCAGGCGAAGAAGAACGCAGAACAGATGTATGAAGAGCACTATGTTGACGGACATGGCGCAGACCAGTACGACCCGAATCAATACAACCGTCCCCAGCACTTTGATCGCCGCGGATGGTAGATTAAACCTCTTGAAATTAGAGTAAGGTGGGAACGTGTACAAAGGTGCGCGGCCGCTCAAAGCTAAATAAAAAAATCACCAATCAAAAACATCATTGCTCCACCTCAATATCTGAAACGTGTCCATAATCTGACCAAATGTTATGAACTGATGCTTGAGTTTAAATATTGACATGCTTGAATTGGAGTTTCAGTCAGGGAGGAGGAATCACAAGCAACGTATGGTGATCGGCTCCTACGATGTCAAAGTTAGTGTATACATACACATTGAGAATTTTTGATGGAATAGATGCCATATACACTACAACAATTCATAGTGCAAAATTGCTTTTTATACATTAACGGTTCACATGTCGAAGTAGCTGCCCCGAAGTGTTTACTGACCATCACCTTGGCGGGCTTGGTAGAATGACGCAAGTTCCCGTCGCGCAAGCGCGAAACGGGATGGGGAACGGTCCGTGCGTGGAAGATCGGATTACACCTCTGTCTTGTAGCTACGGTTCCGAACAACGATAATTGAATATGCGCCCCTGCTTTGCGCTTCGGAACGCTTAGTGCCGTATCCGTCTTTGCAAAAAACATCGTTCGTTACATATTTATATCCTGCACATGTCTGGCCTTCTGTGTGCGACACGGTATCCCCTATCACAACACGCTTGCGCAAAGCGTGGACGACACCGCGCCGAGGGAAGATGAAATTCGCAAAGTAAGTAACGCCTCTGTATGACGCTCTCTCACCGTTGCTCAACTGATCCGTCTTGAAGGGAGCTCGAGCGCGATCTCGTGCCCGAATGGCGACTGAAGTATCTGGATTATAAGGTGAGGCGCTGACCTCGTGGTCAATCTTCGTATTACCATTGGTGCTGACGCCGTTTCAGACCGGAAAAAAGAAGCTGAAGGCTATCCGCCGCGCACTCCGAACCGTGAACCAAACCCCAAGACTCCGCCTGCGTGCTGGGAATACCTACACGCCCTCGCCATTCGAAAGCGCGCCGAAATACTCTTTTCTAAATCGCAACCACGGAAAGAATGCCAGTACATCGCGAGATCCCGAAGATTTGAGGGCTATCGCAATTGGGAGGAGCCAATCTGCAGCTAGGGATGGGGCGAATGGAAGCAGAGAAGGGCTTCCAGGCGCTGAACCAAAAGACGAAGAAGCGCCATTGAACGCTCAGGAGGACCCGCGATATCCAGGCTTGACACGCTATGGTAGCATTATTGGCACACCGCCAAAGGATGGGTCACCCATGAACAAAGGCAAACGCCCGCCTTCTTTACAGCTCCCAGGCGCAGCGTTGGATCCAGATAGTAGCTCTCCGACAGTAGGGCCTTCTACAAATCTGCTGTCGAGCCGATCGGGCTCGCACCCTGCTGATGAGGTAGATGGAGGAACAAACAGTGCTTTTGAAGTAGGAGAAACAAGGTCGCCCACAACTCCAAAAACGCTCCCGGCGCGATACAAGAGCATCTTCACTCCGAAACGCATCAATTCTACACCTGGCGCACCAGTTAGCGAAACCCCCCGACCATTGCCAAAGCGTGTTTTCTCCTTATCGTACAATACGCCTCAAGCCGCGGCCAACGACGTTCCCCTCGAAGCCTATCGCGAGCTTGACACGAGACAAGCGGAGTTTTTCCACTTCCTTGATATGGAGCTTGACAAGATCGAGAAATTCTATAAGCAAAAGGAAGATGAGGCGACGGAGAGACTTGCTGTGCTAAGGAAGCAGCTGCACATGATGGCAGACCGAAGACTGACGAGTCTGATTGATCGACATACTGCGAAGATCAAGGCAAAGGCTGACAAAAACGGCGGTGTGGGAAGACCTCTGACGGGCGACCAAGACGCAGATGAAAACGAAGAAGCCAACAGTGCTTCTAATGGAGTAGCGATATCTACGTCTTGGCTGATAGATTCCGCTCTACAGGCCGTACAAGCTGGAAAGTATGGCAAGAGCACGAAGGCTATGCAAGGTCTTGCTACACCGTCTGCCCTCCGACCTATGGACGCCGAGGATCGCGGTGACTACCAGCGCAAGCCCGAGGAGTCCCATGTTCCATATCAAACAGCGAAACGGAAACTCAAAGTTGCAATGCAAGAGTACTATAGAGGTTTGGAGCTTCTCAAATCATATGCCCTTCTGAATCGGACAGCTTTTCGCAAGATCAGCAAAAAGTACGACAAAGCAGTGCATGCACGCCCTTCCCTTCGCTACATGTCGGAGAAAGTCAACCAAGCTTGGTTTGTCAACAGCGATATCATTGAGGGTCACATTCATGCAGTCGAAGATTTGTATGCGAGGTATTTCGAGAAGGGAAATCACAAAGTTGCTGTCAATAGGCTTCGGATCAAAATCGCTCGAGCAGGCGATTATACCGAAAACTCTTTCCGGAATGGTCTCATGTTAGGTTTGGGTGCGGTCTTTGGAGTTCAAGGCATCGTCAAGGCGGTCCAGTTGCTCTATGCCAACGACGATCCTTTCCATACCAATATAAGCTATTTGTTGCAGGTGCGTGATCATATGAAGAATCCCCTTACAATTACACTAACCGATCAACCAGATCTACGGCGGTTACTTTTTCATGACCTTTCTTTTCATGCTCTTTTGCCTGGATTGTCGCGTTTGGAGCACCCATAAAATCAATTACGTTTTCGTTTTTGAATACGATACCCGCCATCACTTGGACTGGAGACAGCTTTTCGAGGTAGGTTACTAACCACGGTCATTTCTTTGCCATTCTAATTATTAACGCTATGCAGCTGCCGTGCTTCTTCTTTTTCCTCTTGGGCTTCTTCGTATGGCTCAACTTCAGCCAATACGGAGACCCTAGTCTCTTTCTATACTACCCCGTCATACTTATAGGGCTTACCGTGATAATCCTGTTTGTCCCTTTAAAGATTCTCTACTACAGAAGTCGCTTGTGGTTACTCTTCTCCATGGTACGTTCGCCCAATATTAGGCAAGACTTCAACTGACTGATCTCAATAGTGGCGCTTAATCTGCGCAGGATATTATCCTATTGAATGGCGAGATTTCTACATGGGCGATATGTTCTGCTCCCTAACGTACAGCATGGGTGTGAGTAATTTCAATTTTACTTTATTTCATATGCTGACCGCTATAGAACATTGAACTGTTGCCCTGTCTTTACGCCCACGGGTGGCGCAATCCTAGCCAGTGTAACTCGTCCAACTCACGTCTACTGGGCTTTTTCACCACCCTTCCCGGCATTTGGCGCGCGATCCAGTGTTACCGACGCTATCATGACTCCGGCAATGCATTCCCTCACCTTTTGAACTTGGGAAAATACACAGCGACTATCGTGTTCTACATGGTACTCAGCATCTATCGTATAGATAAGAGTACCACCAATCGTGCCCTCTTCATCACCTTTGCTACAATCAATTCCATCTACTGTAGCTTCTGGGATGTATACTACGATTGGAGCCTTGGCGACCCAAATGCAAAGCATCCGTTCCTTCGGCAAACGCTGGGATACAAGCGGGCCTGGTGGTACTATGCGGCCATGGTCATAGACCCAATTCTGCGCTTCAACTGGATCGTATACGCTGTGGATCCCCTGCAGTTGCAGCATTCTGCAATAACCTCCTTCTGCGTTGCCCTCAGCGAGATTCTCAGACGAGGCATGTGGTCCTTGTTCCGCGTGGAGAACGAACACTGCTCAAACGTCGGCCACTTCCGTGCCTCCCGCGACGTCCCCCTCCCGTACGAAATCACCGCCACTCAGCAAGCAGAAGCAGAAGCGGAAGTAGACGAACGCCACGCCCGCACCGACGAAGAACAACCCATATCCCGCCCCGCAAGTTCCCACACCACCTCGGGTGCCCACGCAACCGGCGCAAACCTGGCACATACGCAGTCGCACTCGTCGTCGGTGCGCCACCGCCGCAGCGCCTCCGACCAAGCTTCCTACAAACCCTCCCCGCTCACCCGTGGCCTCACCCGCATCGGAACCATCATGCGCACAGCGCACGCGCAGGATTTCGAAAAGCGTAAGAAGCCGGAGCTCGGCGCCGCGGCGGACGGTACTAAGGCGGAAGACGACGACTCGGACGATGACGACGACGATGAGCCCGAAGAGAACAGCGGAAGGGCGACTACGAGCCGCGGCTCAGGGGCCGAGGTCCTGGTTGCTGCGGACATGCAGAGCGCTCGAGAGATTGAGGAGGCGAGGGGACATGTGGCTATGGGGAGGGCCGAAGGGTCGGGCTCCGGGTCTAGATGAGGACCGTTTCGAGAACCACCTCGGATAATACCATGATATGGGTGGTTGCTAAATTTTTCTTTGGATGCTATGGCTCACTTTTTTTTTTCCTTTTTCTCCCCTTGGATACTATACCCTGCCTGCCTGCCTGTCTGTCTGTTTGTCTCTTTGTTTGGCTTTTTTCTTCTCTCGTAGGAACATAATAGTGTATTCTTCTCCGTACGCACGTACGTACATATGCCTCCTTCGCGGATGCAAGGTCTCTATCTAACCGTCTTCTCTTCCTTGCTTCTTCTCTTTTTACATTGCAGCATGAATGCATACCCCAGAAACAAATGTGCCCCTTTTGTTCTTTACAGCAAAACAGTAAAAAAGAAAAAGTAGTACCAGAAATTGTTTGTAGCTCCTTCTTTCCTCTCTTGCTCATTCGATACACACAACATTTGAATTCGCCTCCCATCCATGACGACGACGGTCGTATATCTATACATATACATACACCAAACAAATCATCATCATGACCCATCCACACATTTCCAGACAAGCAAAGCAAACAGAGAAAAAGAAAACAAGCATTCCTATATAGAAAAACAACCACCAAACACCAAAGCATGTATATATATACGTACGTACGTCAACGCTATTAACAATAAAAACTTAAACTTATATGAATCACCATCGCACAATCGCTCCATCATTTTTTCAACGCTCCACAATGCCAAACAACCAAACAAATCATTCGCTTCATTCGCTTCATTCACCGTCTAAGCATATACCCCAGATCCGGCAGCCCCTGCACAATGCTCCTCACCAGCTCGTCTTCCTCCCACTTCTTCCTCTGTGCGAAAGTCGTCGTTGTCGGCGTCGGCGCCAGAGGCTGCTCGGCAGCTGGCGGGGTGGGGGAGTGGAGTGTAGAAGAGTGCGACACCTGCGCGGGCGCTGGTATATCGAAGATGGACCATGGATCTGTTGGGTCGGGTGTAGAGGTAGAGGTCGACGTCGACGTGGTAGGTGGGAGAGAGGTTTGAGGCATGGAAGACTCGAAGATGGAGAAGTCGGCGTCGTCGGCCCATGTTGTTGCTGTGGTCAAGGATAGGGGGTCGAACGGTGCAGGTGCAGGTGCAGATGGAGGTGGAGGTGGGGTCTGGATCTTAGGGGTCGAGGGTAAAGTTGTAGGCTCCGAGGTCGTCGTCGATTCGAAGGCGGACGAGTCCTCGCCCTGGTGAGGAGCTGGCTCTTCTGGGACAGGGGGCTTGGTAGAGCTGGCATCAGATACTTCCTCTGGCTCTGGTGTTGCGATGGTTCTGGGAGGCGTTGCGGTCTTCTGCGGTATGGACTGTGCCGAGGCACTCCTGGACTTCAATAGACTGGGACCGACTGGGAATTGTTCGAATGACGCAGGGACCAAGGGATTGGGTTTGGAGGTTGAGGAAGTGGTGAACACAGTTCCTTTCAATCGCACGATTGGCCTTGCATGCTTTGATCCGGTTTCCTCGAAATAGGCTGGAGGTGGTGATGGTTTAACGGGGGGAGGCGTACGAGCGGGGGTCGAGGGCGTGTTCATTCGTGTGGGTGGTTCGGGAGACCCTGCGAAGGATGCAGGTGCTATAGATACTGCCGGCGATTCCACCATTTCGCCCCAATCATCATCATCGAAATCGTCTTCATTGTCTATCTGCTTGGGGGGTGGGTTTGTATCAAGCGCGTCCAGACCATCCCAGGGGTTTGCGTCACCTTTTGGCACAGCTTGCGGTGGCTGTGGGACCGGAGGGAGCGATGAGATGATTTCAGCTTCGTCCAAAATCTCAGTAGATGTTGCTGTTCGCTTATGGCTGATAGGATCTTTTGGACGTGGGGAAAGATCTAGAGAGCCACCACGTCCTACCTGCCGCTGTAGCTTGGTCACGGCAATGTGCTTAGGCGGAACTCCAGAAGATAGCGACCGTGAATCAGTCGTACTCTCTTTTTTCCAGGGGTCATCTGCTGCTGAAGAAGAGCTCCAGCCGAATGCAGCCGGTACAGCGGTCGAAAGAGGCTGCACTTCCTTACTAGACAGTCGGACTGGGTTTGAGGCAGCCACAACAGAGCGTCGTCTGGCACGAAACGGGTCTTTCTGATCGGGCGGCGCTGGACTATCCCAATAGAAAGATGCTCTTGCGCCTGGACCTCGTCCTGCCATTCGGTCCTCACTAGCCCACCTCAAGACGGTTTTGTTTACTTCAGAACGGATTGTGGATGACTTCCAGGTCACGCGGATGTAGTTGTCGTAATCTTGGCCGCTGTTGTACTCGCGCAGTGTCTGCTTTCGAGTGAGGCGATACCATGCCTTGCGTGTGGCTGAACTCGAGTAAGCCGGATCATCTGGAGCTTCTTCCAATTTCTTCGAGCTTTCTTTGGTGGGCGGAAACAACTGGTTCATGAGATCCGAATCAATTGGATATGAGCCGGCCTTGGACTGGACATTAGATGCCTCGGTAGATGCCTCGGTAGGTTCCTCGATGGGTTTCTTGATAGGCTCCTCGATAGGTTCCTCGATAGGTCCCTCGGCAGAGTCTTGAATTTGCTTCTCGCCATTCTCCATACTAGGTGATCTTGGAGAGGGCTGTACATTTTCAAGATCGGGTTCAGGCTCCTTGGCTTCCTGCTTGACATGATCTTCGGCATGGTCGGACTCATCTTCTACCTCGCCTTTCACAGCAGGCTGCAATTCGGTATTCTCCTCTTTAGATTCCTCTGTTGCGTGTTCGCCATTCTGGTCGTCATCCCCCGTTGCCTTTGCCTTCCCACCTTCGCGCTCCTCTTCCAAGGAGGTTCGCGGCGATTCAGTAGCCGTTCCGTTGCGACTGTGGTCGGAAGGAGACATAGACGGGCGCGTGGAAATATCATCGTCCGGATACAGCGAGTCTGTCAACCCGGCAGCTATACGAGTAGGCGTGTCGTCAGGCTCGATCGTGGTAGCTGAATCAGACGTTTCCGAGACCACGTTCTCTCTGTCGCTAGAGATTCGGGCATCCTGTTGTACCATGTCCCACTCATTGTTTTCGCGTGGCACCTCGTCCACCTGTTGTTTCACAGATGCGAATTCGTCATCATGCTCATTACCCTTCTCGTATAAATCATCACCCCAGCCCATTGATTTGCCTACATGCAAACCCGCACCTCCCACGGGCTGTACCTCACCCGCCCAACCGCCATCATCGTCGCCAGCACCCCACTGCGCATCGTCCCAGACATTATTCAAGAAAGGTGGTGGGTCGGTGGTCGCGTGCGCCGGCGTGGCTACCTGTTGTTTCGTCGGAGATTCGGGTTTGTTGTTTGTGTTGCCGTTGTCGTGACTGTCGGCCCAAGGGTCGCCCCAATGATCCATTGTGGAGATACGAGCTTCATAGTGGATGGCTTCCTTTTAAGAAAGCATCCTTGCTGCGAGCCCGCGTACGTTTGGTCGGAAAAGGTTGTGAGGAGAGGGCGAGGAGGTTGAGGGCATAGAATGCGTGGAAACAGGTTGACGTCGCGGATCATGGCTTGCCTCGGAACGCCGGAGGTCCCTGCCAAGCTAGTCATCTCTACCTACTGCCTTAGTGAGATGAGCTAGCTGTCTACTAATTCCGTCCATTCAACTTCTGGTGGCCTTCTTTCTGACACACCTTGTCCGACATCATTGTTTCTCACTGCTCTCCATAATTTGCGCACTTACTTGATGGTTCCGTGGCTCGTCTCAATTACGGACATTCACCACGTGTCTCCGAAGTAGCCCCTCAGTAATATGTTATACATGCTTACGCACAGCACAGTACATTAGATTTCCTATCCAAGTCTGTACTCTATCCATAAGCGCTTTAATCGTTGTATGCCATTGCTGAGAGCATATCTTCCCTCTGTCTCTGACATCATACCGATTGACAGAAGACCAAGAGATTATCCCTCGATCAGCAAATCCCAAGCTACTCCACCATTGTTAGATCAGCATCCATCTCTTCCCACTCCATATCCTCTTTCATTTTCCTGGCCTCCTCGACCATGTGCATAGCCATCGTGTCTGCCGCTGCAATGCCATCGTCAGTCAGTGTCTCGGACATGTTCGTTGGTTTCGACTCCCTCAAATTTGGCCTGCCCACATCACCACGTTCCGCTCTCAAATCCATGCCCTCCTCCATGATTGCAGCATTCATCTCGTCCCGATCCTCATCCAACTCCAACCACCTCCCTAGGTATCCCTCGTCGTCACGCACCTCTCCTTCGCAAAATCCCCTCCGCTCAATTTCTCCCCTCACACACTCGAACGTCTCGGCCCTCACCTTCCGAAAGCCACAGACCTGCTCATGTTTGCCGACGTACATCGCCTCGCTGCTCTGAATCCAAGCCTTCAAGTCCACCAAAACCCTCGTGCTCAGTTCTCGTGCGCGTGTGCGGGGCAGCGGATGTATCAAGTACCAGTGTTTGGTAGCCGTGTTTTGGAAACTCGATCTCAAGCCCAGACCTGCGGCGGGGATGGTGTCGATTTCCTCGTAGTGAGCGTGCGCTTGGTCCATGGAGAGGTCGGCCAGGCGCGTGACAGTGTGGACCACCGTGCGGACGGGGAGGTACTTTGTCTCTTGATCACGTGCAGGCTTGGGATCTGAAGAATTTGGGTCATGGTATCGGATCAAGCCGGGGAGGGCGTCGACGCGATTTGGGCGGAAGGCTTCGATCGTCGGAGGCCCCAGTACATTGTTGAGGATGGTGGACAGCAGGTCTGCTGTGGTCATGAGGCGGTATGCCATGCTGCCATGCAATGGAGAGAGCGGCGTCGAGGCAGGAAGGTAAAGGAAGAGGTAAGATATTTGATGGTTGGATGTGGTTGACTAATTAGCTTTTGGCTCGCTCGCTCGTTCTCTCACTCAATTGATTGCTTGTTTGATCGATTGATTGTTAGTGTTTTGGAAGCGAAGTCGGAGCGCCATCTCCGCGCGCCGTGGCCGGTGACGACAGTGAAAGGAGCGGGCTTCAATGATGTGATTGATGGGAGATAACACCGATTAGGATACTCAGCTCCAGGCAGAAGCCTACCAATTGTACACACCGAAAAATCCTGTGCTACAAGGGATGCAAAACCGAACAGTTCCCTTTCGGAAGGACTGCGTAGGATGCGATCTTGCAAACTTGGAAAATGCAAAACTTGTTCAAACAATGGTAGGCGGTGACATAAATCTACCTAGAATCAAGGCTATCCAATTTGGGGGACACCGCAAATCAAATCGCTTGCAATTCAACACGGAGAAGCAAAGCCGACATTCCAGACCGCCCATGTCCCAGCGATGACCAAAAATAACCATATATCAGCATGGAGTCGATCGATGTTATCAGTCCAGCTATGATGACTGTTGTGTAAGTTATCAAGATAAGTAGAGCAATATTATACGTGCACATATTCACCATTACAAATTACCCGCACCTGCCTCCAAGAATCCGTCGATGCTCTATTCACACACGCGCCCTCAAATTTGGAGAAGACATATGGAATTTCTTAGCCGCGCGCGTTGAGTCGGAGGGACCAGCATCGGCGGCCGCGACCCAAACGCTCTCAGCAGATATAGGAAGATGAAGCTCCGATATGGTGGATGCAGCTCCATCGCGAGAGCTTCCAAAAGACCACTCATCGCTGTGCCTCGACACCGAGTCCTCGAATGCATCGTTGTATTTGCCAGGACGATGGCGCGCAGCACCATAAAGCGGTCGCTCGTTCGATGAAAACGATGTTGCCTGCCTCTTAATGGCTTCGACTTCAACCGACTCTGCCTCTCTGCTAGCAACCTCATCGGCATAAACGCTGAGCAAGAAATCCTTCAGTGTGACTGTATCCTTTGGCTCGCCGTTCTCCTCGTTCTTCAGCATGTTCTGTGCGAGCAGCTCTCGGTGGCGTTGGAGGTCATGCGAACTCGGATTCCTGTTGTGAACAAAACGCCATACGTCTGGTTCGTCTTGGCCGAGGCGAAGGTGGCCCTGGAGGGCTAAAAGGACTTGAGAAGACGTCCATAATGACAGGAAGTCGTCTAGCGAGTCTCTCGCTTCGGACACTGTTTTTGGCGCATCTTCATCCTCGGGATTCGAGGCACCAAGCTTGCTGTTGTCGAGCTCCGTTTGTCCGGATTGCTGTGATGCTGGGTGTTTGTGGGTGTGACCTTCTGGAGTAGGTCCCTCCCCAAGGAAGCAACCACACAGCGGGACGGGAACATCCAGATTCTGCAAATCCCCAGAGCTTCCGCGAACCTCCCGCGCAAGTTTCCGATAGAAGTCATTAAGTTGAGCGTCCGTGAGAGTAACTCTCCACTCGGAGAAACGTGCCTTGGAATTCTCGGCGAAGAAGCGCTTCCGCCACTGCTTGACGGTCATATTCACATCCAGTGGTGCACCTTGTACTCGTCGAATTTCCCGAGGCAGATGATCGTATTTGGAAGCTCGACGAATGGACTTGCCATCTACCAGCAGATTGTAAAAACGATACGGCAGCTCCTTCTCATGGGTCTCGTCGAGCCACATTCTGAAATCGAGCTCACTCGAGCGCGCGGTGTCATGTTTGTAGTCAGCCAAGATCATGTACCATTCTTGACGAGTGAGGATGTGTTCTTTATCTTCGCTTCGGCTAGAGGCAAGGCGGTAACCATGATTCGTATCTGCTTTCACGATGTGTAGTTCGTCCATGGCGAGAAGAGCCTACGAGGGATAGATTAGCTAACTTCATTTACAGGTTTGAATCGATAATGTTGAAACGAGGAAAGAGGTTGGATATTGTTGGGGTACTTACAATCTCCATAGGGTGACAGGTCCCCAGGAAAGCCAAGAGCTTAATAACGTGCGTAGGCCACTGGGATTGCGAAAGAAGCCACTCAGCAGGCGTGCGGGAAGCAACTTCCCCACCCTCATCGATTGAAATATCGCCGGTTTGAGGTCCATCACTCACAGCACTTGTCGAAGCAGGTGAGATGTCTCCTGCCACACGTGTCTGATCGGGTCGAGAACGAGCTTGAACATCCGATGGCGAAGGACCTTTGTTGTTTCTCGCTTGCGGTTTTGTCATATCTTCATGAGATGGCTGGCTAGAAGTTGAATGTCTCGGCGCATTTGCAGCACTCGGTAGAGGACTCCAACCTCCTGGAGTGTACATAAAACGGCTTCCACCTTTCTCCGTATACACCTCTCCCGGATGGGGTACAAGCGGATACCTCGCCATGTTTCCAAGACGCCCAAACTGACGCACGGGCTCGATCCAATACTCGGGCTTCTCTTTGACTGGTTTCCCTTCCCATTTTCTATGACCCTCGTACTCTCCACGAAATGGATCTTTGGGGCCCGGAACGATGTCGAAATCAGGTGGGAATCTGTCAGTGTGACACACCGCGATGTCGATGTCTCCTTTCACATAGCTCTCGAGTTCCTTTTTCGTGAGCGCGTTGACGCTATGCCAGTACCGATCGAAGGCCGGATCTCCCATGGTATTGCTATGCAGAATATTCCCGTCATCGAGTTTAACGCCTGCGACTGGTGGTAAAGGGACGTCTCGATAGATGGTGGGCGCGGGTCGAACCAGGCCTTCGTTCATCCACCGTGCGAGTTGCTGGTGATCTCTCTTCCCTATCATGGCCTTCCTGATTGGGGTTGTATCCACGACTCGCGCCGACACAGGAACTCGGTTCTCGCCTAGAAGAACCAGCTTCTCTAGGATACGCGCTTGGAATCCATCAAGATACTCCGCTTCTTCGCTGCCGACGAGCGTGGCCATGAGGTTGCGGGTGCCGCCGAGGTACTGGTAGAGATCCCATAGCTCGACGGGGTTCAGGAAGTCCAGAACGCTGATGGGGAGCGGGTGGGCGAAGTAGAGAAATCTCTCGGAGATTTTGCAGGCTTGGTAGGTTTTTTCTTGCAGGAGGTCCTCGGGCTTCAGATCTACGGACCCCAGAGCGAAGATGCGGTTTTCACAGGTGATGATGAGATGGTTTGATCCCGGTGGCCTTTTGTGGTCCTCCATTCTCAGTTTATTCTGAGAAGTCGGGTTGGTTAAATGTTGTTTCCGGTTCGGGTAGATGTTATCGTGATGATCAAGTCCAAGTATACTAGATTGTGTTGTTCTTCAAGAGAAGGACTCGAGTGATTATGGAGGTCTTTCTTATACACAGACTTCTCGGTCCTCCCTTGGTGATTTCCTCGCATTGAATTTAGTATTCTTCGAGTGTGCCAACGGATGTGCCAACGATATATGTCACCAGGCAAAGCCATGTCACGACAGCAATGCGCAAGCTCGCTGGAGCCCAGCCTGTAAGGCAACATTAAACTATGTATTCACTTACGTATGCGATCCAAGAATTCAACATATCTAGGATTTGTGAAGCATGCGTGCATGCGAATGGCAATCCCTTGTTAAGAGTAAACACTGGAATTCATTTGGCGTTCTCCTATCGGGGAACGGGAGACACGCAAACGTTTGTGAACTTAGCTTATAAAGTGTGAAGGGTACGAACCAACCAGATCACGATGCTTAGGTACTGATCGACACTCTCAGTGAACGTCGGTTCACAACGACCCGGCGCACTTCACGGAAATTCTCGGTGAATTCCGCTGGCAAACAAGACGTGGTCAATGCAAAGATGGCTTGAGAGTTTTTTTTGATCTTGCCGTCCCACGAACGTGCAGGGGTCCACCGTGCCGTCCCCTCACTTCAGCCTCAGATTTTCCCACTCGTTCCCCTGCGGAAATCCCAAATGAAAGCGTCCACACTTTGCAAAGAGTAACCCCGTCTTTTCCTCCACCTCGAAATCCGTCACCAATCCACCACTCTTCCCGCCTTCTTCCACAAAACAAGCATGGACCCTCGGCCCACTGACGGTCCGCATCCACTCCGGAACCACAAACCCAAATAGCTGACCCTCGACGTTCTTGCGTTCCCCTGCGTGCTCAAATTCCACCGTCGCAAATTTCCCCACTACCTTGAACGGCACATACGTGTTGACGCCACGCCCCAACTGTAGCGACGGTTCCGCGAGGATCTCCTTGAGCTGTTCAAACGACAGAGAAGGAACTTCGATGCGGAAGGTGGGTTTAAAAATGGTGACCATTGCGAAGATGAGCCTGGCTTGCATGTCTGCGGGAACTACGTCGCCGTTCGGTCGGAGATTGTATGCCTCTCCATCCTGAAATGCCATGATGGAACCATCTTCATATACACCGAGTCCATCGGTTCCATGAGAAGATAGGTTCGCGGTTTGTGGTTGTCCGGATTTGAAGCCTGCTGTTAGGGCGGCGTAGGTAGAGAATTGGAAAATGTCGTTTGGGATTGAGGCGACCATGATGTAGTAGGGTTATGCTCTGTAGGGAAATTGTTCGGATGGGTACTGGATCTTTTGTGTTTAGGTAGATGATAAGCTGCACGCAGAGTGTTTGAAGACCTTCTTCCCCCGGCGTGGAGGAGAGCCGGAGCGGAACGTAAGCGAGACTATACACGATTGATGCCCCACCTAGTTGTTCAGTATGAGTGGTTGCGTTGCTCTACATAGTTTGGCTCTATGAAACCAATTGATTGACTTCTTGGGACGGACGATTGTCATGCATGCCCATTGAGGTTGGCTGTAGTAGGTTAGAAAGGTAACACGGCAATGTGGAGGGGTAGATGGGTGGGTACCTATACATAAACAGTGACGTCACATGGTAAACAGTCCGACCACTTAGACCCATTCATGAAAGTTTATTCCAGCTGTATGGACCCATCAAAAAGCCACAGAGAAGACTGTTACAAAAAATCTGGGACGTACTGCTTCCAAGAACGAAGATTTAGAAATTCACAAGCTTTCCATTTTTTTCATTCACCCGACCAAGAAACATACATAGGAACAAGTCCTGATGGCATTCAATCGCCCCATATACAATGAATAATAAAAAGAAGAAGAAAAAGAGACTACCATGGCCAGGTCCCCGTATTATGCAAATGCAAACCACACTCCGCATCCCTCTTCCCCTCAATGACATCGATGAGCGGCAGCACGCTCTCCCTCGCACTTCTTGCCCCCTTCTCAGCCGTATTATTCTCACTCAAATTGCTGACCGTAAACCCGGGATCATACAAAAACACCTTGATCCCCATGTCGCCATACTCGACGAACTGGCACGCGGTGACCATGCTCAGTGCCGTCTTGCTTGAACGATACGGCAAACCGCTGAACTTGTGAAACGGCGATGTAGGATCCAGCTTGCGGCCGATACTCCCGATGCCCGAGGAAACGTTTACGACTCTAGCGCCGGACTTTGAGGCGAGGAGAGAGGGAAGCAGCGCTTTGGTGAGGACGTAAGGACCTGTGGCATTGGTGTCGAAGGCGGTGCGGAGCTGCTCGCGGTCGGTGGTGCCGGGAGGAAGGGCCACAGCGGCGTTATTAATTAGAATATCGAGTTTGCCGTGGGTAGAAGAGATGGTAGATGCGGCGGCAGTGATGGTATCATCGTCGGTCACGTCAAGGTGTACCAGCTCAGCCTTTCCGGGTAAGTTGCGAGACGAAAGCTCCTCGACCGCAGCGGTGCCTTTCTCCACTGTGCGTGAGCCAACGAGGACGTGATCGCCTTTGGCGAGGAGTTGAGCTGCTAGCTCGAAGCCAATTCCGCTGTTGGCTGAGTGGAAGATATCAGCATATACTTCATGTTGATACAATATACACAAGTGCTTACCTCCGGTAATGAGAACGATTCTTTTTGCTAGGGCGGCCATATTTTGCGAAGTATAGGTACGAGATAGAAACCTGTATTTCATTAAATTTAACTATCCGGGTGGGAGGGAATTTATAGACTACTCACTGATTCTGGCTTGTATAGAGCCCTGCGTAAACGCCGCATGTGAAGCTGTCGAGTGGTGCTATCTCCGACCTCTAGACACGCACTAAGCCTGATTTGCGTGTGTGCAAATTCCGGGGTTCTTTACGTTTTTGCACTTCCGATACCGTGCAAAAATACTGCACCCGCCTGTGCTTCACGCGTTTGGTGTTATCGTCCAATTCACAAGCATGGATGTATCGCAATGTTCATGAATAATACATTCATGCCTTGATTTGAATGAACAGACATCGACACATAGTAGGATTGTCACCATTTGTAACAGTTCATTCGGATATTGCCTGAATGTTCGCAGTCCGCGCCCAAGACCTTTATCCTAAACAGCGATGACACAGCTCCCAACAACTCAACACGTCAATCTGGGGTACATGGAATAGAAAATGGTTCATTATATGATCTACCGTAACTCTCGCTATGCAGAAGCCTACACGGCTGGCTATGATCAAAAATGAACTCCTGGCGAGGAATTATGAAATCCTTTTCCTCGTGATATCGAAAGACGACAAGCCTTTTGGCGTCTCAAGTCTCAAATGCTCCAAAGAATTATGCTTCCAATGCATGCTGGAAAAATATCCACCGTCCGATTCATCCTATCAGGGTAGATCCTCTTAACAATGTACGGCTGAGATACCGGCCACACAGGCCATCAGCCCGCCATAGACTGTTCACGCGCGAATTGAACGCACCACACCGTGATGTCGTATAATTCGCTAGTTCATGGTCGAGGGGAAGGTCGATGACAGAGCGCTTTCGACCATGAAAGGTTGGATTGGACCAGCGCTTGCTGCGCGAGCGGGCGGCGCGGGTGTGGATGTGGCCAGCGGGGACTCTCCGAAGAAAGAATTACTATACTGCTCCGGTGTGTGGTCATCGTCTGCGGGGTCAATCTCTTCGACAAAAATGTGCTCCTCCAAATCGTCCATGTTCTCTGAACCACTGATGCTCTGTTCACCATTCACATCGTCTCCGTCCTCGATTGTTCCGTCCAACGCCCTCTCCACAACATATGTTACCTCATCTGTGGCTGTGATGATTGGCTCTTCCTCTCCGCTTTCCTCATCTGACTCGGGTTCGATGGACTGGTTCTTGGACAATTCAGTCGGGATTAGCTCTTCCTCATGCGGCTCTTCCTCGTACGACTCCCGCTCGGCACCACCTGCAACGTCTTCGATCAACTGCTCTGCAATTGCGACTTTGCTTGCGATGTTATTATTGGGGCTAGCGGGGACGACTTGCTCTTGCGGAATCTGCTCTTGCGGAACCTCTTCTTCGTCGTCCGCCATCTCTGCCTCTTCCTCGGCAACCTGGGCTTCGTTCTTGTCCTGCTCAAGCAAACCTTGTAGGACGTCTAGCAGGTACTTCGCGTGCTTATCAGGAACTTCAAATGTAGTATATCCACGTCGTTTGCGCGGTTTGGCAGCTTTTGGCTGGGCGGCAGCAGGCTCTACAACAGAAGCTTTGGCAGATTTAGACTTGGCAGCAGGTGATTTTTTAGATGTGGGTTTAGCGACACGGCCACCTTTGGTCTTGCGCTCGGCTGGTTTCTTTGCGGGACTTGCGACGGCATTCTTTGGCGGCCTTCCAACTCGCTTCTTGGTTGATGGTTTGGTAGCTTGCGGAGCCTCAGCCTTTGGTGCTGGTGCAACACGCGTTCTCAGCTTGGAGCGGATTCGGGGGTCAACGCGTGGAACAGCAGGTACAGGGGCCGCAGCTTTCTTTATGGGCGCGCTCTTGCGCTTGGTGACGCGTGGGGATCCAGTAACACGGTTAAGATCAAGAGCGGCTTTTGCAGGACGGCCCTTGCGTTTAGGAGATGCTATAGCCGGAGCTGCGACCGCCTTAGGGGCGCGTCCTTTGCGCTTGGGTGGGGAAGGCACGGCTGCGGGAGCTTCTTCGACGGTTTTGGGAGCGCGTCCTCTACGCTTGGGCAAAGCCGCAACTGGCTCAGGTTCGCTGGCAGCCGCAGGCTCCTTGCGAGGCCGGCCAGCGCGTTTCTTGGGTTCGGTTGGCTCGGGTGCAGATGGCGCAGCCTCGATCGCGTTCTTTGTGGCACGCCCACCGCGACGCGACTTCGATTCTTCGACGGGCACAGCGACTTCTTCGAGCGCTTTTGAAGGGCGACCGCGTTTCTTTGGTTGCGCCGCAGATACTGGTGTAGGGGCAGCGAGTGAAGCTGCAGCAGATGGGCGACCGCGTCGCTTTGAAGTTTCAGTCGCAACAACGGGAAGAGCAGCAGCAGGCTGAGCTGCAACTGCGCCCCTAGCCGGACGGCCGCGTTTAGGAGGCATTGCGATTAATTGATTGATCGGGAATTCATGTTACTTTATGCGCAAGCAGTCGCAAGCTTGTAGATGGTTAGAAGGTGGTGGTGATAGGGTTGCGATGGTGGAGGATAGGAAGTAATGGAGTTAATTGTTGTGAGAGTCTTTATCGTTGACACGGTGGTGGTCCGTGCCACACATCCTTTCACGTCAATAAGCCCCCAGCCACCCCTGTTCAGTGATTTGTTGCTTTCACCTGCAAAGCATCTGTCTTCTATTACTATTCTCGGATTTTCAATTGTTGGCGTTACTCGCAAAATAACTCTACGTGACCAATTCATTGACCACATCCCTTTACAGTATTTATCGACTTTCTGGCAAACTGAGCTTTAATATGCGTTCCGAGGTCGATATCTGTAGCTTGAACAACCAATTATTGTTTATCCATCACATTTGTTGTAAGAATTGATGAGTGCCGTTTTTGGTTGTCTACGAGCTGATTTGTCGCGGCATAAACACGACAGTACAAATATGTTCAGACAGACATTTAAGATGAAGTGATTCCCTATTCAATACCTACCTACCTAGGTAGTTAGACTTCAAGTGATAATATACCTGATGTTAGTTGACGCTTTGCTGTGTTTCTTTGCCATTGTGTCGATACCGCGCCATTTGCTCAGGAGTACAACCCCCATATACCCTGTACCTAATCCATGGGTCGATATCTGAATTGGTAGTTTATTAGATTCAATTGGCATATCATGTATGTTATGCTCCTTGATCCAATACTAATTGACCACCACGTTATTTACTTCCCTCGTCTCATCTGCGTCAAGATAAGTATAGGTAGCTATAAAATATGTCTCCAGAAGCACCCGAACCCATGGAGCAGAAGACCTTATATAATCATATCGTTAGATCAGTTGCCTACGCAGGAATACTGCAGGTAGGCACGTGTATATGTGCGTTTGATCCAGGGTCAGTAATGCGGTAGGCAGGCACGTGGATAGGTACGTTTGACCCAGGGCATGGTCAGTGAGTCACGTGCTTTCACTCACGCTGCTCAGGTGCTGCCTTTGTTGCGTTTGTTGCATGCGCGTACCCAACGCGGCTACTGTATATCTATTGTATGTAACTCAATCTCTACAACCCACTCAATCTCTACAACCGTTGATTAAACCCAACCAACACTGCAACCTTGAAGGACGCAAATTTCCGAAACCACTTCAACTCCACCAACTCAGTGTCAACAATTACACGGACGATCACGATGGGTAAGAAGCAGCGTGGCCAGTCTCGAAAGGAGCAGTCATATGATGACTTTGCGCTCGATGATAAGAGTGACCCTGTTTCTGCAGCCTCACCGAACCTACCCGCCTCTAAACCAGGTACGAGAAACTGCTTCCCGTATTGATACTTGCCACTGACACAACTCACAGCTCAAGTATGCGACTCTGAGTCTGGAGAAGGCGGAGATATGTCGTCTAAGCCAGAAGAAAAAGTAGGGGAGGACCGCGTCGGGGCTTCTGAAGACGCAAAGAACGTTGTCGAGGCTTCCAAGAAAGAGTCCGAGAACGGCATCAAGGCCTCCAAAAAAGAGGCAGGGGATCTGAAAAAGCACCAATCCAGGCAGGCTACCGGAAATGAGGAACAGAACGACGTCGATGCCCCTAGAGAAAAGAAGGAGAAGAAGCCTGAGACCTCTAAAGAAGAGGTGTGGGACAGCATCGAGATCTCCGAAGAAGAAGTGTGGGAGAACGCCGAGACCTTTGAAGAAGAGGCGAAGGATCAGTATCTCGAAACGGAACAGTCCACGCGGGATGAACCACTTGAAGGACAGCTAGCTGACGAGCAGCTAGCGTGGACTTCGAAAGATGACCAAACGAACTCTGGAGTGAAGCAAGGAAAGATTCAGGAGACAGTTCACTTCGAGATTGACGAACATTCAATTCAGGAGCTGGACAGTGATATCGAAACTAGTGAACGTTTGGGTGGCGAATGGAATGATCCTGTCGAAGGCAAGGACGAGCCCAAGACTCAAGAGCGCGCTACCAAGCGATCAATTCCCGTGAACAATCAAAAACCCTTGGACGACCACGAGAAACTTCAACTAGCAAGCGAAGAAGTTTACAAACTGGCCCGTTTGGCTCGAATTGCGGCTCAAGAGGAAGAAAAAGCCCGGAAGACTTATCGAGATACAAAGTCAAGGAGCCAGAAAGCAACGGAAAACCTCGAGAAGGGCGAACGAAAGTTGACCGGCATCTCAAAAAATCGCAAGCCCTCGGCCCACGACAAGAAACTGCAAGTCGCCAAAGAAAAAGTATCAGAACTATTCCAGATGGCTCGGACTGCGGTACGAGACGAGGAAGAAGCCTTGAAGCAGTACCAGAATGCGAAGGCTACAAACGAGAAAGCCGAGGAGGCTCTCCGGAGTGCCGAACAAAAGTTAATCGGCATCTCGAACAATCGGAAAAATGCCGTATCACGCGAGGAGGAAGCCGAAACCACTGACGCCAAAGCTCGACTATCCTCCTCCAAATACGAATACAGGTATGATAAACATGGTCGCGTCGTTGCCCGTGTACGCCGTCGACAACCGCCCCGCAAACGATTAGATCGTCACCAAGACATGATGAATGGGTGGTATGAGCGAACTCGCGAGATGCAAAAAGTTCTCGGGGACCTCACTGCTCTAAACGATGACTTGGACGACACTGCCTATGGTCAGTCCTCTCTTTACAGGCAGAGCCGCGACGATAGCTCTTCCAAAGTGCATAGAAATGCCGATGATGAGTCGCACCGCCAGCAATCAGACTATCATCAAGACAGGATCGACGGCTGGTATAAGCAAACCCGAGAGTTCCAGGAGTATCTCGGGATGGCTACTACTCCCAATGACGATATACACTCTACCACACATCGGCGGTCCCCTTATATACTGAAACGCGATGGTGGATCTGCCAAAGCGCCGAGACGTGGGGGATAATCGTGAGCAGTTGGAAACACAAATCTACTCAGACAAGTATATCTATGTGGTTTGTACGATGAATCTGATGGGACTGTCCTTAGCTGGCAGAGCTGATTTCGAGGCATATACTTGGATTGGTTAGCAAGGGAACCTCAATGGTGTACAAACATGATTGTATTGAATGAAAGCATTCACCTGGCAATCACATGGCGTTGTTTCATTCTTAGGATAGCATCAGCAGAGCAACTGGGCATCTGTTGACTTTTTTTTTGGTATACGGGACTTTGATAATGGCACTTGATGATGACATCATGCTGTACTGGGGAGAGTTGCTCAATTGTATGAATTATACTATGACTCGTCGAGATGATAGAATGTGTGTGTGTCTCCTGTCTTTTTTCACTAGTATATCAAGACGATAACTACCGAATGTAATTGTGACAATACCTCCAGATCAAATTTCAACACTCATGACTACAAAATAGGGGATCCATCAGGAGCAACACCGTATGTAGCTCAATAACTATTCTTGCGCTCGTTCATAAACTCTGTCTGCCTACTACGTGATATTATCTCAGCTTCCTTTCTCCTCCACCAAAAAACAGCACCAAGTAGAACAAACGCTGTCAGGCCGATAGTGACTCCCCAATAAAGCCCCAGTCCAAAAGGAACGTATATTCTCTCACCTGATTCCACCGAAAAATCAAAGAAAGATGTGCTGAAGAAGGTCTATCATGATTAGCCGGTGCGGAGAAGACACAGCTGGGGGTGTGACAGCTTACAGCAGTGGTCGTTGCTGGAAGGAAGATGATCGTGATGGCTGCAATGATACGCATTACCTATTAGATAGTATTAGTATCACTGTTGCGACATCTATTTCTAGACCTAAATTACCGAGCTATCACGCGCCGCAGAGACGGCGGCGTTTTGGGATAATGCAGCATCGCGCTGTGCAATCCCATTGTACACCTATGGATTGATCAGATACGGCGCTTTTTGAGGTCAAGTATACTTCGCTCACCGTCTGCACCAATTGTTGCGCACGTTTGGAGAGATATTCAATTCTTTCCTCGACGTTTTTGTTCCAACACCTCAGATACTCTTGGTTTTCCAATAACCGATTCTTTACCTCTTCAGCTTCTGCCCGATCGAACCCGTTCTCTACGGCTATTGCGAGGTATCGTTCGGCGACGTCATCGAGGAAATCTAACTGTCGCTTCCTCTCTTTGACTGACCACGCCAGGTGCCCCAAGTTAGTGCTCAGCCTGCTCACAGACTTCGTCATTCTTTCGAAATTCATGTTCATAAAGAGGCTCGTGTTGTTAAGGGATATTGCTGAATGTTCGTCATAGCGTATGTTCAATGAACGTTCGGATTCGTAAATTTGTTCGTGGACAAAGTCAAGGTCAACGATTTGATGGTCTAGATTAAATCGAATGATTAGACTGGGGATAAGGAACGGCGTTTTCAAATCCTGTGAGTTGCGTCTAATCGCAACAAGGATCTTGCCCCAGTTTGAATAGTGCTGGCAATGAAGAAATATAAACATTTGACGTGAGGGGAAATGATATGTGAAGGATGCTCCGAAGCCTGTTATCCCAGGGATTGAGCAAAGAATGAAAGCTGCAGCTCTATAGTCAGAAGCGATTTAGGTGGGTGGAAGGCGATTTACTTGCAGAGGTATTCTTTGCGCAGGTCTGGTGCTGTCATGAAGGATTGTATAGGTGGAAGCTGAGGTGTAGCGTAGACTTGAATCGCGGCGTTACTCGTGAGAATGTCCAAAAACATCGCAGGAACCCGGGCAAGTAGTGCAACCTTTCCGTACAAGTCTTTCGATATTGGGAGGGGTGTTAAATGACCATCGTATCGGTCTTGCTTTGTGGAGAAACTGTGCAATCCAGTCACTTTTGTAAAAAGGAAGAAGAGCACGTGAAGGCAGTTGGAAGATGTAAGCTTACAACATTCGTACTGAGCCAGCGAGCGCTTCTGCCTGCTGCTCATCTTGGAAACCTTTCTCAAGCCAGGATTCGACTAGACATTCGGAAACAGCCACGCGCCTTAATCTGCGCTCATTTATCATCTCAAGTAACTCAACCTTAGTCTCATTGGTGTTATCGAAGCATTTTCGACTGTATGAAGAGATACCAAGCTGCAGATCTGCCATGAGGTGGGATGTGACGGAATGGAGAATGGAGCGTTGCGATGGAGAGGGTGTATATTGGGGGCCAAACTCTATGTCGGGATCTAAGTGGACGAGATTGCTCATTGGTTCGCTAGATCAAATATGAAACATCTATGCACTACGAAAACCAAGCTATATCTCTGTATTTGCAGTTATGCTGTGACGTACCTTTCACAACCTACTACTTCTTGACTTTGTTTTCTCCTTTTCCAAATTCTGCAGGACTTCCTCTACCTTAGCAAACTGGTAGTAGAATTTCAGACTTTCTGGATTGGCCAAAGTCCCACTCGGCTTGATGATCTTTCCAGAAACGATCTGCTTGACGGGCAATTCTACTTTCTTGAGATTCACTGTAGTCTGAACTTCGTTAGTCTCTATACGATCCCGGGAGTAGTGTGTCACCTACCGGAATATCCCAAGTCTGAAAGACGTATCTAGGAACGTGCCTTCTGCTTTTTTCCTCCGCGATTTTGCTCTTGATCTTTTGAACAAGACTTTCAGTGTATTGCTCGCCCTCCTTCATCTTCAAAAACAGCATAACACTTTCGTCAATGTCTTCTGGGCGTCTCTGTCCGACACAGATGCTGTCTGCGACAGTTGGGAAATGTGCTTCAATCACCGAGTAGATATCACTCGAGCCGAACCCCACGCCAGATGGGTTCAGCACACCATCAGCCCGTCCAAGGAAGAACACCTGGCCAGTGACTGGATGATACTGAATGAAATCGCCGTGTGTCCAAACATGCGGGAAGCGTCTGTAGTAAGCATTCTGGTAACGCTCGCCCGACTCGTCGCCCCAGAAAAACACCGGTTGGTTGGGAAAGGATTCCGTCGCGACCAAATCGCCGGGCTCTCCATCTGACACCGCCTTTCCGGGACCAGTCTCAATCAAGCTATCGTAAACTTCCATCTTTGTCCCGAGAACCGGCCCTTGGCAGCCACCAGCGTATACTGGCTCGAGGGGATTCTCGCACGCAAACGACGCCGCCAGATCGGTACCGCCGCTGATATTTGCCAGCTGGACATTTTGGGGAAAGCCGTGGTCATAGAACCATTCAAACTGTTGAGCAGAGAGGACCATACCAGTGGTGATCACGTGTTTCAGTGCCGAAAGATCGAGAAGCTCGCGGGGTATGATGGACAGCTTTTCAAGCTCGTGTAAGAAGCGGGGCGATGTACCGAAATGCGTGACGCGCTGCTCTTCTATAATTGATAGAAAAGCTTTGGGCGAGGGAACAAATGGCGATCCGTCGTACAAAATTGCGCGACATCCGTACATAAGGCATTGTATACTAGCCATATACATGATCCATCCAGTCTGTTTCCTTGTCAGTATTTGATCATGCGCGACCATGAGTAGGTATGTATCAGAAGTATCACATACCGTAGTATATTGCAACATAGTACTTTCTGGCCCCACCTGCCGGTGCAGAATCCCTTCCTTCACATTGCTGATCAGCACACCCCCGACCGAGTGAACGATACATTTGGGTACCCCTGTCGTCCCGCTGGAATAGACGACTAAGAACGGATCTCTGAATTCCACTCTTTCGAAACTCAGCTCTTCATTACCCTTTGCGCTTTCTAAGAAACGTTCGAGTGTCGTTGTCTTGGGGATACTGGTAACATCTGCGGGCTTTCCTGGAAACCGTGGCTGCGCAATGATTCCCTTGAATTCCGAAACGTCTTCCATACCGGCGACAATCTCACGTATCTTGGGCCTTAGGTCGATAGTCTTCCCGTTGTACACCGCCCAGTCGTCTACAAATACATAAGCTGGACGGATCTGCAGAAGACGTTCGAGAATGCCCTTTGTTCCCATATCGGTACTACTGCTCGAGAACAGTCCACCGATACTCGCTATTGCCATGAAACAGATGAACGTGTCGAAAGAAGTGCTTGCAACGACAGCTACCCTGTCACCTTTCTTCACGCCCATCTCTCTCATCGCATTAGCCAACAGTCCAACTCTCCTCCTCGTCTCCCCATATGTCAAGTGTCGCACATCAGTGTTTCCTTCGCGGATCTCGGTGAGCGCGATCTTGTCGTCCTCTTTCCCGTGCTTTGCTCGCACAGAGGGATCCCCAGGCGAAGCACTGAACAGCATATTTTCTGCGAAATTGAGATGTGTGCCTTTGAACCAGTGCGGTATGTCTTCCATAGGCACTGATGTGTCTACTACCTCGGTGAAACGGCCAGAATGTATGAGCGGCGCGAATTCCCAGAGGTCCGCCCAAAAGTCGGTGCGTTTGGATCCCACGCTCCAAGAATATAAGTCCCGATAATTTTGCATCTTGAGACCATGTTTGCGATTGCTATACTCGAGAAATTTCCACATGGATGTGGATTTGGGGTCTGGATGCTGCCATAATTTCCTTGGCGTCTGTGAAATGCTCATGTTTGTATTTTTGCTGCAGGTCGGGCACAACTCAGGCTAGTGACGGATCGATGAATTGAATACGTGAGACCAATGAATCTTGCACGTCTGCATTCAGGTAGAGACCAAGGTTGATAACGCTTGAGTGCCACGCGACGCGCAACAATGCGGGGGGCTCGGATTGTGGGGGAGTTCGGTCTATCGGGATCTGACTAATGGCCTCTGATTGGGTTGTTTACCCGGTGTATACCTAGGTCATCCAAATTTGGTATCTCCACTCACGTGAACATGAATGGAGTGGAGCTACGAATGTATGTGGGGCAAAAGTACCCCGATACGAGGTTCAACATCAATCAAATACAACCCCACAAAATCACAGGCGAAAGTGAACGACAGGATGCTCAATTCTACTTCCGGACCACCCGCAACCTGGATGCAATGTGAATGACTCAATTCAGTTCACCTTGTCTACTTCGTAGATAGATTGAGTTTCTGGACAAATTTCCTTACGTCGTCGACCAACAACCCAGGTTTCTCGTGAGCCGCAAAATGACCGCCTTCTTTGTGTCGCTTTTCAAAAGCCACCGGCCCCAACGTTCTACCCCACGAACTCGGCAGGACGATCACATCGCGCGGGAAATAAGAGGCTCCTAGCGGGATGTTGATGTACTTCAACAGATCTCCAATCTTCCCTGCAGGGCTCATGAGATCATGATAGATGCGAACGCTTGCGTCCGCACCCGCTTCGCTGAACAAGTATATGCTTACCCAAGTGAGCACTTCATCGTCTGTCCATTTGTAGTTGTCTGTCCACTCGTGGAGTTTTTCGTAAATCCATGCAAGTAACGCAACAGGACTGTCAGCGAGAGCATATCCGATTGTATGAGGCCGAGTCTGATGCATAATCCGATAGCCGGAACCGGTATCGTTGTATTCCTGTGTCCGTTTGAGGCCCTCTTTCTCTTCTGGACTAAGCATCCCAGTAAGATATTGCAAGGTCAACAATGGCGTAGATAACGGAGACGGGGGTATTGTGACGATGAAGTTGGTATGCGAAGCGAGGACACTTTCAGGGTACAACATGCCCATTGCCCGGGTGACAAAGAATCCTAGATCTCCACCTTGGGTGACTAGCGCGACCGCGTGTTAGTGACAGATAAATTTGGGGGTCGAAACGGTACCGGTACCGGTAAGGCGTACCATATTTGTCGTATCCAAGCTCCAACATCAACTTGTGACATACTTCCGCATGCTGCTGTACACCAAACCCAGGCCGCGATGTGCGCTGAGAGAACCCAAAATTGGGTAGAGATGGAGCTACAACATGGAAGGATGGTATGTCATCATCATCGTCGTCACCATCATCAGAGGTCAGGAGCGGGAGTATCTTGGTGACCTCCACAAAGCTTCCAGGCCATCCGTGACAGAACAGAAGCGGGATGCTGTTCGCCTTGCTGCTTTTCTGATGGACGAAATGGATTTTGAGAGATTCGTGTCCATCTACAGAAATGGAGGTGGTAAACTGGGGAAGCTTGTTGAGTTCGGTCTCTGCGCGCCTCCAATCGAATCTGGACTGCCAGTGCTCAACTAAACGTTGGATATCGTCTCTCGGGGCACCATACAACCAGTTGTCGGATTGCGATGTCTTGCCTGGAATAGTTGCAAGCGAGAGCTTTTTTTGGAGCGTTTCAAGTGCATTAGCGGGAACGGCAACCTTAAATGGTGTGATCCGTGCGCTCATGGTGGGAGGATCGAGAAAAACTCCGGTAGTCTGGTGTTCGGACGAGTAGGTAGTAATAAAGGTAACGGAGAATGCGCAAAGCTTTCTATTTTCATCGCGAGTATTTCGCAGTGACAGTGTCCTCTCTGTCTTTAAGTCACCGTGCCACAGACTAATGCGAGTCGAATTGATGACGAATAGCCGACCCTTACCGACGTATGTTTTGCACTCGGTTAGTAATCAGAGAGGAGTAACAATGTCTCGTTCATGGCCATATCAGCGGCGGGGTAGACGAAGAACCCTTGTATCGGAGGAATCATAGCGAGATTAGACGTTTCTTGGGGGTCTAAATATAATTTACAAAGGAAGTCTGGCTATCTTCATACTTCGCGGTAAGGGAAAGCAATTCGTGAATGGAGAAAGTGCAATGATCTACAGAGCAGCTACACACCAATTTCCTTTATACGAGAGAAAAGGAAGGGGTCATTAGATGCTTTCGCACTATAAGCCGATGGGATTAGCGAATTATACTTAGACTGTTGTAAGCATGCTAAACGTGGCATTACATTGCCTTAAGTGTACTACTGCGCATAAGGATAGTACTTTTCGTAGTGGGGATACCTGGGGGAATGATTTGGTGTTCAACCCAGACCCTCGGGCCTGACATCAACCAAATGACATTACCAAACTAGGGCATCATTAGTGATACAGCACATCTTACACCGAGTCAAGTTCAGCTCGTATTCATCGGTAGCGAGGATGTTTACCAAGTTTGTATTGCGCATTTACTAGTCATGCGCGTTATGATGGGGATTTGCTCTTAGCCTACACTGAGTTAGACTACACGATGGTGATGGTGGTGATATGTTCCACTTCCAGGCATCCATAGTCTATGTTTGTCTCCAATCATCTCCGGTTGATAGTATACATCTATTCATACTTTCACCCGCAAATATGGAGACTAACTCGTAACGTCATCACGAAATGGGTTAGCTTTTACGGCCGACATGTGATGACATGCGCATTCATTCAACACACAGATATCAAACATTGATAAATGTCAATGCGACTAGTAGTCGAACCCCTCTGGCGACGTTACCATTGGGCACTTGTATGAGTTGCGATTTTCGCTGTTTAAGGGCCTAGTAGGAAATAGTTCGCTCACGTTTAGACCCGAATATAGCAATTAGACGATTGTGCGAGATGTGCTCTGACCCGCCCCACTGATTCCGCGACTACCGTAAGCCCGTGTACCGTACGTGGGCGGATATCATATCAGGATGACCGTGCATTGCATGGCACCCCTGCGCAACGCATTTGATACCTTTCCGAGCAATTCTCTTAGGACTTGGAGCATGGTCGTAAACGGGTGCTTACTTCTCCCACGATGTACCCAGCGCCGATCCGATTACCCATGGAGAGAGCTTTGCGAACGCAAGCGTACGAGCGAGGCGTGAAAATAGTATATTACGCTTGGTTCAACTCGCCCGTGCCGCTCTCGCCGCTGTTTATCTTCGGGGGTTGAGGCGTAACATTGTCCGCTACACCAATTTCTGTCAGCAACGCACGCTTCGTGCGAGATCTAATAATGGTATCATTGCCATATCGCGGACACCAGCTTCCTCCGATGATTCTACATAATACAGCCAGCACCTCTACACACATATCCTCACAAGCAACATCGACAACGATCACATCAACAGTCAAGATGCAGCAACACTACCGCCAAGTACAACGACAATACCTGGAGTGGAGGACCCAGCAACAAGAGACGAAAAAAGAACAATGTTCATACATTCGTCCCCATCTGCGACAACTACGAAGTGACTGGTTCACGAACCGACTCACCGAAGCCAAAGTGGCAGCAGAAAGGAAACAAAAAGAAGAAGCCAGATTCCTCCTGTCTGGTCTTATACAAGCCCCAAGTTCTTCCGGCCCTTGCAAATACTACAAGCCTTCAGCAACATACTCGACTTTTGACTTTGCTGCACCCCAAGACCGCGGGCGCTCGCGCAAGAGAGATCAGTCACAGTCACCCCGTCTTGTCATAGTACGTGGAAAACATGTTACAACACGGAGTCCAAAGCTAACATTCAAAAGTAATTATCTGTACAAGAGAGTTTGACTTGTTGCCGTTCGCAACCCATACAAATACCTTGAAAGGGTTACCGCGCCCCGAGCCATGTCTGATAGACGATGCACGCAAGAAGCGCATCCGAAGATCTCTGGTTCCAAAGAATACACTTGCCGAGGAGGAATCGCTTGAAAAAGCTCCTCCGTGCCCCAGGAACAACAAGCCGAGGCCCAAGCTCGACCATGAAGCCGAAGGGAGGGCCACGACTAGGATATACTAGGCATGTAGCACACAAGTGCAGACAAGTGTGTTTGCGAGTATGAACGTTGATCACGGAGGATCGAAGCCATAAATCTGGCAATACCATAGTGTTATGCTGTAAGGGCATAGACTCAATACACTGTCAAGAGTGGTTGAGAATCGGAGGCTCATTTACATAGCTCAAAAATGGAATTCGGGAATGTACTTCAAAACCTATATTCACATTTTCAGTGCTACAAAAGCATATGCACAGCAACCTTTACAACGTGAAAGCAATCTGCAAATTTCTGCTTACCATGTAGCACTGAGTTCAATGGCAAGGTGATTGACACCGAGTACATGTCGGCCGGTGAAGCTCGGCGAACGATTACCCAACGCGGCCACACCCCGGCCAAATAATTCACACTCAACTCGTCAATATCCAAAACGGGAAAATCCGTCGTAGGGCCGATCATGGAATGCCCCCCGAAAAAAAAAAACCTTGTTAGCAACATGCGCCGAGACGCACACAATGCGATATATGAAGCAAAAAGTCGTAAGATGTTGCACAATTCAAGTAATCAGCCTGGTTAGCTCAATCGGTAGAGCGTGAGACTCTTACGAGTGTTCACCTTCTCAAGAAGCGATTGATCTCATCGTCATCTCAAGGTTGCGGGTTCGGTAAGATTTCTCCAAACCATTCAAAGTTCGAATCCTCCAGTACTAACAATTCTCCTAGACCCCCGCATCGGGCTATTCAAAATCTTTTTTTTTTTTTTTTTTTTCGTCGTCGGTAACACTTGGATACGTTTGCTTCCGTTCCCTTGCGGTGGACATTCTCGTCTACCACCGTTATGTTTTTTTTGTCTGTGGCAAATGAGTGATTTCGTATTTTGCCCCTCATCCCTTTTCTCGTGCGTGTCGGGTTTGTCGGAATCAATAAGGTGGGGGAGGTGTACAGCGGTCACCGAACGAGCTGCAATGTAGATGTCCCGACAGACTTCCTTGCTACTGTGTAACTCGGTTCCCGGATCCAAGAAACGATCATCCGTTATGATGAGGGGCCAAACGAGTTACGGTAGATCTTTTAGAGGAGCCGAGCATATCAAGCGAGACAAAATGAGGCTCAATCTTGAGGGGTCAATCAAAAGAGTGGTTGAACATTCAGGGAGACGTTGAACGTTCGGTGACAGTCCCCTGGTATACGGCCCCCCGATGACTTGATGACGTGGAACGTTGTCGGGAAAGTCGTCATCCAATCACGCAAGATGCGACCTTACCCAGTTACGCTATGATAAACCAACCAAACTAACGAAGCCCAGAACGTTTCGAGTGACATACATAGTATGATTTACCTCAATCAGTGACAATGCATTCGAAAACCGCTCTGTTCTACTGTATCATATTGGGGGCGCATATCCGTTCACAGCTGCTTCAAGCCAAGCGTCTTACTAAGCGGCATTCATTCTACCAATGACACTATATTTGTATAACAATCTCGGCATCTAGTCATGAGCAAGCAGGGGTGCAACTTGATAGCCTCGGATGCCCCTTCAGATTGACTTCATTTCATGTGCAAATCACCCACAAAAGTCACTCCGCACGAAAAACACAATATCGGCTTGCCTTTCCAAGATACCCCAGCTAAGTACCCGTCTTTACCAACAATGGCCAAAAATGCGAACTCTTGCGCAAAGATCACTCAGCTGCCCAGCGCACTTGCTCGTTTACGCCTAGGCGAGGTGCAGCTGCCGTTCGCGTAAACACCGTATCGGGTCGAGGGAACCGAGTTCGCCAGATTTGCCTTTTTGCAGGCGGCGGCAAGAATGATGACAGTTGATGACCTTATTGATGAGGGGGGACGTGCTGAGGTGTAGACAAGACGATGCGGCAACTTCCCGCTTCCGTTCAGCCACTTCCTGTCGTACCGGTGAGACGGGAAGATTGGGGGAGCATGTCGCCGCGTCCCAAGGTTCAAACCTGGAGTAGTCATGCTGTTGGGGATCGGTGTGCTTGCTTACTTACTCTGCCGCAGCTAGGGTTGGCCTTGCTGGGTATCTACCGGTATCGAGTTGCGCCGCGGGGCAGACTATTGATATTGTATGCCCGAGGAGTAAGTGTCAGCTCAGTCCTGCACGCCTTGGTGGTTACTCTGACCGGTCTCGGCTTTGTCTCGTTCAATTTTTCATCTCGCATCGAACGATATGTACAGTCAGGCGTGTCTAGCCCGAGTAATATGCAGAAGTGCATGTGAGGAGAAAGGGGAAACGGCATATGATGACGACCTGCATATTTACGAATGTCGATTCCAGTAATAAATGTACAATAGTACAGTTGCTCCCTGCTCACTACTAATCTATTATGTAACAACCTTGAGATCCATCGCGCTATAACCACGATCTTGACGATGTAGCCGCGAGCCTTCGATACAGAAATTTTCATTCCAGACCAGGACCCAGATGACAAAGCCTACTCGACAAAGAAGAGGAAGATTTCCAAGTCTGTAGTCAGCCAGTCAGCCTAACCTACCACCACTGCCACACACACACGCAGCGCCTTGATTCTGCCCACTCGCAGTTCCACGCCATAGCCACCATTTCCACGATTTCCCTCATCTCAGGACATCCGACTCCCAATGCGGCCATGGGTTGAATCGACCTAGTTACAGGGTATGAACACCTCGGAAGGTGACAACTCGGGAAGATAGTCGACCCAAGGCGACTTCGCAAATCAACCCCAGCGGACAAGTACCTAGAGTAAAACAATCCTAGGTGTTTGCACAGCACTTTTTGGCACACCATCCTCCCGAGGCGCCCATACCACGTACTTCATGCAGGGTCCAAACGGCGCTCCTCGGCCTTAACTCTATTATCTCCGACGTTCGACCTTACACGCCTTCTCTTTCCGTCGACGGTGGGGTCCGCGATTGGGTCTATCGTGACATTCCAGATGCTCGCTAAGGTTAGTTAGGCTAGCAATGTACTATATACTGCCAGCAATTCGGAGCCATGATTGGATCAAGGCACCAGCACGACATTGTCGATGCTAGCTGGTGTCGGGTTAGCAGCTACATTGACATGACCTGGAGAGTTTAGTGGATATCTTGATAGCACTTGGAAAGCTTAGCGCAGACTACGTTGAAGGGGGCCGTAAATTGGATTCAAAATGGTTTAATAGATGAGTCTCGCTCTAGACTGACATGGAGGAAGGGAGGAGGGGAAAGACTCGAGAAAGGAAAGACTCTGCGAATAATATCCCCGTTGTTACATTTCGAAGAGAGAAAGAGAAAAAATGGCGAGCAAAGACTACGATTTCATCCTCGTCGGCGCCGGAACAGCTTCGTGCCTAATCGCATCGCGCCTCTCCCAGCGCCTGCCCAACCAGCGCATCCTCGTCCTCGAAGCCGGTCAGCACATCCGCGACGACCCCAAAGTGCAGACGCCGGGGCTATCAGCACGGCTGCAGTCTGATCCGACGTACGACTGGCAGTATGTGACAGCGCCAGAACCAGGCCTAAACGGGAGGAAAGTGAAGCACCCGCGGGGCAAGCTGGTAGGCGGCACCAGCGCGATCAACAGCCACAGCGTGGTGTTTCCAAACCGCGAGTGGCAGGATCGAATCGCGGAGGAGCTTCTCGCGGGCGTTGAGGGGAGCGAGGAGTGGACCGCGAAGGGGATGGAAGATTGCTATAGACGGTGGCAGGCCGACGGCTCTGGCACTGAGCAACAGGGAGTGAGCGACGACGCTGCAGAACCGCCGTTAGATCGTGTACAGACGTCGTACCCGCGTAAGATGGACTTCCTGCAAACACAGTGGGTCAAGGTGTTCGAGGAACTGGGCCACGGAGAAGATCCCACAGGCTTCGTTGCCAGCTCTGCGGGAGCAGTGACCGTCACCAACGCAGTCGATTCCTCCAAGGGCGAGCGCAGCCACGCAGGGACAGCGTTCATGGATCCCGCTCTCCAACGAGGCAACGTGACGCTGAAGACGGGCGTTTACGTCGACAAGCTCGTCTTCGACGAGCTCCCAACCGCCTCTGGCAAACTCCACGCCAAAGGCGTCCACTTCACCTCCCAAGGCACATCCCAAACCCTCACCGCCCGCGAAATCATCCTCTGCGCCGGCGTCTTCGAATCCCCCGCCCTCCTCGAGCGCTCAGGCATCGGCGCCCCAGACGTCCTCGCCGCCGCCAGCATCCCGCTCCTCTACGCGCTCCCCGGCGTGGGCGAGAACCTGCAAGACCACCTCAACTGCGGGCTCTCGTTCGAAACGCAGCCGCACATCCCGACGCACGACGCGGCGCTGCACGACGCCGCCGAACGCGCCGCCGCCGCAGCGGAGTACGCCCTGCACCGCACGGGACGCCTGGCCGAAGGCAGCGCCCACAGCTTCGCCTTCACCCCGCTGCAGATCCTCGAGTCGCCCGCCGAGACACGCCATCTGGTCGACCAGGTCGCGCAAGTGCTCGAGCAGGAGCGCGACCCGGGTCTGCGCGCGCAGTATTCGCTGATCCGGAAGGCGGTTGAATCGCCTGTCGAAGCAACGGGCACGACGTTCATGTTGCGCATGCAGCGCCATCGCGACGGGGAGTCGTTACCCAAGGATACGCCGCCGTTTGTGGATGGAAAGTACGTTACGGTCGTTGCTATGCTGGCGCATCCCTTTTCGCGGGGGAGTTGTCACATCCCCCCTTCGCCGCCATCTCCATCTCCATCTTCGACACCAGCTTCCCCAGCAACCCCTCTGATCAAGTTCAACTACCTAACCCACCCCCTCGACACCCTCCTCCTCTCCGCACACATCCTCCAAATCTCCCGACTCTTCGCGCTCCCCTCCCTCTCTTCCCTCGCAAAGCCCCACGGCCGCCTCCTCCCGCGCACCTTCCCGTTCCCCGTGACCTCGCTGGCCGACGCAGCGCGCATACTGCCGCAGAACTGCGCTACGAACTACCACCCGTGCGGCACGTGCGCGCTGATGCGGGAGGACCTGCGCGGGGTCGTGGACGCGGGGCTAAGGGTGTATGGGACGGCGAATGTGAGGGTGTGCGATGCGAGTGTGCTGCCGGTTATTCCGAGGGGGAATGTGCTGAGTGCTGTTTATGGGTTTGCGGAGAAGGTGGTGGAGATGGTTTGTAGGGAGGAGGAGGAAGGGGTGAGGAGGGGGTATAGGTAGGTAGGTAGGTGGTTGGTGTGGAAAAAGGGGTTGACTTGGGGTGGGTTGTATAGGAGATGTTTTTGATCTAAGATACATGAATGTGAATCAGTGACACAGCTAGTGGATTCTGCGTTCTAGCTGCATACCGATCGGGCGTCTGAAGGAGAGAAGTGCACTTAGAAGATGTAGAATGGTAAAATGATGGAATGGTAGTCGGACTTATATTTCATCGCACTACTGCTACTACTACTACACAAAAAAGGAGAGACTATATACACACTTACCCAACTATCTAAACACGTACACTTGTCAATTGAAACAGCATACACACACACTCGCAGGACGCGAGCATGGACCTACACAAAGGTTCCTTTTTTGTTGTTTGTTTTGTCAATCTATCTTTCCTTCCATCGCTCTCTGTTCTCTTTCGAGGTGTGCAAGAGCGATCGAAGGGAAGTGGAAAATGAAGACGCCTCCCTGCAAAAACGCAAAAACAAGAAACGAAACAAACCTCCCCCCCCCCAAAAAAAAAGAATATACGATCTTTTCTAGTCAAAAAGAACACGAAAAGATATAAGGCTGGAAAAGAACCCCCGCTAACTGTGCAGAAAATGTTGGAATAAAAAGCAGCATTACCCTTTAAAAAAAAAACTCGCTGGCAAACATGCAGTCGTCGTGATCATTCTATCTTGGATGTTGGCTCGATGCAGCAACCATGGAGCCAGCGCAGTGAGAGTCATAATCGTCGTCGCTCCTCGGGGGCGTGTTGCTATGACAAAAAGAGAGACAGGAAAGAATTATTAGCGCCAAACCCATGGTGGAGCGCACATGCAAATATATGCAATGACGAATGGAAAATGGAAAGGGGTTATTCAAAAAGAAACTCGCGGCTGCATCACCGTATCAACTATGCACAAAGCGAAGATGATTAAGTGATAGGCCAGCGATTTTTCAAGCCCTGCATCCATTGGCCATAGAGGATATCGGCCAGGAGACCCTGCTGTTCCATTCCAGGCTCAACGTGTCCTGGCAACTTCTTCTCATCGAGACAGTATCCATCGGAGCCATAAATCTTCTCACCGCCGACGATAGCACTCTGGCGACGTCGATGCGATTTCAGGTGAGGGTTGTTTTGGGCAAGGATAAGTTTCGGACCCTTTATAGGCGATGTAGAGGTGGTGCTGGACGGAGTACCCACAGGTGTTTGGACGGGAGTCTCGGGAGTAGACGAGTATTCGCTGGAAGCCTTGCTATAGGTAGAAGTACTCGTGGTAGTCGTACTGGATCGGATGCGTGTGGTACTGGTTCCGTGCACAGTAGCACCGCTCAGACTAGTATCGCTCGACCTGGTGTTGTGTTTCGGTGTCGAAGTGGAAGTGACAGCGATGCCTAGAGCGGATGCGAGCTTGGAGTCGTTTTGCAACCGATCTATCATAGATTTCAGCAAGAGAAACTCCCCTTGCGGATCTACTTGATCAAGATGAGCCCAAGCTTGGTGTACCCCACCCAATGCTTCTCTTTGAATGGGTGAGGCTGAGTTTGCATATGCTTCTTGAAAGACCGAATCCATGACCTTGCTGTATGCGCGGCGTGCGTAAAGTACATCTTTGGTAATTGGCACGGGCTGTTGGACAGCAGCTGGAGGCTCATTCTCGTCATTCGAGTCCACGGGAAATCCAGGACTGGTAGGCGAGGGGCGGAAAGTTCTGGCGTTGGGGTTTGGATGGAACGAGTTCGGGTTGAGAGGGTTCGATGCCAGGGCTGCACGACGTTCTCCAGAAGATACCCGCTTGAAATGCCTCACTGTGGATGGAGAATTGCCAAAGTTCAGATCTACTCCAAGAGGTGATTTCTTTGGTGTGTTACTAACACGGCGTGCGGTAGGGGTAGAGCCTGTAGGGGTGGAGCCTGTAGGTGTGTATATAGTGGTGGATGAGGACGACTGTCTGGATACGGGGCGGCGTCGTTCGGGCATGGGAGAATCCGGGACGTTGCCCAAAGGTGCGGCGTTGACATCGAGACGCTGCATCATAGAAGCGCAACTATCCGCGGCTTCCGAAGAGGGAACGCGAGAGAGCTTTCGGCGGCGCGTTGTATGTCGCACTGGCATGATGGAGGATTGCTTGATGGTGTCGAAAATCCATTCGTCTTCGTCCGCCTTGGGACCCAAATCGATCCTGGACAAATGTCAGTTATTTTGCACGCTGCTATCAAGGACAAGACGACGGACATTGTCTCTTCATAATACTTGAGATGCTTTGAGGTATCTTGCTGAGCATCGAACATCTGTTTGCGCTCGATGAGTTCGCGCATTGCCTCGACTTTACCCGCACGTCTGACAAAGCGATGCTCGAGCAGCTCTTTTGCGCTCGCGCGTCGATCGGGGTCTTTGATTAAGCACTGCGCAATGAAATCCTTGAAGTCTTTGCTCCAGTTGTCTCCTTCCAAACGGGGAGCCGGGTCTTTTGGAATGATGAAGAGTGCCTTCATGGCATGGATTTGCGCATTTGGGGGCTCGCCCTTGGCCATTTCAAGAGCGGTAATTCCCAAGGACCAAATGTCGGCCTTGAAGTCGTAGCCGTTTTCCTGGATCACCTCGGGAGCCATCCAGTAGGGAGTCCCGACGAATGTGTGGCGCTGAGACTTGTAATCGTGTAACTGGGCGGCGACACCAAAATCGGCCAGCTTGACCTTGCCCGAGTCGGTGAGCAAGACATTTGCGGCCTTGATGTCCCGATGGATCTTGCCGGTGGCGTGAAGGTATTCGAGTCCAAGGAGCAGCTGTTTGCAAACGATGGCGATGTGGGCTTCGGCGAACGGACCCGGTTTCATCTACGACTGTTAGCATAGTACGGGCCGGTACATGTGGATGCGGGCCGCGGTACCAAGTCCAACGCTGAACCGCCACCCAGGTATTCCATGACAATCCATAACTTGACGCCTTTAACGAAGCTCGTTTTGTATTCGGTTACGTAGGGACTCTTGCATGTGCTGAGCAGACCGATTTCGGCTTGAATGTCGGACAACTCATCGTGGCTGTCTTCGAGGTCGATCTATACGGGGAGAAGGCGATAAGCGATGATGAACGTGGTTGGAATGGGAATTATGTGGGGGAAAGGGAGACGCACCAGTTTAATAGCAACTGTCTCGCCTGTCGCCTTCTCGATGGCCTTGTAGACTACACCAAAGCTTCCGCTGCCCAGCTCCTCCAGGACCTGGTATCCCTCAAAGGTAGCCATGGTTGGTGTTTGGTTATGAATGATAACAATGTTGGCGCCGGCGGGAGACAGCCAAGATGGAGACGGACGGCAGTCGCCGTGGGGCAGGAGTATCTAAGAGCAGATAGGAATAGAGATCAAGTAAGGGCTGAGATTGAAACTTGGTGATGGAGACGTGCCAAAAGATATCCGACAGGTGGTGGATCTTTCCTATAATGTAGCTGCAGGGCTGGCCCTCGCGTAGCGGTTGCCACGAGCAACGCCGGGCGGGGCATCAACAAAGACGCTCGGGGCACCCTCCTCGCGACAGCAATGGTGCATCACCCCGGGGCGATCAACTCGCTATCGCGAGCCTTTCGTCATTGATGGGAGATGGGGAGATGACTTTCATCATGGCAAGTTGGTTCTTGTCGAAGATTTGTAGCTGCACGGCAATTCTAGCATCGAGCGGCCTTAGGGGGGGCCCCAGAAGGGGCTATAATAAGCGCGCGCAGCTGGATACCTAAGTAGAGGTACCTGCATAAAAGAGACAGACCCCTAGGCGCAGCAAGTATTCTTGCGCTGCACCTGCATAATTCCCCTGTTCGCCAGCCGCTCTCTTTCACCCGTCAGCCGCGAAAGAGAGGGGGGGAGTATTGATCGGGATATCTGCCCTCCAACGGCACGGCTATCAGTGGACCGAGGATGCTTTCACTGCCACCTCTTTGGACATACAAGTATATGCCTACTTGCGGAGGATGCGCTGTAGCAACCGACCGGGATGCGCATCCGGCCTAGCGTCTGGAGTGGGCCCAATGACGGACGATAACGTTACGCCGCCATGGGGAACCACACATCCAGACCAGTCACCCATACCCACCACCATGTTCCAGATGTCATGTTTCTCAGGAGTGGGTAGGCATTCAAGTAAACTACCAAAAAGTCTGTATGACTCTTCCGTAGAATGAGGGACTATCCCAGTACCTGTTTCGAATTCTCTGATTTCTTTCGTCTCCAGGTTGCGCCTTGACAGAAGCAATCCGACCCATCCGTCATAACTGTTTGATAGGCGCATGAATATCACCGAGCAATAGGAAAATTAGAAGAGGATGTGTAAATTCATACCCAGGTACGTATATAATCTGCATAACAGTGTACTGCTGTCGTGGATGCATAGAATATAGGTACCTACTTGTGCCCGGAAATCTCACATCACAGCAGACCAGCTTCATTTATGCTGCATTATGCGGAACAAAAAATAATAAATACCTGCTCTTTTGGCTGGTCTTATCTTGTTGCCCGGTCATCTTCAAGCTGCGCCTTGATCTGTATCTTCTTTTCCTTTTTTTCCTTTAGTGGATGGCTAACAAAGTTGAAGAAGAAGGAAATAAAGTCCAGCCTACATGCGCCACAGCTGCAGAGTACGCGTGCATGACCATTTCGGTTGGCTGCCGTTGGTAGACAGGTCGCTAACGATTTGTGTCTAGTGGGCGGTTTCTGGGACGACTGCTCGCCTCCGCCCCTACTCGGCAGCATTGTTCTGGATGCAATGAATGACTGGCTGAATCTGCCTTCGAAACGAGATCCCGCTGTCTCCTCGGCCGCCCCTGCCCGTACTGTTTTACTATCCGCAAGGGTAATCTAGTAGTAGCTAAAAAAGTGAACAAACGCGTGTTTGTCTGGGCAGGGGGAGGAGGGAAAGGGAGCCACCGCCACAGCAACCACCACCAGCAGGCAATACTCTGCGCAGTGCTGCTGCTGCTGGTGCCAATGCAATGCAAAGCCAAAAAGAACTGACCCTCTTCACATCGGTAACTGCAGGCAGAGGCGAAAGTCGGTGAAGCTGCGAGCTTTATATACCTGCACCTGCTCCCGCACCGGAGGGATTGGCTGCCTACCTATCGCACTCACACACCTGGTTGCTCACAGAAGACTAAAGAGATGGGGCCAGGCTGTCTATTTTCCCTCCCTTTCCTATACAGGCGTGCCCATGTGGGAACAGCTGGGGTGTCCGAATGAGGCCGGCGGGCCAGCAGTGTTTAGCATGGCGTGTGCACGCGTGACAGGAGCGGGCTAGGTCACGGTGCTGTGAGTTACGACGACGGGTAACCAAGGGCAATCTCGTAGGAATAATTAGGTCTCTGCGGGCAGGTAGCACCACTTTGGGAAGTGAATCTGCTTGCACCATTTATCCACCCCTCTTGCCCTCTCTCCGTCCCTCTCCACTCTTCTCGTCTTCGCTTGATACCTGCCTCGCTGTCGCGCAATGCCTGTAATGTCCGTGGCATGGGTTTCTCAGCAAGCCCCCAGGCTGCTCTGCTGAAAGTCTGGATTTCGTGGGTCAAAGGCGGTCAATTGCTCGTGCGCTTATTTGGCGTCCCGGCCGCTCTATTGGCTCTCTACCTAGAGGTCCGCGGTTCCTCTCCCATCCTCTTCCGCCTCAGTCGCCGCCTGCGCTTCTCTGCTCTCCTCTGCTCCTCAGTCGCCCGCAGAGCCGCTCATGATAGCAGCGCACTGAACAATATATCTTCCCAGGGTGCAGACGTCATGTCCACTGCCTCCACCGGCGCACAGTCGCAGCGCAATTTCGACAAAGCCCGGTGCCCATCAGGGGGCTCAGCATCGCTGCTCAAAGAAGCCCACGCCGATGCCGACGCCGACACTTCACTCTCTTCCTCTCCTTCATCATCCACTTCTTCACAACCACACGCCGAAATGGCTTCCAACAACCCTCGTTCCCACAATCGTTCCATAACCATGTCGCAAGTCGACGTCGTCCGCCAAGGCAAGAGACTAAGCCTTCAGTTCCCTATCCAGCCATCTACTGGCACCACTTCACCAGCCTTCTCACCGCGTTCTCGACCACAATCATGGGTCGCCGCCCCTTCCTCCACTCCCTCGCCAGACACCCTCTCCGCCCCAGAAACAAATCTCCTGGCCGTCGTCGCCGCCCAGGAGCGCTACGTGCTCGAGCTCAAGGAGGAGCTCACAAAAGCCGAGCAAGACCTCAAGACACTCAAGAAGCACTATGCGACGCAAGAGGCCATGAAGGTGCGCAATGACCTGCGCAAAGTCACACAGCTCCAGCCGCTCAACACCACACTGGCCAATTACGGCTCCGACCAAGACGACGAAGACGGCTCGGCCCTCTGGATGCAGAAGGAAATGGAGCGCAGGAAAGCCTTGCTCAATGGCACCAAATCGTCTCAGCGCAAAGTCTTTAGCGGTTCAAGGCATCTGCGCACGCTCTCTTTGCTGTCACCGGACAAGTCGTATACACCTTCATTTCCACAGCCACGCCATCTTCTCGATGAGCCTGCTACCGCTCCCCTGCCAATGGCAACAACACCCAAACTCAACAACCAATTCCGCCCACTTCCGCTCTCTAGAAACTCCACCACTTCCGATTTATCCAACCACATCGCTCACACCGTCGATGGCGAACGCAATGATCTTTCTGGCTTGACCAACATGCAGCGCGACGCACTGCTGCGCACGGGGAAGCAGATGGCCACCGACTTCAAAGACGGGCTTCTGACCTTTATCGAGGACATCCGACAAGCTACCGTAGGCGAAGAACTCGCAGGTGGTGGTGTCGAAGCCTCAGGGTCTTCCGCTAAAGCACGGAACTACTCCGACGCGAAGCCTACCCTGCAGCGAGCTGCGAGCTCGAGGAAGCCCGCGTCATCCGCGAAGACGGCAGACATTGGCGATGATTTTTGGAAGGAGCACGGTCTGTCCGAGCCTAAGGCCTCTTCTGCAAACAAGCGGACTCACGCGCTCAAGCAAACCCGAACTCCGCAGCAACAAAGAATCCAAAATATGACCGTAGACGACTTCGAAGAGTGGGCTAACTGGGATACCCCCAACGACAACAAATCTGCCGCAGCCTCCAAAGAAGTTCAGGCGAGCAGCAACAGCTCCGACGAGTCCGAGCCCTCATCTCCTGTGTCTCGTCAGGCCTCATCGAGGACTAGCACTAGGTACCACTCTCAGCGTCATGATTCCAAAGCGTCAACGCTCACAACATCCAGCTCTGCGGGTCTACCTGAGGACACCCCTCTGCGCGATCCGAAGCGCAACTCGATCCCCTGGCCCGACCTAAAAAACTATTCTCCAACAAACCTGAAGAAAACCGCCTCGACCCTAATGAAGGAGTGGGAAAAGAACCTTACACCTCCCGCCGAGGCTAGGGATTCAAGCCACGCCCAGGGCGACTATATCGGCCGAGCCATCTCCCCTGCAGCCCCCCACGCTCAATGAAGAATCCCATTGATGCACGGCCTATGCTATATATTGTAACGACGTAACGGTGCAAGACTAGAAAGTCTAGACGAAATGTTAACTTCTAAATACTCATCATCAGTGGGGAGATTTGCAGAGAAGGTGGCTTGTTGTATGACGGTAGCAGTCCATGTCGAACCGTGTAGGTGTCGAAGATGATAGCGTTGTTGCATTTGCTTCGTTGCTTATAACTCAATGACATTAATGACATCTCGAAGCGTAATGTTGTAGCTTATCAATTTATATATCAATTATATCCATTAGTATTTATCGTCCAATATTCAAATACCTTTCCCGCCAAAACAAAATGAGTGCAAGTCTCAATCGCGAAACCGTGTCTGATGGAAAACACCGCTTTAGGAACCGACGGTCGAGAGCATATGCGTGCGCGCTGGGGGTTGTAAGCGCCAAGACCTCCGCTTCTTCTCCGCCCGCTGACATTCCATCTCGTCCCCATCCTAATAATCTCTCGGCGACAACCCTTGATAAGAAACTTCAACACTCAACAACAACGCGCGCACCCGCATCTCTCGCAAGACACAATGGCGTTTCCCGGAGGAAGACCCGTCGGACTGCCTGGCCAGGACCCTACCGCTGGCATGTCGGAGCAGGAAGCTATGATGGTGAAATATGTACGGTGAACCCTTTCGCCGCAACTTTTTTTTACTATCGTGACTAACGTGTGTCGAACAGATGCAAGCAAGCATGGAGAGCTGCGCAGGCAAGACGGTCATGGCAGGCGTTATGGGAGGTGGATTGGGTGCCATGTTTGGTCTTTTCATGAGTTCGGTAAGTTTTTCTGGCCCATATCATCGTCCACTCGTATCAGAGAGATGATACGATGCGGACGTGGCCAACGTTTGTTGCAAGACGGAATACTAATTTCTCCTCCTTACTCTAGATGCGCTACGATACCCCAATGTCACAACCTCTCGCCGTCCAAACCCCCGCCGCCCCATCAACCACAGCAGCAGTAGCAGCAGCGCAAAACGCGAAACCCTCCGCCGCCACCCCAGCGACCGGGGCGAGCACAGTCTCCGCAGCATCATCCGTCAAACCACCCACATCAGCCGCTCTCTCATCGACCGCATCTACAGCCGCATCTACAGCCGCATCTACAAGCGCAACCGCGACCGCGACCGCGACCGCACCTCTCCCATCGACGCTCTCTCCCAGCACATCCGTCCCGATCACCGATCTCCCCTTACGCCAACAGCTCAAACATGGCCTGCGCGACATGTACCAATCGTCCAAGTCATCGGGTAAGAACTTCGCAAAGGTCGGCGCCGTCTTCAGCGGAACCGAGTGTGCGATCGAAGGACTCCGCGCCAAGAACGATATCTGGAACGGTGTCGCTGGAGGTTGCATCACGGGCGGTGTGTTGGCAAGGGGCGCGGGGCCGCAGGCCGCAGCTGTGGGGTGCGCTGGCTTCGCCGTGTTCTCGGCGGCGATCGAGGCGTATATGGTGAGTTTCTCTTCCTCTTTTCTTATGACTGTGGTCAATGGGTGGAAACGACTGACTTGGTTGAACAGAGAATGCCCGACGACGAGCGCAGCCGGCCGATTGGATAAACCCACTTTCATTCGCTAAAGTCCCATAACGATGATACCAGAGGAAAGCGGCACGGCTCACGCTCGATTCCATTTCGTTCACGGAAAGCCTCCCAAAGGGCAACAGAAACAAAAAGTATAGACGGGTGGGGGCCGTTGACACAAACCAAGGAATTGTGTCTGTAATATTACTTGTATACCAAAAAAAAGCAGAGGAACCTACCTACCTACCTCTCAACCAACTCAGTACACCATCATCCCTCACCTCCCACATCAAAAGGGGCGTGGGTTTCCAACGTACTTTTTCCCCCAACTCTAGCGCGTCTCGAGAGAGAGAGTATGTAACTTCGTACATGTACTTATATGTATATATAGCATTTTTTGGGCATGGGCGTTTTTTTCACTCTTGGGTACCTAGGTATAAAGACTTGAAGGAATGAAGCAAGGAAGCAAGAAAGGAGGGGAACAATCCCCTTCCCAAACGCTAGCTACGAAGGTAGAACAGACGCCGTGTATTCGTCGTAATCAATCACAAAGGGGAAAGTTTATATTTCTCTGCCTGTTTGCTTCTCAGAATTCATGCTTTGTTTCACGGTTTTCTTTTGTTCTCTGCCATTCCTTCTTTTGGCCATGTGCGTAAACTACCTGTGAACATATATATAGTGCCGACGCGTTGCGCCATCATCATCTCATAGAAAAGAAAGAAGGAGAAAGATACACTGAAACTGAATGCCCCCCATCACCATCGAGTGATCGGAACCCGATACCTAGTCATGAACCGGGCTACCGGCAGATGCGGAGCTTGATTCAGGGTTTCTTTTTTCCCCCCTTCAGGGACCAGGCACCGTCTTCCCTGGAGGCATGACTCGTATCCATGTATGGGGCTGGCTCTGTCGAGCAGGCAGCAAAATGACATCTCCCGACTTGACACGGTCACAAACCCCTTAGGTACTGATAAGACCAAAGGAAGTCCTTCTTTTATCAACAGAGCGACAACACGTTACCATCAGAGAAGAGGGGGGGGGAAAAGAAAGAGGAAGAAAGAGGAAGAGAGAAAAAACGTATCGTTGTTTACTGAAAGGGAGGTGAGAACGGACCCCTTGCCTCCAAAAAGGTCGTCGTCTTCGTCAATATCCGAAAGTCGTACAAAGAGGAAATCGGCCGTTAATGGAAGCTCCAAAGGCGGATCAAGATGGAGAACGTGCAACATGCAAGGAACGAAGAAAAGAGATATCGCGGCAGGATCTGGCAGCAAAAGGAAGCGTATGACGAGGCGGAACGTATAAGGTATAGGTCGGGGCGGGTAGCGGTGAGAGTGAGCTTCAGGGCAAACGTATGGTTCGCATCATCCTACTTATGCAGGAGAACCCACGGATCGTCCCGAAGTCTTGGCGGGGGCCATAAAACACAACGTCTCTCGTCATGTCTCTGATCCTCCCTCCAGGCCCTTTAGCTGTAGTAGAAGCTGTAGTCTCCGTCCTCGTAGCGGTGTAATTCGTTCACCGTCGAATTAGGCGCCCAGGAGGGAGGAGCTGTATAAACGTATACGACTACGCCTCTTCTGTCGATCCCTGTTTCACGTCAGCGCCTGGGCGGACTTCTTTTACGATACGCAGCGGCAAATTGAACGTACGTCCTGACGGATACCCATGGAGCTGCCAGGAGCCGTTCGAGAACATGTACGGCAGCATGGGCGCAAGGAGCTCTCGCGCCATCGAGAACGCAATGAGCGCCAGCAAAATCGGTAACTCGCCCCTCAAGTTTCCGAATCGCGTGTTTGGTGTCATCATATTCGGATTGTGGTATATATCCGGGAACAGAAGCCTCGGCCATCGTTGATCAGGTCTCGTCCAGTTCAGGCTGATCCTCGTACCTGCGTTGGTAATATACGTAGAGTTGTCGTTGTCTTCATAATCGAACCGGAGAGGGTGCCACGCTTCTGACGCCATGCTCCCAGCATTTGTTGCATCTCCTCTCAGTACCCAAAAGCCGTAACCAAGGCAATAGTACATGGAGAATGTCTTGAAAGGGACAGCGCCCTGTGGAGGCATTGGTCCGTTGTTCAGGGGCTTTCCAGCACATTGGGATCCTAAGCTTAGAATTCCACGTGGACAAGTTGTCGCG
>JADMIO011460614.1_pt1 | contig 58207 bp, 51 predicted proteins | sample 8958161 | NCBI WGS metagenome assembly JADMIO01 (sample SAMN16585339, study PRJNA669376) | soil metagenome | isolation source: Crop rotation soil | place: USA: Cullars Rotation, Alabama | collected 2011
CGCGACAACTTGTCCACGTGGAATTCTAAGCTTAGGATCCCAATGTGCTGGAAAGTGGCGCTCGCGAGGCGCATCACCTCGAGCCCGTTGCGAAGCGGGGCGAGCGGGTTGCGCAGCTCGTGGGCGAGGGTGGCGAGGAATTCGTCCTTGCGCTGGTCGAGCTCGCGCAGCTCGGTCTCCACCTGCTTCAGGCGCTTGATGTCGAGGTTGATTCCGGCCCACGCCACGACCTGTCCCGCCTCGTCGCGCACCGGCACGCCGCGCCCGAGGATCGGGAACCAGCTGCCGTCGGCGCAGCGCACGCGGTATTCCTGGTCGAAGGGCGTGCCCGTGGCGACGCAGTACGACCAGCGCTCCTCGATGGCGGGCATGTCCTCGGGATGGATGACGTCCCTCCAGGCGTGGCCCTGCCAACGCTCGCGCGGAATGCCGAGCAGCTCGAGGAACGAGTCGCTCACGTACGAGCTCGCGCCGGTGTTGTCGCAGGTCCAGACGCCGTAGTTGATCGACTCGCCGATCGCGCGGTAGAGCCGCTCGCTCTCGCGCAGCGCCTCCTGGCTGCGGAGCGCTTCCAGCACGTCGGCGGCATGGCGCGCGCAGACGTCGGCCACCTGCCGGTCGCGCTGCGAAGGGCTGTAGCGCCGCGGGAAGTGCACCGAAAGCACGCCCAGCAACTGCCCGCCGCGCGTGACGATCGGCGTGCTGTGCACCGCGCGGAAGCCGGCGGCGCGCGCCGCCTCGCGATACGGCGCGAAGAGCGCGTCGGACTCGATGTCGGAGATGACCCAGCGAGCGCCGCGGCTGAAGGAGTTGCCCGCGCACCCGCCCGCGGGGGTCGCCGCCACGCGCGAGAAGAGGTTGGCGCGCTCGCCTTCGAAGCCGCGCGCGGCCTCGACCACGAGCTCGCCGGTGCGCCGGTCGTGCAGCCAGACGATGCCGGACACGGCCCCCTGGGCTTCCACCGCGGTGTCGAGCACCGCCTGCATCGCCGGGCGGATCCCGGTCATGCCGCCCAGCTTCACCGACAGCTCGTGCAGCATCGTGAGGCCTTCGACCTGCGCGGCGAGCTCGTCCTTGGTGGAGGCGAGCTCCGCCTCGGAGGCGCGGCGTTGCGAGATGTCCACCAGCATGTTCACCGCGCCCACGACGCGGCCCTGGTCGTCGCGCATCAGGGCGGGGTTCACGAGCACGTGGCGCACCGAGCCGTCGGGACGCTCGATCACGACCTCGGTGCCCGAAGCGAGCGCCTCGCCGCGCAGCACGCGCGCGACGGGCGATTCGTCGGGCGGCAACTTCTCGCCCTGCGGGGTGAACTGCAGGTGCGAGCCGCAGTAGCGCTCCATGCCCGCGAGCGGCTGGCGGCCCCACAGGTCCGCGGCCGCGCGGTTCCAGAGGAGCAGCCGGCCTTCGGCGTCGGTCGTGCAGATCGCGGCCGGCAGGCCTTCCAGCAATTCGCGATAGCGGCGCTCGCCCGCGCGCACTTCGCGCTCGAGCACCGCGGATTCGAGGCGGCGGCGCTCGGCTTCGAACGCCCGCGCGCTCGCGAGCGCGGCCGACAGCTGGGCCGCGACCGTGGCGAGGAAGCGGCGGTGCCCGTCGTCCACCGCACGGAAGGGATTGAGGGCCGCGATCCACAGCGCGCCATGGCCGAGCGGGACCAGCGCGGCCTGGTGGGGCGGCCGGCTCCAGGGCCCCGACGGGATCGCCGCGAAAGGCCGCGGGGGAAGCGGCACGATCCGCACCTGTTGCGCGCGGAGCGCTTCGCCCGCTGGATACACGCAACACGATTCGAGCGACAAGGTGCGCGGCATCAGGGCGTCGTCGGGCGCGATGCCGGCCACCGTGCACAGGCTCGCCTGCGCGCTGGATTCGCCGGCCTGGTACACGCCGGCGAAGGGAAAGTCGAACGCATCGGTCGCGAGCGCCTGCGCAAGGGCTTCGCTCGCCTCTTCCAGCGTGTGGGCGCCGCGGCTGCGCTCGATGATCTCGCGCACCAGCGCCAGCTCGCGCTGCGCGAGCACCGCGCCCGTCGCGTCGGCGAACGTGGCGAGCACGCCGGCCACGGCGCCGTCGCGCTCGAAATACGGCGCGATCGAAAGGGAGAAATGCGCTTCCGAGGCGAGGCCGTCGCGCTCCAGCGGAAGCGCCAGCGGCGGGATCCTCACGCCGGTGCGATCGCGCACCACCGCATCGACCGGATCCTCGATCTCGCGCCACAGCTCGCCCCAGGCCGCACGCGCGGGCACGCCGAGCGCGGTCCCCTGGGCCAGGCCGAGCAGCGGCAGGCACGCGTCGTTCGGAACATGGACCCGATGCGAGCCCCACCACAGGCATGCCGGGCCCGGCGTCGCGAGCAGCGTCTGCACCGCCGAGCGCAGCACCGGGGACCAGCCGCCGATGTCGCCGAGCGCCGTGCGCGACCAGTCGAACTGCCGGATGCGCTCCGCCATGCCCGATCCCGCGGGGAGGAACGAAGCCCGATCCGCCTGGATCCGCGGGACCTTCGGAAATATGTCGAGCATGACAAGCCTGTGGGAATAACGCAGTCCAGTATGGGTACGGGAGACGGTCTTGAATGTAGGGACGGTCCTACGAGCGTAGGCCGCGTCCTACACCCCCGCAGGGCTGCTAGAGTCGCCTCCCATGATTCCCAGCCATCGCAACGTCTTCCTCCTCGCCCTCTGCCAGGCGCTGCTCCTCACGAGCGCGGTCACGCTCATCAGCATCGGCGCCCTCGCCGGCTTCATGCTGGCGGACAACAAGATCTTCGCCACGCTGCCGAACGCGATCTACGTCGTCGGAAGCGCGCTCTCCACGCTGCCCGCCTCGCTGTGGATGAAGCGCGTCGGCCGCCGCAACGGCTTCCTCACCGGCGGGGTCTTCGGGCTGGTGGGGAGCGTCGTGGCGGCCTCGGCCCTCGCGGCCGGCAGCCTCGCGCTCCTCTGCGCCGGCACCTTCCTGCTCGGCATCTACAACGCGTTCGGGCAGTACTACCGCTTCGCCGCGGCCGACGCGGCCGAGCCCTCGTTCAAGGCGAAGGCGATCTCGTACGTGCTCGCGGGCGGCCTCGTCGGCGGCATCGTCGGCCCCGAGATCAGCAAGTACACGCGCGACCTGTCCGGCACGCCGTTCCTCGCCTCGTACGCGTCGCTCTTCGTGTTCACGCTGCTGGCGATGGCGATCGTCACGCGGCTTCGCATCCCGCGGCCGCCCGCCGACGAGGTCGGACGCGCCGGCCGCCCGCTCGGGCAGGTGATGGCGCAGCCGGTGTTCGTCGTCGCGGCGAGCGTCGCGGCGCTCGGCTACGCCACGATGAACCTGCTGATGACCTCGACGCCGCTCGCGATGGGGTTCTGCGGGCATCCGTACAACGCCGCGGCGAGCGTGATCTCCGCGCACGTCGTCGCGATGTTCGCGCCCTCGTTCTTCACCGGCTCGCTCATCAAGCGCTTCGGCGTGCTGCGCGTGATGGGCTGCGGCGTGGTGGCGCTGGCCTCCTGCATCGCGGTCGCGCTCTCGGGCCAGCAGGTGGCCCACTTCTGGTGGGCGCTCGTGCTGCTCGGCCTCGGCTGGAACTTCACCTTCATCGGCGGCACGACGCTGCTCACCGAGGCGTACCGGCCCGAGGAGCGCGCCAAGGCGCAGGGCGCGAACGAGATCGCGATCTTCACGGTACAGGCGATCTCGGCCTTCTCCTCGGGCGTGCTGGTGAACGCGAGCGGATGGACCGTGCTGAACCTCGTCGCCTTGCCGCTGGTGGTCCTCGCCGGCGCGGCGGTCGCCTGGCTCGCGCTCGAGCGCGCGCGGGCAAAGCCCGCCTGATCAGCGCAACCCGCCCGGGTCAGGCCTCGCTGTGGCGGCGCGGCTTGCCGGGCGTGCGGCCGTGGGCCGTGCGCAAGGCGGCTTCGTAGCCCTCGCGGGCCCATTGCGTCATGTTCACGGTGTTGTCGAGCGCGTCGGCGGGCGCCTGGCGATACGAGGTGACGATGCGCTCGCCCATCTTCGACTCGTACACGAAGGGCGTCATCTGCGCCGCGTCGAAGCGCGCGGCGTTCACGCCGTCGCCCTTGAGGTAGAGGGTGTCCTCCGCGACGATCGCGAAGCACAGGCCCTCGTGGAAGAGGCCCCAGGCGCCGAACATCGGCTTGGGCAGCACCTGGCCCAAGCCGACCATGAGTTCCACGACGTGATCCACGAATTCGCTGCGCTTCGCCATGGGCGGATGGTACGCGCCCGATTCGACGTCCGAAAACGGCGAGCCGGCGTTCGCACGAAGCGGATAATGGCCCCATGCTCCTCGATCCCGACCAGTGCTACTCGGCGCTGCGCACCCACGACCGGCGCTTCGACGGCCGCTTCTTCGTGGGTGTCGCCACGACGGGCATCTACTGCCGCCCGGTATGCACCGCGCGCACGCCGCACCGCCGCAATTGCCGCTTCTTTCCGAGCGCCGCCGCGGCCGAGTCGGGCGGGTTCCGCCCTTGCCTGCGCTGCCGTCCCGAGCTCGCCCCGGGCTACGCCGTCGTCGACGCGAATCGCCGCGTCGCGCAAGCGGCCGCGGGGCTGATCGAGGACGGCCGCCTCACCGACGCCCGCCTGCCCGACCTCGCCCGCAGCGTCGGCGTGACCGATCGCCACCTGCGGCGCGTCTTCCAGGAAGAGTTCGGCGTCGCCCCGGTCGAATACGCGCAGACGCAGCGGCTGCTGCTCGCCAAGCGCCTCCTCACCGACACCGACATGGCGGTGCTCGACGTCGCGATGGCGAGCGGATTCGCGAGCCTGCGGCGCTTCAACCATCTCTTCGTGACGCGCTACCGCATGACGCCCGCGGAGCTGCGGCGCAAGTCGCCCGCGCGCACGCCCGCCGGCACGCTCGCCTTCGATCTCGCGTACCGGCCGCCGTACGACTGGAACGCGATGCTCGCTTTCCTCGCGCGCCGCTCGGTGCCGGGCGTGGACGCCGTCCAGGGCCGCGCCTATCGGCGCACGATCCACGTCGAAGGCTCGCGCCGCCGCCACGAAGGCTGGATCGAGGCGAGCCCCGCGGCGCGCAAGCCGGCGCTGCGAATCACGCTCTCCGCGTCGCTGGCTCCGGTGCTGCCGGCGGTGCTCGCGCGCGTGAAGCACCTCTTCGATCTCGCCTGCCATCCGGAGGAGATCGCCGCCGTGCTGGGCCCGCTCGCCGCCGGGTCGCCCGGCCTGCGCCTCCCCGGCGCCGTGGACGGGTTCGAGATCGCGACCCGCGCGATCCTCGGCCAGCAGGTCACCGTGCGCGCGGCGACGACGCTCGCCGCGCGTTTCGTCGACGCGTTCGGCGAAACCATCGCGACCCCGCACGCGGCGCTCACGCGCCTCTTCCCGGCACCCGCCGCGATCGCGGCGCGCGATCCCTCCGAGATCGCTTCGCTCGGCATCATCGCGACGCGGGCGCGCGCCATCGTGCTGCTCGCGCGCGAGCTCGTCGAGGGCCGCCTGCGGCTCGAGCCCACCGCACCGGTCGAACCCGCGCTCGAGGCCCTCGATGCGCTGCCCGGGGTCGGTCCGTGGACCGCCCAATACATCGCCATGCGCGCCCTTGCCTGGCCCGACGCCTTCCCGCACCCGGACGTCGCCGTGCTGAAGGCGATGGGCGAGCGCTCGCCCGCGCAAGCGCTGCGGCGCGCCGAAGCCTGGCGGCCGTGGCGCGCCTATGCCGTGCTGCACCTTTGGAAATCACTGGAGAAGACACCATGACGCGATTTGCCCGTTTCGAAACCCCGATGGGCCCCGCCTATGCCACCGCCGACGACGCCGGCGCCATCACCGGCGTGTATTTCGAAGGCGCCGCCCATGCGCCGGCGATCGCCGCCGGCTGGCACGAAACCGACGCGCGCGAAGCGCCCTTCCGCGAATGCGCACGCCAGCTCGGCGAGTTCTTCAGCGGCACGCGCCGCGCCTTCGACCTGCCCCTGGCACCGCGCGGCACGCCGTTCCAGCAACGCGTCTGGCAGGAGATCGCCCGCATTCCCTATGGCGAGACGGTCTCGTATTCGACCCTCGCCGAGCGGGCCGGCGCTCCCGGTGCCGCCCGTGCCGCAGGCGCCGCGACCGGACGCAACCCGCTCACCATCGTGGTGCCGTGCCATCGCGTCGTGGGCGGCCGCGGAGCGCTCACCGGTTATGCGGGCGGCCTCGATCGCAAGCACCGGCTCCTCACGCTCGAAGGCGCGCTGCCCGCGATTGCCGCTTGAGGCCGGCCGACCTCGCGCGCCTCGTCGCCCTCGCGGCGATGTGGGGCGCCTCGTATCTCTTCATGCGCTACGCGGTGCCGTTCCTCGGCCCGGTGCTGCTGATCGAGCTGCGCGTGGCGATCGCGGGCGCGGCCCTGCTCGCCTTCGTGAAGCTCACCGGCGGCTCGGTCGGCTGGCGCGAGCATTGGCGCGCCTACCTCTTCGTGGGCGCGATCGGCCTGGCGCTCCCGTTCTTCCTCATCGCCGAGGCGCTCACGGCGATCGACGCCTCCACCGCCGCGATCCTCAATGCGCTCTCGCCGCTCTGGGCTTCGCTCGTCGCCGCGGTCTGGATCCGCGATCCGCTCACGCCGGCGAAGGCCGGCGGCATCGCGCTCTGCCTCGCCGGCACCGCAGTGCTCGTGGGCTGGACCCCGCAGCCGATGACGGGCCGCGAGCTCTTCGGCGCCTCGTTGTCGGTGATGGCCACCGCGCTCTACGGCTACACCATCGTCTTCACCAAGGTGAAGCTGAAGGGCGCGAGCCCGATGGGAATCTCGGCGGGAACGCTGGTGATGGCGGCGTTCGCGATGGTGCCGTTCACGCCGGTGGGCCGCGACTTCGCTTCGATCCCGGCGCTCGCCTGGCTCGCGATGCTGGGACTCGCCCTCGTCTCGACCACGGTCGCGTTCATCTTCTACTACCGGCTCATCGCGGACGTGGGGCCGGTGAAGGCGATCACGGTGACGCTCCTGGTGCCGGTGTTCGGGATGATCTGGGGCGTGCTCCTGCTGGGCGAGCACCTCACCCCGGGGCGCGTGGCGGGGTGTGCCATCATCCTCGCGGGCTGCTCGCTCATCCTCGGCCTGGTTCGCGTTCCCTTCCGCCGTGCGGCGGGCTGAACCTCTGGAACACGGATGAATCGGATGTACGGATCAACACGGATACTTCCGTCATCCATGCCATGGCGAGCATGGACGCGGAATCCCAGCACCGTCTTATCCGGGCACATCCGTACATCCGTTTCATCCGTGTTCCAGAGGTTTACTCCGTAGCCCCGCTGCTTATGCCCAACCGCCTCGCCAAGGAAACCTCCCCCTACCTCCAGCAGCACGCCGACAACCCGGTGGACTGGTACCCGTGGGGCGCGGAAGCGCTCGCGGAGGCGAAGCGCACCGGCAAGCCCATCCTGCTTTCCGTCGGCTATTCCGCGTGCCACTGGTGCCACGTGATGGCGCACGAATCGTTCGAGGACCCCGCCATCGCGAAGGTGATGAACGACCTCTTCGTGAACGTGAAGGTCGATCGCGAGGAGCGCCCGGACATCGACCAGATCTACCAGGTGGCGCAGGCGATGATCACGCAGCGGAACGGCGGCTGGCCGCTCACCATGTTCCTCACGCCCGACCAGCTGCCGTTCTTCGGCGGGACCTACTTCCCGAACGTCGGCCGCTACGGCATGCCGGCCTTCCCGGAGCTGCTGAAGCGCGTGCGCCAGTATTACGACGAGAACCCGGAAGAGGTGCGCGGCAACGGCGAGCACGTGGTGCAGGCGCTCGCGCGCAGCGTGCCGCAATCGGGTGCCCATGTCTCGCAGCTGGACGCCCGCCCGCTCGATGCCGCCGCCGAAGAGCTCGCGCAATCGTTCGACGCCGAGCACGGCGGCTTCAGCGGCGCGCCGAAGTTCCCCCACCCCGACTCCCTCGAGCTGCAGCTGCGCCGCCATGCGCGCACCGGCGATGCGCGAGCGCTCGAGCGCGCCACCTTCACGATGCGCAAGATGGCCATGGGCGGCCTCTACGACCAGGCGGGGGGCGGCTTCGCGCGCTACAGCGTCGATGCGACGTGGACCATCCCGCACTTCGAGAAGATGCTCTACGACAACGGCTGGCTGCTGCGGCTTTACGCCGACGCCTGGACGGCGACGCGAGAGCCGCTTTTCGCCGCGGTGTGCGGCGAGACCGCGGGCTGGGTGATGCGCGAGATGCAATCGCCCGAGGGCGGCTACTACTCCTCGCTCGACGCCGATTCCGAAGGCGAGGAAGGCAAGTACTACGTCTGGACCGTGGACGAGATCCGCGCGCGCCTGGACGCGGAGGAATTCGCCGTCGCCGCGCCCGCCTTCGGCCTGGAGGCCGCGCCGAACTTCGAGCACCACGCGTGGCACCTCACGATCGCCCGCCCGCTCGAGGAGGTCGCGCGCACCGCGGGGATCCCGGTGGAGGAGGCCCGGCGGCGTTTCGAGAGCGTTCGCCGCAAGCTCTACGCGGCGCGCGAAGAGCGCGTGCGCCCGGGCCGCGACGAGAAGGTCCTCGCTTCCTGGAACGCGCTGATGATCGCCGGCATGGCGCGCGCCGGCCGCGTCTTCGCGAACGCCGAGTGGATCGCCTCCGCCCGACGCGCGCTCGACTTCATCCGCCGCGTGATGTGGAAGGATGGCGCGCTGCTCGCCACGTCGATGGACGGCCGTGCCCACCTCGACGCATACCTCGACGACCACGCCTACCTGCTCGCGGCACTGCTGGAGATGCTGCAAGCCGATTTCGTCGCCGCGGACCTGGAATGGGCGGCCGAGCTGGGGGACGCGTTGCTCGAGCGCTTCCACGACGCCGAAACCGGCGGGTTCCACTTCACCTCGCACGAGCACGAGTCGCTCATCCACCGCCCCAAGCCCGGGCCGGACAACGCCACGCCCTCCGGCAACGCGGTCGCGGCCCTTGCGCTCCATCGCCTGGCCTTCCTCACGGGCGAGACGCGCTTTTCCGACGCCGCCGCCGGCACGATCGCGCTTTTCTGGCCGCAGATGGAGCGCCACGCGTCCGCCTTCGGCACCATGCTCGCCGCGCTGGAAGAGCAGCTGGCACCGCCCCGCACGATCATCCTCACGGGCGAGCGCGGCGCGTTGGCTTCCTGGAAGGCCCCGCTCGACACCGCCTACCTCCCCACGACGCTCACGCTCGCGATTCCCACCGGCACCGCGGGGCTGCCCGCCCCGCTCGCCAAGCCCGCCGCTTCCGCGCCGCAGGCCTGGGTGTGCGAGGGCTTCACCTGCCTGCCGCCGATCGGCGATCCGGCCCGATTGCGCGAACGCCTGCAGTTGGAGAGAATCGCCCCTCCCGTCGAATCCCCCCGCCCACGGAGCACGCCATGAAAAGCCGCATCCTCCTCGCCGCCCTCGCCTGCACCGCGATCGCGACGCCCGCCTTCGCCCAGCTCGACCTCGCGCAGAAGTCCGGCTGCACCGCCTGCCACGCCATCGACAAGAAGCTGGTCGGCCCCGGCTACAAGGAGGTCGCCGCCAAGTACAAGGGCGACAAGACCGCGCAGGCGAAGCTCGAGGAGAAAGTGAAGAAGGGCGGCGTCGGCGTGTGGGGCCAGGTCCCGATGCCGCCGAACAGCCAGGTGAGCGACGCGGACATCAAGAAGCTGGTGGCCTGGGTCCTCTCCCAATAAGCGGGTTTGACACCGCACGGGCGCGCTATCCATAATCCGGGCCTTCGCGGCACGTCCGTGCCGGCCCGTACAACACCAACAGGAGATCCCATGAAGCGCTCCCATCAGCTGGGCCTGGCCGTGGCCGTCGCATTGGGCCTTGCCGCCTGCGGCCCCAAGGAAGAACCCAAGAAAGCCGACGCCACCCCCGCCGCCCCGGCCGGGACCGTCGTGACCATCGCCCACGCCGGGCCCCTCACGGTGAAGACGCCGCACCTCGGCAAGGACGACGAGAACGGCGTGGCGCTCGCGATCGACCAGGCGAACCAGCAGCACATCACCATCGGCGGCAAGCCGGTGACCTTCAAGATGGTGAGCGAGGACGACCAGGGCGACCCGAAGGTGGGCTCCAACGTCGCACAGAAGCTCGTCGACCAGAAGGTCGCCGCGGTCATCGGCCACCTGAACTCGGGCGTGTCGATCCCGGCCTCCGAGACGTACAACAAGGCCGGCATCCCGATGATCTCGGGCTCGGCCACCAACCCGACCCTGACCGAGCGCGGCCTGAAGACGGTGTTCCGCACCGTGGGTCGCGACGACCAGCAAGGCCCCGCAATCGCCGCGTACATCGCGGGCGAGCTGAAGGCGAAGAAGGTCGCCCTCGCGGACGACAAGACCGCCTACGGCGAAGGCCTCGCCAACGAGGTGGAGAAGACGCTCAAGGCGGACAAGGTGAGCGTGGTCGGGCGCGAGCGCACCACCGACACCGAAACCGACTTCAAGGCCATCCTTACCAAGATCAAGGGCAAGAACCCCGACGTGGTGTTCTACGGCGGCATGGACCAGACCGGCGGCCCGCTCCTCAAGCAGGCGCGCGAGCTGGGCATCAAGGCGATCTTCGTCTTCGGCGACGGTGCCTGCACCGACGAGATGGGCAAGCTCGCCGGCGCCGCCGCCGAGGGCTTCGTCTGCTCGCAGGCGGGCCTCCCGCGCGAAGCGGCCAGCAAGGAGTTCGTGGACGCCTTCGGCAAGAAGTTCGGCGAGATCAAGCAGTACGCGCCGTACTTCTACGACGCCACCCGCGCCGTGATCGAGGCGATGAAGAAGGCCGACTCGACCGACCCGGCCAAGTTCACCCCGGAGCTGTTCAACATCTCCTTCCAGGGCGCCACGGGCACGGTGGCCTTCGACGCCAAGGGCGACCGCAAGGATGCGGAGATCACGATCTTCAAGTTCCAGAACAACCACGTCGTGCCGGTCTCGATCGTGAAGGGCGGCAAGGCCACCCCGTTCACCGCCGAGACGAGCACCGCCACGGCGGCCGCTCCGGCCGCGGGTGCCGCGCCGGCGGGTGCCGCTCCGGCGGCCGCGACCACCGCCAAGTCCGAAGCGCCGAAAGCGGACGCGCCGAAGGCCGACGCGAAGAAGGACGAGAAGAAGAAATAGCACGGCCAAGAAGAACAATCCTGCGAAACGGCACCGGCGACGGTGCCGTTTTTTTTCGCGGGCGTGACGCTCGGCAAACCGAATAGAATCCGACCGTGGACATCTTCCTGCAGCAGGTGATCAACGGGCTCACGCTCGGCTGCGTGTACGCCGTCGTGGCGCTCGGCTACACGATGGTCTACGGCATCATCCAGCTCATCAACTTCGCCCACGGCGAGGTGGTGATGATCGGCTGCATGACGGCGTTCTCGGTCATCGTGGCCCTCGCCGGCAGCGGCATGCCGCCGATGGTCATCATGGGGCTGGGCGTGCTGGCCGCCGTGCCCGCGTGCATGGCGGTGGGCTACGTGGTCGAGCGCATCGCCTACCGGCCGCTGCGCAACGCCCCGCGCCTCGCCCCGCTCATCACCGCGATCGGCATCTCGATCATCCTGCAGCACCTGGCGCTGCTCGTCTGGTCGCGCAACATCATCGCCTTCCCGCAGATCATCACGCTGCAGCTCTACCACTTCGGCAGCGATCCCAACGCCGCCGCCATCAGCAACGTGCAGATCGCGGTGATCGCGACCTCGGTGGTGATGATGGCGGGGCTCATCGCCCTGGTCTACAAGACGCGCATCGGCATCGCCATGCGCGCGACCTCGATGAACCCGCAGGTGGCGGGCCTCATGGGCGTGGACGTGAACAAGGTGATCAGCTTCACCTTCGTGATCGGCGCGGCCCTCGGCGCCGTCGCCGGCGTGATGGTCGGCAGCTACTACGGCATCGCGCATTACCAGATGGGATTCCTGCTCGGCCTCAAGGCCTTCAGCGCGGCGGTCCTGGGCGGCATCGGCAACATCGCCGGCGCCGTGCTGGGCGGGATCCTCATGGGCTTGATCGAGGCGCTCGGCGCGGGCTACGTCGGCGACTGGACCAACGTGTGCCTGCTGGACAGGTTCCTGCCGGGGTTCGCGGACGTCTGCGCGGCCAGCCCCGAGGCGAGCCTCTTCGGCAGCAACTACAAGGACGTGTATGCGTTCATCGTGCTGATCCTGGTGCTGGTCTTCCGGCCGCAGGGGTTGTTGGGAGAGCGTGTCGGCGACAGGGCTTGACCGTCCGTTGTCGTGTTCAGTGGAAAGAAAACCTCTGGAACACGGATGAAACGGATGATCGGATGGAAACGCAGGGTGGCTTGCTCGGAAATACCGAACTGACGGAAAAAATCATTTCGGCAGCATTCGTGGTATCGAATAGCCTGGGATGTGGCTTTCTAGAGAAGGTTTATGAAAACGCGCTCGCGATCGAGCTTCGGCGGCGTGGTCACGAGGTCGAACAACAAAAGGCGATCGAAGTGCGCTATCGCGGGGAACTGGTCGGGCTATACCAGGCGGATCTCGTTGTCGATGGGGAGATCATCGTGGAGCTGAAGGCGGTGCGCACCCTCGAGCCCGTCCATCGGGCCCAATGCGTGAACTACCTGCGTGCGTCGGGAAAGCTCGTGGGGTTGCTGCTCAATTTCGGATTGCCCCGAGTCGACGTTCAGCGTGTGGTGGCCTTTTGAAATGAATCCGTCCATCCGATCATCCGTTTCATCCGTGTTCCAGAGGTTTGGTGTCCGATGCAGGCACTGACGACGCTCAAGCGACACTCCCACGCCCGCTGGATCGGCATCGGGCTGATCGCGATCGCCCTGTTCGCGCTGCCGTTCGTCCTCGCGTCCGTCGGCACGGCGTGGGTGCGCATCACCAATCTCGCCATCCTGTTCGTGCTGCTGTCCCTCGGCCTCAACATCGTCGTCGGGTTCGCCGGGCTGCTCGACCTCGGCTACATCGCTTTCTATGCGGTCGGCGCGTATGTGTACGCGCTCCTCGCATCGCCGCACTTCGGCCTCCACCTGCCGTGGTGGGCGATCCTGCCGATCGGCGCGGCGGTCGCATGCCTGTTCGGCATCCTCCTCGGCACGCCCACCCTCAAGCTGCGCGGCGACTACCTCGCCATCGTGACGCTCGGCTTCGGCGAGATCATCCGCATCTTCCTCAACAACCTCTCCGAGCCCTTCAACCTCACCAACGGCCCCAAGGGCATCTCGACCATCGACCCGGTGCGCTTCTTCGGCGTGGATTTCTCCAGCACCACGCCGCTCGGCGCCCTCGCGATGTCGGGCACGATCAAGTACTACTACTTCCTGCTCGCGGTGCTGGTCCTGGTGATCATGGTCAACCTGCGCCTGCAGAACTCGCGCATCGGCCGCGCGTGGGAGGCGATCCGCGAAGACGAGCTCGCCGCGCGCTCCATGGGCATCAACACGCGCAACATGAAGCTGCTGGCCTTCGCCATGGGGGCGTCCTTCGGCGGCGTCGCGGGGGGCATGTTCTCCGCCATCCAGGGGTTCATCAGCCCGGAGAGCTTCATCCTGACCGAAAGCGTCATGGTGCTGGCGATGGTGGTGCTGGGCGGCATGGGCAACATCTGGGGCGTGATCCTGGGCGCGGTCCTGCTCTCGTTCGTGCCCGAGATCCTGCGCTACACCGTGCTGCCGGTGCAGCAGGCGATCTTCGGCCGCTCCATCGTCGACCCGGAAGTGATCCGCATGCTGCTCTTCGGGCTGGCGATGGTCCTCATGATGATCTTCCGTCCCGCGGGACTGCTGCCCTCGGCGCTGCGCAAGCGCGAGCTGGCCGCGGACGAGACGATCAAGCCCGCCGCATGAATGCGACCGTCATCCCCGCGGAGGCCGGGACCCAGGCGCCGGCCGGCGAGCCGCTCCTCCGGGTCGAAGGCATCACCAAGCGCTTCGGCGGCCTCACCGCCCTCTCCGAAGTGAGCTTCGCCATCGAGCGCGGCCAGATCTACGGCCTCATCGGCCCGAACGGCGCCGGCAAGACCACGCTCTTCAACGTGCTCACGGGGCTCTACCGGCACGACGAGGGCCGCTTCCATTTCGAGGGGCGCGAGCTGGTGAGCGCCACGCCCGACGGCATCGCGCGTCGCGGCATCGCGCGCACCTTCCAGAACATCCGCCTCTTCGCCAACCTCTCCGCGCTCGAGAACGTGATGATCGGCCGGCACGTGCGCACGCGCGCGAACGTGGTCGGCGCCGTGCTCCGCAACCGCGCGACCCGCGAGGAGGAGGCATCGATCGAGAAGAGGGCGCGCGAGCTGCTCGCCTACGTGGGCATCGCGGCGCGCGGCAACGAGCTCGCCAAGAACCTTTCCTATGGCGACCAGCGCCGGCTGGAGATCGCGCGCGCCCTCGCCACGGAGCCGCGCCTCCTCGCCCTCGACGAGCCGGCCGCCGGCATGAATGCCACCGAGAAGGTCGAGCTGCGCAAGCTGCTCGAATCGATCCGCCGCGACGGCGTGACGCTGCTGCTGATCGAGCACGACGTGAAGCTCGTGATGGGCCTCTGCGACCGCGTGCTGGTGCTCGACTACGGCCGCCGCATCGCCGAGGGCCTGCCGCGCGACATCCAGCGCGATCCCAAGGTGATCGAGGCGTACCTCGGCGCCGGCGCGGCCCAGACCGCGAAGCACGCATGAGCGCTTCGCCGGCCAGGCTCCTCGCGCTGCGCAACCTCCAGGTCGCCTACGGTGGAATCCGCGCGGTGAAGGGCATCGACCTCGACGTGGCCGCGGGCGAGCTGGTCTGCCTCATCGGCGCCAACGGCGCCGGCAAGACCACCACGCTCAAGGCCATCAGCGGGCTCGTGCGCACGGCCGGGGGCTCGATCGAATACGACGGCGCGGACCTCACGCGGCTGAAGAGCCACGAGATCGCGCGCCGCCAGCTGGCGCTGGTGCCGGAGGGCCGCGGCATCTTCGCGCAGCTCACGATCGACGAGAACCTCGCCATGGGCGCGTATGCACGGCGCGATCGCGGCGCGGTCGCCGCGGACGTGGACCGCGCCTTCACGCTGTTCCCGCGGCTGAAGGAGCGCCGCTCCCAGGTGGCGGGCACCCTTTCCGGGGGCGAGCAGCAGATGCTGGCGATCGGCCGCGCGCTCATGAGCCGCCCCCGCCTGCTCCTCCTCGACGAGCCCAGCATGGGCCTGGCACCCCTCATGGTGGAGCGCATCTTCGAGGTCATCCGCACCATCGCCGCCGAGGGCGTGACGCTCCTGCTGGTCGAGCAGAACGCCCGCCTCGCCCTCGAGGTGAGCCACCGCGGGTACGTCCTGGAAGGCGGCAGCGTCGCCTTCACCGGGGAGGCCCGGGCGCTCCTGGGCGACCCGCGCGTCCGCGAGGCCTACCTCGGCGAATAGCCGTTGCATTTGAAAAGCGCCGCGGCCCTCCGCCCCCTCGCCCCGGAGGGCGGCTTGGGCGATGATGGCGCATGTCCCGGACTCCCCTCCACGCGGCCCGCATGGCGCTGCCCGCCCTCGTGGCGGTCGCCATGCTCGCCACGCTGGTCTTCCTCTTCCAGCGCACCCATTCGGCGGACTACAAGGCCGGCGCCGAGGCGCTGGGCGAGCTGCGCGCCATGGAAGACGTCGACGCGCGCTGGGATTCGGAGGCGCGCCTCCTCGCGGCCGGCACCGCCGACGCCGTGGCCGCGCCGTATGCCGCCCGGCTCGAGCGCAGCACGCGGGCCCTGGAGCGCTCCGGCAGCGGGCTGGTGGCAGCGGACCTGGCCGGCATCCGGGCGGGCATCGCCGAGAAGGACCAGCTTTTCACCGCGCTGCAGGCGGCCCACCGCCGGCGCCTGCGCCAGCCCGCCGCGGCGGCCGCCGAAGCGGCGGCCCTGCAACGCTTCGAATTCCACACGCTCGGCTCGCGCATCGCGCTCGCGCAGCGCTCCCTCGCGCAGCGCCTCGAGCAGTCGCTCGACGACACCGACCGCTGGCGCGTCTACCTCGCCTTCTATGCCGCGGCCCTCCTGGTGGGCGTGGGCTACCTCGCGGCGCGCGTGGCCCAGGCGCAGGCCGCGTTGCGCGGCGCCAACGAGAACCTCGAGCGCCGCGTGGTCGAGCGCACGCACGAGCTGCAGTCGGCGCTGCAACGGCTGCGCGAATCGGAAGCGCAGCTCGTGCAGACCGAGAAGATGTCCTCCCTCGGCCAGCTGGTCGCGGGCGTCGCGCACGAGATCAACACCCCGCTCGCCTACGTGAAGAACAGCGTCGCGAGCGTGGGCGACCGCCTGGTGGACCTCGAGCAGGCCATCGCGCAGTCCGAGCAGCTGCTCGCCCTCCTCCAGTCGCCCGCGCCGGATGGCGATGCGCTCCAGGCCTGCTTCGCCGCGCTCGGCGAGCGGCTCGCGCAGCTCGCGCGCGACCAGGTGCTGCACGACCTGGAGACGCTCACGCGCGACGGCCTGCACGGCATCGAGCAGATCTCGGACCTCGTGACCAACCTGCGCAATTTCTCGCGCCTCGACCGCAGCCGCGTCGCGAGCTACAACGTGAACGAGAGCGTTCGCGGCACGCTGCTCATCGCGCGCCCGCTGCTGCGCAACATCGACATCGACAAGCGCCTCGGCGAAGTGCCCTCGATCACCTGCTCGCCCTCGCAGGTGAACCAGGTGCTCCTGAACCTCGTCACCAACGCCGCGCAGGCGATCGAGCGGCCGGACGGGCGGATCACGGTCACCACGCGGCGCGAGGATGCGCGCACGGTCGCGATCGAGGTGAGCGACAATGGCCGGGGCATCGCGCCCGAGGTCCTGCCGCGCATCTTCGACCCCTTCTTCACCACCAAGGACGTCGGCAAGGGCACCGGGCTCGGCCTGTCGATCGCCTACAAGATCGTGAGCGCGCACGGCGGCCGCATCGACGTGCGCACCACGCCGGGCGAAGGCACCACGTTCACGGTCACGCTGCCGATGGAGCCGCCGGCGGAAGCGGGATCGACTTCGGTTCCGCAGGGCAACGAAGAGGTCCTCGCATGAGCGCCGCGCAGAAGCTCGGGAAGTACGAGATCCAGTCGCAGGTTTCGAAGACCGCGCGATCGGCCGTGTATCGCGGCGTCGATCCCGAGAGCGGCCAGGCCGTGGCGGTGAAGGTGATCGCGCGCGAGCAGGCCAACGCGCAGGCGGTCCCCGCCTTCGTGAAGTACGCGCGCTCTCTCGACCAGCTGGCGCACCCGGGCATCGCGCGCTTCATCGAAGTGGTGGAAACCGCGAAGGCCTTCTGCATCGTGACCGCGTTCGCCGAGGGCCAGCCGCTTTCCACGCTGCTCAAGGACGGCGGCTACCCCGACGGCCGCATCGCGTGGGACGTGCTCCGGCAGGTGCTGGAGACGCTGGCCGTCGCCCACGTGCACGGCGGCGTCCACCGCGACATCAAGCCCTCCAATGTGCTGCTCGCCGCCGATGGCCGCGTGACGCTGGTGAACTTCGGCACCGCGATGGTCCATGCCACGCCCGAGGAGCACGTCGAGCACTTCGCGCCGGAGCATTTCGGCGAGGGCAAGATCACCGCGCGCTCCGACCTCTACCAGGTGGGCATCCTCGTCTACCAGCTGGTCACGGGCAAGGTGCCGTTCACCGGCACGGCCGAGGAGATCGCCCACCGCGTGATGCAGGAGCGGCCCACCGATCCCTCGTCGTACAACAACCGGCTCGCGTGGCAGCTCGACTGGGTGATCCAGAAATCGCTGTCGAAGGATCCGGTCGAGCGCTTCGCCTCCGCGCTCGAATTCGGCGACGGCCTGCGCCTCGGGCTGCAGGACACCGTCGGCCGCCCGCTCGAGCCGGTGAAGATCAACGCCGCCAAGCCGGTCGCGGCCGCACCCAACGTGCTGCAGAACGCGAAGGCGATCGCTGACAAGGCGGCGGGCGCGAAGGCGCTCGCGGCGGCTGCGATCCAGGCGCCACCGCCCGCGCCGGCGGCGAAACCCGCTCCCGGCGCGAGGCCCGGCAGCCCCGCCGCGCCCGCTGCCGCCGCCCCAGCGCCGCGCCCACCTGCCGTCGAGAAGGCCACGCTCGACCCCAAGAAGGCCAACGTCCTCTTCGTCGACGACGATGCGCGCCTGCTGAACGCGCTGAAGGCGCTCTTCCGCCTCGACTACAACGCGATCGTGGTCGAGAGCGGCGCCGCGGCCCTCGAGGTGATGGCGAAGATTCCGGTGCACGTCCTCGTGAGCGACCAGCGCATGCCCGGCATGACCGGTGTCGAGCTGCTGCGCAAGGCCTGCTCGCTGCATCCCAACACCGCCCGCATCCTGCTCACCGGCTACACCGACCTCGCATCGCTGGTCGGCTCGATCAACCAGGGCGAGATCTTCCGCTTCGTGAAGAAGCCCTGGGACAACGAGGAGCTGAAGAAGGCGCTCGCCGACGCCTCCGCGGTCGCGATGGAGCTCGCTTCGAGCCAGCCCGCCGCCGCCGAATCGCCGCGCACCGCGGGCTCGCTGCTCGTGATCGATCCCAACGAGGGCCTCGGCAAGGGCCTCGAGCGCCTGCTCGCCGGGAGCGCCACGGTGAAGCACGTGAAGTCGCCGCAGGAAGCCGCGAAGCTCCTCGCCAAGGAGGAGATCGCCGCGATCGTGGCCGACATGGGCGCGGGCATGGACGGCCTGGTCGCCCTCTTCCGCGAGGTGAAGGCGAAGCGCCCGGCGACCCTCTCGATCCTGCTCACCGACGAGCCCGACTCCGAGCTCGCGATCGACCTGGTGAACAAGGCGCACATCTTCCGCTTCCTGCCGAAGCCCGTGAGCGCGAAGGAGCTGCGCACGCAGGTGGCCGCGGCGTTGCGCAAGCACGCGGCGTTGAAGGCGGTGCCGACGCTTTCCGACGCGGCGCCGGCCGGGGGCGATTCAGTCGCCGACCGCGCCCGCGCGCACCCCGGCCGGACGGTCGCGCCGGCCCGCTAGCCAGCCGCGGAAGGCTTCCGCGGCCATCGGCCGCGAGCAGAGGTAGCCCTGGATCGCGTCGCAGCCGAAGCGGCGCAGCTCCTCCATCTCGTGGTCGGTCTCGACGCCCTCGGCCACCACCGTCAGCCCCAGGTTGTGCCCCAGCTCGATGGTGGAGCGCACGATCGCGGCGTTGCGCCGGTCGGCCTCCATGCCGGAGACGAACGTGCGGTCGATCTTGATCTCGTTGACCGCGAGCTGCTTGATGTACGCGAGCGACGAGTAGCCGGTGCCGTAATCGTCGATCGAGGCGGCGACGCCGAGCTCGCGCAGCTTGCGCAGCGTCACCTGCGCGCTGCGCGGATCGTCCATGAGGCCGCTCTCGGTGATCTCGAGGCAGAGCAGGCCCGCGGGCAGCTCCGCCACGGCGAGCTCGGTGGCGATGAACTGCACCAGCGCATCCTCCTGGCGGAGGTCGCGCGCCGAGATGTTCACCGACATGCGCACGCCGAGCCCTTCGTGGTGCCACTCGCCGCACTGCGCGATCGCGCGCGCGAGCACCCAGCGCGTGATCGCGCTGATGTAGCCGGTCTGCTCGGCGAACGGGATGAACTCGGACGGCGGGACGAAGCCGCGCTGCGGATGGCGCCAGCGCACCAGCGCCTCGACGCCGTTCACGCGGTCCTCGGCCAGCTGCAGCTTGGGCTGGTAGTGCAGCACGAGCTCGCCCGCGTCCACCGCGCGCCGCAGCTCGCCCAGGAGCGTGAGGAACTCGCGCCGGCGCTCGTCGTGCGCCGGGTCGTAGAACGCGTGCCCCGAATGCGAGCGCTTGGCGATGTACATGGCGACGTCCGCCGCGCGCATGAGGGCGCTGGCATCCTCGCCGTGCTCGGGGTAGCGCGCGATGCCGATGGAGGCCGCGATGTCCATCGACTGGCCGTCGATCACGATCGGCGCTTCGAGGCCCTGCAGGATCTTGCCCGCGACGACGTGCGGCGCGTGCTCGCCGCCGCCGGTGGCGAGCAGCACGGCGAACTCGTCGCCGCCCAGCCGCGCGACCACGTCGGAGTCGCGCAGCGCGCGGCGCACGCGGCCTCCCACCTCGCGCAGCACCTGGTCGCCGATCGGATGCCCGAGCGTGTCGTTGATCGCCTTGAAGCGGTCCATGTCGAAGAGCATCACCACGAACGGCTCGCCGGTGCGCTTCGAGGTGCGCACCGCCTGCGCGAGCTGCTCGTGGAACATGGCGCGGTTCGGCAGCCCGGTGAGGCCGTCCTCGTAAGCGAGCCGGAGGATCTCGCGCTCGCGGCTCACGAGGCCGTCGAGCATGTGGTTGAAGCTGGTCGCGAGCTGGCCGATCTCGTCGCGGCGGTCGAGCTCCACGTGGCGGGTGTAGTCGCCCTCCTGCACGCGCCGCGCCGCGGCGGCGAGGGTGGACACCGGCCGCGTGATGCCGCGCGCGATGGCGAGGCTGCCGAGGACGAGGAGCCCCAGCCCCGCCAGCGTGAGCGAGAAGAACGCCGTCGTGATGCGCTCGAAGGGGGCGAGGCCCTCGGCGAGCGGCTTCTGCAGCACCGCCATGATCTCGGTGGCGCCGATCGACTTGAGCGGCACGGGGTGCGCCTCGTATTCCTCGCCGCCCAGCACGAGCTGGCGCGACGGCGAGCCGTCGCTCGCCTGCCCGAGGCTTTCGACGAGCGGGCCGCGCAGCGAAGGGTCCAGCGTGGAGGCATGGATGCGCCAGGGCCCCAGCGCGTCGCGCGCGACGAACGACACTTCCAGGCCCGTCACCTGGCGCAGCTCGCGCGCGATCGCGTCATCCACCTCGAAGGCGAGGCCCACGTAGGCGATGGGCTCCGGCGCCAGCACCGGCACGACGACCAGCTGGTGCAGCCGCTGGCCGAGCGCCACGATCGAGGACGACTTGCCGCCGGCGGCGCTCGCTTCCACGAGCGCGGGATAGGCGAAGGGCCGACCGACGCGGCGCTCGTCCTGCGTGTCGGCGACCACGATCCGGTCGAGCGAGAGCAGCGTCATCACGGTGGCGCCGAGGCGCGCGCCGTGGTTGCGCAGCACGGACTCGATGGTGCCGGCATTGTTGGTCGCGATCGCCTGGCGGAAGGCGAAGTCCGCCGAGAGGATCGCCGCGCCCTGCTCGAGCCGCGCCTGGTTCTGGGCGAGCTGCTGCCGGAACACGCGCTCGCCCTGGAAGAGCTGCTGGTCGATGGTCTCGCGCGCGACCTGCGCGTTGGAGCGGATGACGAGCAGGGCCGCGACGCCCTGCACCAGGATCAGCAACGCGACGAAGAACACGACGATGCGCGCGCCGAGCCGGGTGAAGCGGGGCAGGTGCGCGCGGAGCGGCATCAGTACTTGAGGCGGTCGAGCGGCGGCTTGAACTTCGCCTTCCGCGGGTGCAGGTCGAAGCGGACGGTGGCCTCGGTCGTGCCGGCGGCGGCGACGGTCACCGACTGCGGCGGCAGGCTCGCGCGCTGCAGCGGATGCCAGGCGTGCAGCTCATAGGTGCCCGCGGGGAGGTCGCGCAGGCGCACCGGGCCGCCCGCTTCGGAGCGCGCGAAATGGGGCGTGGGGACCACCGCCACGTACGCCACCATCCAGTCGTGGATGTTGCACCCGAGCACCACGACGCCGGGCTTGTCGAAGGTGACTTCCTGCGGCGACTTGCCGCTGTAGAGCTTGATCTCGAAGTTCTTCGCCGGCGAGAACGAGTACACGTGGTGCAGGATCGGGTCGCGGTTCGGGAAGGACACCGACGTGCCCACCTGGATCACGCTCACGTAGGGAAGGAATTCGCGATCGACCTGCTCGATCTGGGCCGTGCGCCCGCGCGCTTCCGGCGCCGCGCCGGAAGAGGGCACGGCGAAGATGGCGGCGTCGGCCACGGGCCGTCCCGCCGCATCGACGACGGCGACCTCGAGCGTGCCGCCCCGGGCGCCGAAGCATGCCGCGAGCGCCATCGCAGCCAAAGCAGTCGCGAGTCTGGACATCGAGTGGATCCTGCGGGAGACTGGTTCGATGACGCGAAGCACGATGAAGGCGATTGTAGCGGTGATCCCCCTGCTCGCCTCCGCGCCCGCCTGCGCACAGGGCGACATTCGTAACAATTCGTGGGGCATGGAGGTGCTGGAGCAAGGGCAGCTCGTGGGCGAGCTTCGACCCCGCTACAACCACATCGTCGAGGACGCCTACGAGGACGTGACCCGCGGCGGAACCTACCGGGCGCGTCTCGGCTGGCGCACCGCGCCCTGGCACGGTTGGCGCGCGCTGGTGGAAGGCATCCACACGGGTTCGGTGGACAAGCACTTCAACGACGATCCGGCGCAGCTTTCGACGTCGCGCTACCCGCTGCTGCCCGATCCCACCTACACGGGGATGAACCAGGCGCTGGTCGAATGGGCGGGCGATTCCGGGTTGCGCGTGAGGGCGGGGCGCCAGGTGGTGCGCTTCGAGAACTCGCGCTGGGTGAGCGACAACGATTTTCGCCAAGTGCCGCAGGTCTTCGATGGCGTGCGCGCGTACTACGAGGGCTTCGAAGGCGCGCAGCTGGAAGGCGGCTACTTCTCGCGCGTCCGCACCACTTCGGGGGCCACCAACGACCTGCGCCTCACGCTGCTGCGCGCGGCCTGGAATCCGGCGGCGGGGCACGTGGTCTCCGCGTATGGCGTCTTCCATGGCCAGGCGCAGAACGGCGCCTTCACCGGCTTCGCCGACAATTCGTATCGCGTGCTCGGGGCGCGGGCCGAGGGCGCGTTCCGCGTCGCGGCGGTGGACCTGCCCTATCTCCTCGAAGCCGCGCACCAGGATCCCTACGCGGGTGGAGACTCGCGCATCGACGCGCGCTATTGGCGCGTCGGCGCGGGCGTGTCGCAAGCGAGCTGGACGCTGCGCCTCGACCAGGAAGTGAAGGGCAGCAACCACGGCGTGTATGGGCTGCAGGCGCCGCTGACGGACTACTACGCGTTCAACGGCTGGACGCTGAATTTCTTCAACACGCCGCGCCAGGGGTTGCGCGACCGCTGGCTCACCGCGCGCCATGCGATCGATCGCGTGACGCTGTATGGCGAGGTCCATCGCTTCCGCGGCGACTACGGCGGGGGCGACCTCGGCCGCGAGACCGACCTCGGCGCCACCATCGCGCTGTGGAACGATGGGACGCTGCGCCTGCAGCACGCGCGCTTCGATTCGCCCGCGGGGACGCAGGCGGACATCCGCAAGACGTGGGTCACGCTCTCGTGGGTATTCTGAAGGGATGACGATTCCCGCGCACGACCTGGCGGAGCTGAAGCGCGCCAGGCAGATCCTCGAGAATCCCGGCCTCGCCGCCAAGTTCACCGCGTACCTGGGCTCGCCCGTCGAGCGCGGCCTGAAGCTGCTGCCGGCGAAGATGCAGAAGGCGATCCACGTCGCCACGGAATCGGCGCTGCGCAAGGCGCTCGCGTACGCCGTGAAATCGCTGGCACGCCGCGGCGCGGGCGCTTCCAGCGACCGCATGCACAAGCTCGCCGCGGCGGCTTCGGGCGCGGCCGGTGGCGCATTCGGGCTGCCGGCGCTCGCCATCGAGCTGCCGGTTTCGACCACCATCATGCTGCGCTCGATCGCCGACATCGCGGCGGCCGAAGGCGAGGACCTCACTCAGGTCGATGCGCAGCTCGCGTGCCTCACGGTCTTCGCGCTCGGCAGCGACGCCACGACGGCGGACGACGCCGCCGAATCGGGCTACTTCGCGGCGCGCACCGCGCTCGCCGAAGCCGTGCAGGAGGCGATGAAGCATCTCGCGAAGAAGGGCATGGGAAAGACCGGGGGCCCCGCGCTCCTGAGGCTGGTCACGTTGATCGCGTCGCGCTTCGGCGTCTCGGTCTCGGAGAAAGCCGCCGCGCAAATGGTCCCGGTGCTGGGCGCCGCCGGCGGCGCGCTCATCAACACGCTCTTCATCGGCCACTACCAGGACATGGCGCGCGGGCACTTCATCGTGCGCCGCCTCGAGAAACGCCACGGCGAGCTCGCCGTGCGCCAGGCCTACGAAACCCTCTGAAAAAGGGGTCTGACCCCTTTTTTCCCATGGTTTTGCCGAAAAAGGGGTCAGACCCCTTTTTCGGCCTCTCAGGGGTAGTCGACCGGCTTCGGGGGCGGGAGCTTGTCCGGCAGCGGGATGGATTCGGCCTCGCCGGGCACGGCGGGGAACCTGCCCGCCTTCCAATCGGCGGCGGCTTCGCGGATGCGCTCGGCGCGCGACGACACGAAATTCCACCACACGAAGCGCGGCCCCAGCGACGCTCCGCCGAACACCATGAAGCGGGCGCGCCGGTGCGCCTTCACCACCACCTCGGCACCCGGCTGCAGCACCACCATCTCGCCCGCGGGAACGCGCGTTGCGGCGATCTCGATCTCGCCTTCAAGCACGTGCACCCCGCGCTCCTCGTGCTTCGCCGGCAGCGCGAAGCGCCGCTCGCGATCGAGCACCACTTCGGCGTAGAAAGTGGGCGACAGCGTCGGCACCGGCGACGACACGCCGAGGAGGTCGCCCAGGATCACGCTCACCGTGACGCCGCCCTCCTGCACCTGCGGCAGGCCTTCGTGATGCGAGAACCCGGGCTCGGATTCCTCGTGCTCCCGCGGCAGCGCGATCCAGGTCTGCAGGCCCCACAGGGAAGGGCCCGCGGGCCGCGCCTCCTCCGGCGAGCGCTCGGAGTGCACGATGCCCCGCCCGGCGGTCATCCAGTTCACCTCGCCGGGGCGGATGGCCTGCACGCTGCCCACGCTGTCGCGGTGCATGATTTCGCCCTCGAAGAGATAGGTCACCGTCGCGAGCCCGATGTGCGGATGGGGCCGGACGTCGAGGCCCGTCCCGGGAGCGAGCCGCGTCGGTCCCATCTGGTCGAAGAACACGAACGGCCCGACCGCGCGCCGCTTCGCATCGGGCAGCGCCCGGCGCACCTGGAAGCCGCCGCCCAGGTCACGGACCGGCGGGACGATGCGGGTTTCGATCATGGGTTAGGATCGTCGTGGCGAATGGACAACGAGAGGAGGCCAGGATGGTTGCGTACGTGCTCGCGGAGGTCGAGGTGACCAACCCGGAAGGGTACAAGGAATACACGGAGCTCGTTCCCGCCACGATCACCAAGTTCGGCGGACGTTTCCTCTCGCGCGGCAGCGACCACCATGTCCTCGAAGGCGATTGGCCGAAGCTGCGCCGCGTGCTGATCGAGTTTCCCTCCTCGGACGCGGCGAAGCAGTGGTTCGCCTCGCCGGAATACGCCAAGCCGCTCGCCATGCGCCGCGCGAACAGCCGCGGGCGCCTCGTCCTGCTCGAGGGCCTGCCGGGCTAGCGCTTGTCCGCCGCGTCGACGTCGTCGATGCGGAAGCGGTGGAAGAGCCGGTGCACCACCGGCGCGAACATGATCGCGGCGATCCCGAGCACGGCGATGCCGCAATAGATCGCGTACAGGCCCGCGAAGATCTTGCCCGCGGTGGTCCCGGGATCGTGCAGCGGGCCCATGCCGGAGAGGATCATCGCGGCGTTGACGAACGCATCGAGGAACGCCAGCTTCTCGAACAGCATGTACCCGCCGATCCCGATCGCGAGCGAGATCGCGACGAGGGCCATGCCGACCGTGCCCGCGCCGATGAGGCGCTTGCGGAAGCGCTGCGGTGTCGAAAGCGGGACGCGATGCCATTCCATGGTCACCCTCCGTTCGCCCAGTCGCGCGGCGGCATGAGGACTCCGGCGAGCCTCGCTTCGGGCGAACCCGGCTCCGGTTCCCAGCGGTAACGCCACTTCACGACCGGCGGCAGCGACATCAGGATCGACTCCGCGCGGCCTCCGGACTGCAGCCCGAAGTGCGTGCCGCGATCCCACACGAGGTTGAACTCGGCGTAGCGGCCGCGGCGGTAGGCCTGGAAGTCCCGCTCCCGTTCGCCATAGGCATGGGCCCGCCGCCGCTCGACGAGGGGCGCGTACGCGGGCAGGAAGGCATCGCCGACCGCCCGCATCACCGCGAAGCTCGCATCGAAGCCGCCCTCGCTGAAGTCGTCGAAGAACGTCCCGCCGATGCCGCGCGGCTCGTTGCGATGCTTCAGGAAGAAATAGTCGTCGCACGCCCGCTTGAATCGCGCATGCAGGCCCGGGAAGGCGGCGAGGGCCTCGCGGTTCACGCGATGGAAATGCACGCAGTCCTCGTCGAAGGGGTAATACGGCGTGAGATCCATGCCGCCGCCGAACCACCACGCGTCCTGGCCGCCCTCCCCCGAGGAGGAGGGAGCCTTGGCCACGAAGAACCGCACGTTCATGTGGACCGTGGGCACGTAGGGATTGCGCGGATGGAAGACCAGCGAAACGCCCATCGCTTCCCACGTGCGGCCCGCGATCTCCGGCCGATGCGCGGTCGCCGAAGGCGGCAGCTGCGTGCCGGTGACGTGCGAGAAGCCCACGCCGGCGCGCTCCATCAGCGATCCGCCTTCGAGGATGCGGGTCGTGCCGCCGCCGCCCTCGGCGCGCGTCCATTCGTCGCGGATGAAGGGGCTGCCATCGAGCGCCTCGATGCGCGCGACGATGGAATCCTGCAGGCCCAGCAGGTATCCGCGGACGGCGCTGGCGCTCACGCGGCCCCTAGCGCCGCCCGAAAGCGCGATGCCCGATGTCGCGCCGGAACTGCATGCCGTCGAAGCGGATGCGATCGACGATCTCGTAGGCGCGCTGGGCGGCGATCTGCACCTTGTCGCCCAGCGCGGTCACGCACAATACGCGGCCGCCGTGCGTGACGACCTTGCCCGCCTTCGTCGCGGTGCCGGCGTGGAACACGTGGAAGTCGCCTTCCGCCCTGGGAATGCCCGTGATGGCGTCCCCCTTGCGAGGCGCCTCCGGATAACCGTGCGCGGCCACGACCACGCCGAGGGCGGCGCGGCGATCCCATTCGGCCTCGGCCTGGTCGAGCGTGCCGTCGATGGCGTGGTCGACGAGCGTGAGCAGGTCGCTCTTGAGGCGCATGAGGATGGGCTGCGTTTCGGGGTCGCCGAGCCGGCAGTTGAACTCCACCACGCGCGGCGCTCCGGCCTCGTCGATCATGAGCCCGGCGTAGAGGAAGCCGGTATAAGGCGCGCCCTCGGCCGCCATGCCCTTCACCGCGGGAACGATGATCTCGCGCATCGCCCGGCTGTGCACTTCGGGGGTCACCACCGGCGCGGGCGAGTAAGCGCCCATGCCGCCCGTGTTCGGGCCGCGGTCGCCGTCGAAGATGCGCTTGTGGTCCTGGGTCGAGGCGAGCGGAAGGATGTTGCGCCCGTCGACCATGACGATGAAGCTCGCCTCCTCCCCCGCCATGAATTCCTCGATCACGACGCGGGCGCCGGCTTCGCCGAGCTTGTTGCCGGCCAGCATCATGTCGATCGCGGCGTGGGCCTCGGCGGCGGTGGTCGCGACGACCACGCCCTTGCCCGCGGCGAGGCCGTCGGCCTTCACGACGATCGGCGCGCCCTGCACCTCCACGTAGGCGTGCGCGCGCTTCGCGTCGCCGAACGTTTCGGACGCCGCGGTGGGAATGTGGTGTCGCGCCATGAAGCGCTTGGCGAAATCCTTCGAGGCCTCGAGCTGCGCCGCCGCTTGCGTCGGGCCGAAGATGCGCAGGCCCTCGGCGCGGAACGCGTCGACCACGCCCGCGGCGAGCGGACCTTCGGGACCGACCACGGTCGCGTGGATCTGGTCGGCCTTCGCGAAGCGCACCAGCGAAGGAATGTCGGTGAGATCGAGGTTGTGCAGGCCCTCCTCGGTCGCGGTGCCGGCGTTGCCGGGTGCGACGAAGACGCGCGAGACTCTCGGGGACTGGGCGAGGCGCCAGGCGATCGCGTGTTCGCGTCCGCCGGAGCCGATGACGAGGAGCTTCATGGCTAGTGGCGGAAGTGTCGCATGCCGGTGAAGACCATCGCGAGCCCGTGCTCGTCCGCGGCGGCGATCACCTCGTCGTCCCGCACGCTGCCGCCGGGCTGGATCACCGCGCGCGCACCCGCGTTGGCCACGACGTCGAGGCCGTCGCGGAACGGGAAGAAAGCATCGGAAGCCGCGACCGAGCCGCGCAGCGAAAGCCCCGCGTTCTTCGCCTTGATCGCGGCGATGCGCGTGGAATCCACGCGGCTCATCTGCCCCGCGCCGACGCCCAGCGTCATGCCGCGCCGGCAGAACACGATGGCGTTCGACTTCACGAACTTGGCCACGCGGAAGGCGAACACCAGGTCGTTCATCTCGCCGGCGGTCGGCGCGCGCTGCGTCACGACCTTCATCTCCGCCACGTCGAAGTCGTCCGGCGTCTGCACGAGCAGGCCGCCGCCGACGCGCTTGTACTCGAGCCGGTTCAGCGCGCGCTCGAGCGGGATCTGCAGCAGCCGCACGTTCTTCTTCGCGGCGAACGCGGCACGCGCGCCTTCGTCGTAGGAAGGGGCGATGACCACTTCGACGAACTGCCGCGCCACCGCCTCCGCCGTCTCGCGGTCCACGGGGCGGTTGAAGGCGATGATGCCGCCGAAAGCGGAGGTCGGGTCGGTGAGGAACGCGTTGCGGTACGCGGCGAGCGCCGTGTCCGCCACCGCGACGCCGCAGGGGTTCGCGTGCTTGACGATCACGCAGGCCGGCACGTCGAACGTCCGGCAGCACTCCCACGCGGCGTCCGCATCGGCGATGTTGTTGTAGCTGAGCTCCTTGCCCTGCAGCTGCTTGAAGGTGGCGAGCGTGCCCACCGGCGGCTTGCCTTCGGCGTAGAAGGCCGCGGACTGGTGGGGATTCTCGCCGTAGCGCATGGTCTGCGCGAGGCGCAGGTGGATGTTGAGGCGGTCGGGAAATTCGCGCGCCACGCCGTTGGCATCGCGGGCGGTGAGCCAGCTCGAGATCATGCCGTCGTACTCGGCGGTGTGGCTGAACGCCTTCGCCGCGAGGGCGTAGCGCGTCCCGTGGTCGAGGGCGCCGCCGCCGGCCTTGAGCTTGCCGGCGAGCTCGGCGTAATCCCGCGGATCCGTGACCACCGCGACGAACTCGTGGTTCTTCGCCGCGGCGCGCACCATGGCCGGGCCGCCGATATCGATGTTCTCGATGGCGTCTTCCATCGTGACCCCGGCCTTGGCCACCGTCTGCGCGAAGGGGTAGAGGTTCACCACCACCATGTCGATGGGCGGGATGCCGTGCTCCTCCATCGCCTTCACGTGGCCGGGCTGGTCGCGCCGCGCGAGGATGCCGCCGTGCACCTTGGGATGGAGCGTCTTCACGCGGCCTTCCATCATCTCGGGAAAGCCGGTGTAGTCCTGCACTTCCGTGACGACCACGCCGTTCAGCTTGAGGAGCTGCGCCGTGCCACCGGTGGAGATGATCTCGACGCCGTGCGTGAGCAGCGCCTTGGCGAAATCGACGAGGCCGGTCTTGTCGGAAACGGAGAGGAGGGCGCGGCGGATTTTCATGTTGTCATTCCCGCGAAGGCGGGAATCCAGGCAATGCGCTGACGCGGTACGGCTGGATCCCCGCCTGCACGGGGATGACCCTCAATCCAGCCCGTGCTGCTGAAGCTTCTTGCGGAGGGTGTTGCGGTTCAGGCCGAGCAGCTCGGCGGCGCGCGTCTGGTTGCCCTGCGCCTGGTTCATGACCACTTCCAGCATCGGCTTCTCGACCGCATTCACCACCATCTCGTAGATACCGGTGCACTTCTCGCCGTCGAGGTCCTTGAAGTACTGGCGCATCACCTTGCGGACGGTGAGCGTGAGCTCGTTGTCGCGCGAGTCCGAGCGATCGGACTTGTGCTTAGGCTGCAAGGGCGACCTCGCCTTCGTCGTATTCGAGCGCGTGCGTGTGCGCGAGCTGCGCGTCGAAGAACTCCTGCACGGCGGCGAGCTGCGCCTCGGCGGATTCGAGGGTGTTCATGCGGGCGCGGAACACCGCGGAATTCTTGAGGCCCTTGGTGTACCAGCTGATGTGCTTGCGCGCGACGCGCGTGCCGCGCTCGTAGCCGTAGAAGGCATAGAGGTCGTGCAGGTGCGCGAGGAGCACGTCGCGGATCTCGGTCACCTCCGGCGGCGGCAGGTGCGCGCCGGTCTCGAGGAAGTGAGCGATCTCGCGGAAGATCCAGGGGCGGCCCTGCGCCGCGCGGCCGATCATGACCGCATCGGCGCCGGTGTAGTCGAGGACGAATTTCGCCTTCTCGGGCGTGGTGATGTCGCCGTTGGCCACGACCGGGATCTTCACCGAGCCCTTCACGGCGCGGATGGTGTCGTACTCGGCCTGCCCGGTGTACATGCAGGCGCGCGTGCGGCCGTGCATGGCGAGGGCCTGGATGCCGTTCTCCTCCGCGATGCGCGCGATGGCGAGCGCGTTGCGGTTCTGCGTGTTCCAGCCGGTGCGGATCTTGAGCGTGACGGGGATGTCGACCGCTTTCACCACCGCGGCGACGATGCGGCCCACGAGCGGCTCGTCCTGGAGGAGCGCGCTGCCGGCGTACACGTTGCAGATCTTCTTGGCCGGGCAGCCCATGTTGATGTCGATGATGTCGGCGCCCTTGTCGGCGTTGTACTTCGCGGCCTCGGCCATCATCGCGGGGTCCGCGCCGGCGATCTGCACCACGCGCGGCTCGACTTCGCCCTCGTGGTTGCCGCGGCGGATGGTCTTCTCGGACCCCCACAGCAGCGAGTTCGACGCGACCATCTCCGAGACGGCCATGCCCGCGCCGAGGCGCTTGCACAGGATGCGGAAAGGCCGGTCGGTGACGCCCGCCATGGGCGCCACGATGAGATTGTTGCGGAGCTGGATGGGTCCGATTTTCACGTGTGCTCGACCGCCGAATATTCCGCGGCCGGGACTCGCACGGAGCGAGCGGCAGGACGGAAAAGGTGCCTATTCTATACGCGCCGCGAATGCCGCTAGAAGTGAAATATCGCACTTCCGGTTTCGCGTGGAGCCTACAACTGCAAAAGTGTCAACCGCTTCGACTTCGCGCCGCGGCGGGCGTGCCGTAGCCCCCTCCGCCCGGAGTATCGATGACGAAAACGTCGCCGGGATTCACTTCCGCCTGGTCGGCGTAGGTGAGGACCGTTCGGGTCCCGTCGGCGCGCTCGACCCAATTGCTGCCGACCTCGCCCGGCAGCCCGCCGGCCATGCCGTACGGCGGGATTCTGCGATGTCCGGCGAGGATCGCGGCAGTCATCGCCTCGAGGAAGCGCACGCGGCGCGTGGCGCCGTCGCCGCCGCGCCATCGGCCGTCGCCGCCGCTGCCGCGGCGGATCGCGTGCCCCTCCACGCGCACCGGATAGCGCCACTCGAGCACCTCGGGATCGGTGAGGCGCGAATTGGTCATGTGCGCCTGCACCGCCGCCGTGCCGTCGAACCCTTCGCCCGCGCCCGTGCCTCCCGAGACGGTTTCGTAGTACTGGTAGCGCTGGTTGCCGAAGGTGAAGTTGTTCATGGTGCCGTAGGAGGCCGCCATGACGCCGAGCGCGCCATAGAGGGCGTCGGTGATGCACTGCGAGGTCTCGACGTTGCCCGCGACCGTCGCGGCCGGCGGGCGGGGATTCAGCATCGAGCCCTCGGGAATCACGATGGTGAGCGGCTTGAGGCAGCCGGCGTTGAGCGGGATCTCCGCGTCGACGAGGGTGCGGAACACGTAGAGCACCGCGGCGTAGCTGACCGCCGAGGGCGCGTTGAAATTGCTCCCGAGCTGCGGGCTCGTGCCGGTGAAGTCCACCGTGGCGCTGCGGCGGTCCGCACCGATCGAGATCTTCACGCGGATCACGGCGCCGTTGTCCATCTCGTAGGCGAACTCGCCGTCCTTGAGCACGCCGATCACCCGGCGCACGCTCTCCTCGGCATTGTCCTGCACGTGCTGCATGTAAGCCTTCACCACCGGCAGGCCGAAGTGGGCGACCATGCGCTTCAGCTCCTGCACGCCCTTCTCGTTCGCGGCGATCTGCGCGCGCAGGTCGGCGATGTTCTGGTCGGGATTGCGCGCCGGGAAGCGGGCGCTCGCCAGCAGCTTGCGCATCTCCGCTTCGCGCATGCGGCCGCCTTCCACGAGCCGCACGTTGTCCAGCAGGACGCCCTCCTCCTCGACCGTGTGCGAGAAGGGCGGCATGGAGCCCGGCGTGATGCCGCCGATGTCGGCGTGGTGTCCCCTGCTGGCGACAAAGAACAGCGGGGGGACGGATCCCGGCGTTGCCGTGCCCGGTCCTTGCTCGATATACACCGGCGACACCACCGTGACGTCGGGCAGGTGCGTGCCGCCGTTGTAGGGATCGTTCAGCACGAAGACATCGCCCGGCTTCATTTTCCCGGCGTTCTTGCGCACCACCGTCTTGATGCTCTCGCCCATCGAGCCCAGGTGCACCGGCATGTGGGGCGCATTGGCGATGAGGTTGCCCGCCGCGTCGAAGAGGGCGCAGGAGAAATCGAGCCGCTCCTTGATGTTCACCGAGTAGGCCGTCTGGGCGAGGCGCACGCCCATCTGCTCGGCGATCGACATGAAAAGGTTGTTGAAGACCTCGAGCATGACCGGGTCGACCCGGGTGCCGATCGCGTGCTGCGACTTGCGCGCCACGACGCGCTCCAGCACCAGGTGATCCTGCGCGGTCACGGTGGCACGCCACTCGGGCTCGACGATGGTGGTCGCATTCTGCTCCGCGATGATCGCGGGCCCCGGGATGACGGCGCCGGGATGGAGGGCATCGCGCAGGTAGACGGGCGTCTGGTGCGCGCGGCCGCCGCTGGTCATGGGGACGCGGGTCGCGGCTTGCGGCTCCGCACGGGTCCCCGCCAGCACGGGAACGGCGGGTAACGGCGGCCCACCGCCTCCACCGAGATCGCCTCGACCACGACGTCGCGATCCGGCATGAGGAACGAGAAACGCGCACCGTACTGCGCCTCGAAGGCGGCGACCATGGCGCTCGCATCGCCGAGGGGCACCACCAGCGCGGTGTCGGTGCCGCCGTACTTGAGGTGCGCGCGCCGGTGGATCGCCTCGTCCGCCACGCCTTGCGCGGCGAGCTCGTCGCGGCAGAGCCGCGAGAGCCGCCCGGCGATCGCTTCGAGATCCGCGGTCGTCCCGGACTCGAGCTTGCGTTCCACCGCTTCCTCGCGCAGCGCCCGCACCTGCGCGAGGCCCATGCCGTAGGCCGACAGCACGCCGGCGAGCGGATGGATGTAGATGCGCTCCATGCCGAGCTCGTCGGCGACCAGGCAGGCGTGCTGGCCGCCGGCGCCGCCGAAGCACGCGAGCGTGTATTCGGTGACGTCGTGCCCGCGCTGCACCGAGATGAACTTGATGGCGTTCGCCATGTTCGCCACCGCGATGCGGACGTAGCCTTCGGCCACGCTCGCCGGCGATGCCTCGTGGCCGGTCGCCTTCCCGATCTCCCGCGCGAGTGCCGCGAACTTCTCCCGCACCACCGCGGCGTCGAGCGGCTCGTCGCCGCGCGGCCCGAAGACGCTCGGGAAGTACGCCGGCTGGATCTTGCCCAGCATGACGTTGCAATCGGTCACGGTGAGCGGCCCGCCGCGGCGATAGCACGCGGGGCCGGGCGTCGCCCCGGCGGAGTCCGGGCCCACGCGCTGGCGCTGCCCGTCGAAGAAGAGGATGGAGCCGCCGCCTGCCGCGATCGTGTGGATCGACATCATCGGCGCGCGCATGCGCACGCCCGCGACCTGCGTCTCGAACTCGCGCTCGAGCTCGCCCGCGTAGTGCGACACGTCGGTCGAGGTGCCGCCCATGTCGAAGCCGATCACCTTCCCGAAGCCCGCCGCTTCCGACGTGCGCACCATGCCGATGATGCCGCCCGCGGGCCCGGAGAGGATCGAGTCCTTGCCCTGGAACCGGTGCGCGTCGGTGAGCCCGCCGTTGGACTGCATGAAAAGAAGCCGGGCCCCGGGGAGCTCCGATCCGACCTGGTCCACGTAGCGCCTCAATATCGGCGACAGGTACGCATCCACCACCGTCGTGTCCCCGCGCGAGACGATCTTCATCAGCGGGCTCACCTGGTGCGAGACGCTGATCTGCTCGAATCCGGCCTCGCGCGCCAGCTCGGCCGCTCGGGCTTCGTGCGCGGGATAGCGGTAGCCATGCATGAAGACGATCGCGATCGAGCGGAAGCGCTTCCTCGCCGCCGCGAGATCGCGCCGCACCGCGGCTTCGTCGAGGGCCTTCACCACTTCGCCGTGCGCGCCCATGCGCTCTTCCACCTCGACCACCTCGGCGTGCAGGAGATCCGGGAGCCGGATGTGGCGGTCGAAGATGCGCGGGCGGTTCTGGTACGCGATGCGCAGCTGGTCGCGGAAGCCGCGCGTGGTGAAGAGCACCGTGGGCTCGCCCTTGCGCTCGAGCAGCGCGTTAGTGGCAACGGTGGTGCCCATCTTCACCGCCTCGATCTTCTCCACCGGGATCGGCGCGCCTTCAGGCACCTCGAGGAAGTGGCGGATGCCGGCGATGGCCGCATCCCGGTAGCGCCCGGGGTTCTCCGAAAGCAGCTTGTGCGTGGCGATCGAGCCGTCCGGGCGCCGCGCCACGACGTCGGTGAAGGTGCCGCCGCGGTCGATCCAGAACTGCCACAGGCTTCGCATGCGGCGATTCTGACACGGCGAACTCTTTGACAGGCCCCAGGCGCTTTGCTAGGTTCGGCCCTCACCCGGGAGGAACTCCATGAAGCTCGCCACGGCCCTCTTCGCCGCCACCGCCGCCTTCTCCACCGCCGCCTCCGCCCAGACCCAGTGGGACATGCCGACCCCGTACCCGGCGACCAACTTCCACACCGAGAACATCATGCAGTTCGTCTCGGACGTGGACAAGGCGACCGCCGGCAAGCTCAAGATCACGGTGCATGCCAACGCCTCGCTCTTCAAGGCGCCCGAGATCAAGCGCGCGGTGCAGGGCAACCAGGCGCAGATCGGCGAGATCCTGCTCTCCGGCTACTCGAACGAGGACCCGGTCTTCGGCGTGGATTCGGTGCCGTTCCTCGCGACCAGCTACGCGGATGCGCGAAAGCTCTGGCAAGCCTCGAAGAAGGCGACCGAGGAGCGCTTCGCGAAGCAGGGAATGATGATCCTGTACACGGTCGCGTGGCCGCCGCAGGGCATCTATTCGTCGAAGCCGCTGAATTCGGTGGCCGACATGAAGGGCCTCAAGATGCGCACGTACAACCCCTACACGTCCCGCATCGCCGAGCTCGCCGGGGCGCAGCCGGTGACCATCCAGGTGGCCGAGCTCGCCCAGGCCTTCGCGACGGGGGCCGTGAACGCGAACATCACCTCCGGCGCCACGGGCTACGACACCAAGGCGTGGGAGGTGGTGAAGTACTACTACGACACCCAGGCCTGGGTCCCGAAGAACGTCGTGTTCGTCAACAAGAAGGCCTTCGACGCCCTCGACAAGGCATCGCAGGCGGCGGTGCTCAAGGCCGCGGCGGATGCCGAGGCGCGCGGCTGGAAGACCTCCGAGGAGAAGAACGGCTGGTACCTCGAGCAGCTGAAGAAGAACGGCATGACGGTGTCGGCGCCTTCCGCACAGCTGAAGAGCGACTTCCAGAAGATCGGCGCGACGATGTCGGAGGAGTGGGCGAAGGGCGCCGGGGCGGATGGAAAGGCGATCCTGGACGCGTACCGGAAGTGACCCCCACCTCGAGGCTCCTCGACCGCCTGTACGACGCCGCCGGTTACCTGGCGGCGTTTTTCATGGTGGGCATCCTCGCGATGGTGCTCGCGAGCGTCGTCGGCCGCCTCGCCGGCTTCAACTTGCGCGGAAGCGACGCCTATGCCGGCTATTGCATGGCGGCGGCCAGCTTCCTCGCGCTCGCCCACACGCTGAGGCGCGGCGAGCACATCCGCGTCACGCTGTTCCTCGACCGCTTCGGCGGACGCTTGCGGCGGCCGCTGGAAATCTGGAGCCACGTCGCCGGCACGTTCTTCTGCGCGGTTCTGGCCTGGTTCAGCGTGCGGCTCGTCTTCCAGTCGCACGAGTTCAACGACATCTCCCAAGGCAACGACGCGACGCCGCTCTGGATCCCGCAGATCGGGATGGCGCTGGGGGCGATCGTGCTGCTGGTCGCCATGGTGGACAACCTCGCGCGCGTGCTGCGCGGCCGCGAGCTCGCGACGGGCGACGACGGCCTCAAGGCGACCGAGTAGATGGACGCATTCGTCACGGCGCTCCTCATCGCGCTGCTCTTCGTGCTGCTGGGAAGCGGCCTGTGGATCGGGCTTTCCCTGCTCGGCGTCGCGTGGATCGGCATGGAGCTCTTCACGAGCCGGCCGGTGGGCGACGCGATGGCGGTCACGGTATGGGGCTCGCTCTCCTCGTGGACGCTCACCGCCCTCCCGCTCTTCGTGTGGATGGGCGAGATCCTCTTCCGGACGAAGCTTTCCGAGGACATGTTCAAGGGGCTGGCGCCGTGGCTCTCCCGCCTGCCCGGCCGCCTGCTGCACACGAACATCATCGGCTGCACGATCTTCGCGGCGGTGTCGGGCTCGAGCGCGGCGACGTGCGCCACGATCGGCAAGATGACGCTGCCCGAGCTGCAGCGCCGGGGTTACCCCGAGGCGATGACGATCGGCACGCTCGCCGGCGCCGGCACGCTGGGGCTGCTGATTCCTCCCTCGATCATCATGATCGTGTACGGGGTCACGGCCGAGGTCTCGATCACCCGGCTCTTCATCGCGGGCGTGGTCCCCGGCCTGCTGCTGGCGGGCCTGTTCATGGGTTACACGATCGCCTGGGCGCTCCTCAATCCGGGAAAGATCCCGGCGCCGGACCGCGAGATGAGCTTGAGCGAGAAGCTGCACGCCTCGCGTCACCTGATCCCGGTCGTGGCGCTGATCGCGTTGGTGCTCGGCTCGATCTACGTCGGAATCGCCACGGCGACCGAGGCCGCGGCGCTCGGCGTGGTCGGCGCCCTCCTGCTATCCCTGATCCAGGGGTCGATGACCCGGCGCGTCTTCATGGAAAGCCTCATGGGCGCCACGCGGCTCTACTGCATGATCGCGCTGATCCTCGCGGGCGCGGCATTCCTCACGCTGGCCATGGGCTACATCGGGCTGCCCCGGCGCCTCGCGGAATTCATCGGCTCGCTCGGGCTGTCGCAGATGTCGCTGCTGTTCTGGCTGATGGTGTTCTACATCGTGCTGGGATGCTTCCTCGACGGCATCTCCATGGTGGTGCTGACCATGGGCGTCATCCTGCCCACGATCCAGAAGGCCGGGGTGGATCTGGTGTGGTTCGGCATCTTCATCGTGCTGGTGGTGGAAATGGCCCAGATCACCCCTCCGGTGGGCTTCAACCTCTTCGTGCTGCAGGGCATGACGAAAAAGCAGATCACCTGGATCGCGCAGGCGGCGTTCCCGCTCTTCGTCCTCATGGTCGTCGCCGTGGCGTTGCTCTACTACTTCCCCGGGCTCGTGACGTGGCTGCCCGAGCGCATGAAATAGGCGAGAATGGGCGAAGGAGGAACGCGCCCATGAACGACAAGACCGTCCGCGACGCGATGCTGGACACGGTGCTGAGCCAGATCAACGACAACAATCCCCCCGAAGCGCGGGAGACCTACGACCGCCTCATCTTCGGCGGCCGCTCCAACAGCCAGGCCCTGCAGCTGATGGCCGCCGCGCTGCGCGTGGAGATGGATCGCATGCTCAAGGAATCGACGCCGTTCGACAACGAGCGCTACAGCGCGCTGCTGCAGAAGATCCCCACGGAAGACTGACCCGGTGTGCCTCATCGCCCTCGCGTGGCGCACGCGCGAGGCGCTTCCGCTCGTGGTCGCCGCGAATCGCGACGAGTGGCGCGACCGCCCGACCGAGCCGGCCCACTGGTGGCCGGACCACCCCGCGATCTTCGCGGGACGCGACCTGCGCGCGCGCGGAACGTGGATGGGCTTCACGAAGGCGGGACGGTTCGCGGCGGTCACCAATTTCCGCGATCCCGCGGACCGGCGCAGCACCGCCAGGTCCCGCGGCGAGCTGGTGACGGCTTTCCTCCTTTCGGGGGAAGCGGCGGGACCTTTCCTCTCGCGCCTCGCGCCGCACGCCTCCGACTACAACGGCTTCAACCTGCTGCTCGCGGACGGCGCTTCGCTCTGGTATTTCAGCAGCCGCGAGGGCGTGGCGCGCGAGGTGCCGCCGGGCGTGCATGCGCTGTCCAACCACGTGCTGGACGAGCCGTGGCCCAAGGTGATCCGCGCGCGGCACGCCATGGAAGCGGCGCTCGCGAAGAGCGACCCGCGCGGCGACCTGGAGGCCTTTCTCGGCGACCCGACTCCGGCGCCCGATGACGAGCTCCCGGAGACCGGGGTCGGCCTCGATTGGGAGCGGCGCCTCTCGCCTCCCCTCATCACCGGCGACGACTACGGCACGCGCAGCTCCAGCACGCTGCTCCTCGATTCCCGCGGCGCCATCGACTTCCGCGAGCTCACCCGCGACGGGACCGGCCGCGTCACAGGCATCGCCTCCAACCACCAGGAAAGGAACCTCGCATGAGCGACCTCACCCGTATCGCGCCCGCGCTCGCCGCGGTCGCGCTCGCCGGCTGCAGCACGCTCGGGCCCACGCCCACGGCCGAGGACCTCACGCGCACCGAGGGCCCGCGGCGCTTCGCGCTGCTCAAGTTCGCGCAGATGACGCCGGAGCAGAAGGCGGCGGCCGATGCATTGCGCTCCGGGCCGCGCGCTTCGGTGGGCGGCTCGGCCACGGCGGCGGCGGACAGCGTCGGCAGCCCTTTCAACATCTGGATCCGCCACCCGGAGCTGCTCGACCGGTTGCAGAAAGTCGGCGAATACATCCGCTTCAAGAGCTCGCTGCCGGCGCGGCTGAACGAGTTCGCGATCCTCATCACCGCGCGCGAGTGGGAGGCGCAATACGAATGGTTCGCGCACCATCGGCTGGCGATGGCGGGCGGGCTCGACCCGAAGATCGCGGAGGACCTCGCCAACGGCCGCAGGCCCGGGAACATGAAGCCCGACGAGCAGGTCGTGTACGACTTCACCACCGAGCTGCATCGCCATCATGGGGTGAGCGACGCGACCTACCGGCGCGCGGTGGAAGCGTTCGGCGAAGGCGGCGTCGCCGACCTGGTGGCCGTGAACGGCTACTACGTGCTGGTCGCCATGACCGTGAACGTCGATCGCACGCCGATCCCGAACGACGGCAAGCCGCCGCTGCCCAAGCTGAAATGATCCTCAAGACGCTCCAGCGAACCCACCATGCGCAACGCGACGACATCGCCGACCTGGTGACGCGGCGGCCGCTGCCGGGGCCGGGCGTGGAGCAGGTCGACCCCTACCTCTTCCTGAACCATCACGGACCGCAGGTTTATCCGCCGGGCAATCGCGGGCTGCCGTTCGGCCCGCACCCGCACCGCGGATTCGAGACCGTGACCTTCATCCTGGAAGGCGAGCTCGCGCACCAGGACACCGGCGGGCACGAGAGCGTGATCCGGGCCGGCGGCGTGCAGTGGATGACGGCGGGGCGCGGACTCGTGCATGCGGAGCTTTCGCCGGCGGAGTTCATGCAGCGCGGCGGGCCGCTCGAGATCCTGCAGCTGTGGGTCAACCTCCCCGCGCGGCTCAAGATGAGCGAGCCGCGCTACGTGGGCCTGCAGGCGGCGGACATTCCCGCGGTCTCCACCTTCGACCGGCTGGGACGCGTGCACGTGATCGCCGGCGAATGGGGCGGCGCGAAGGGGCCGGTGGAGCCGCTGATCGGCCATTTCATGTCGACCGTGGAGCTCGAGGCCGGGGGGCGCGTGGTGTTTCCCAACGTGGGCTCGCACAACGTGTTCCTCTATGTGGTGCGCGGCATGGTGAGCGTGGGGGGCATTCCGCTGGATGAATTCCACCTCGGCGAGCTCTCCGCCGAAGGCGACGCGGTCGAGATCGTCGGGCGCAGCGACGCGGTGCTCCTCTTCGGCCACTGCGCGCCGATCGGCGAGCCCGTGGTTTCCCACGGCCCGTTCGTGATGAACACGCACGAGGAAATCCGGCAGGCGATCAGCGACTACCAGTCTGGAAGGCTTTCCTAGCCGATAAAAACCGGGGTCAGGAAAACCGGGGACAGGCTCCACTTTTCGTCTCGCGAGAAAGTGGAGCCTGTCCCCGGTTTTCCTTGTCACTGTGGTCTGACCCCGGTTTAATGGCGCAGTCGTCCCGACACTCCCAACTCCCGAGGAGCTTCCGAATGAATCGTCGCAAATTCATGGCGGGCGCCGGCGTCGCCAGCGCCGCCGCCGTCACCCAGGCCGTCGCCCAGGCGCCCGCGCTGCCGAACATCCGCTGGCGTTGCGCGTCCAGCTTCCCGAAGAGCCTGGACACCATCTACGGCGGGGCGGAGCACATCGCCAAGCGGGTCGAGCAGCTCACCGGCGGGAAATTCCAGATCCGCGTCTTCGCGGCGGGCGAGATCGTGCCCGCGTTCGGCGTCGTGGACGCGATCCAGCAGGGCACCATCGAATGCGCGCACACGGCCAGCTACTACTTCGTCGGCAAGAACAAGACGTTCGCGTTCGACACCACGATCCCCTTCGGCATGAACCAGCGCCAGCAGAACGCGTGGATCTACTACGGCGGCGGCCTCGACCTGATGCGCGAGTTCTTCCGCGAGTTCGGCATCATCTCGTTCCCCGCGGGCAATACCGGCGTGCAGATGGGCGGCTGGTGGCGCAAGGAAGTGAAGACCGTCGCCGACCTGAAGGGCGTGAAGATGCGCATCGCGGGCCTCGGCGGCGAGGTGATGGCGCGGCTGGGCGCGGTGCCGCAGCAGATCGCCGGCGGCGACATCTATCCGGCCCTCGAGAAGGGCGCCATCGACGCGGCCGAATGGATCGGCCCGTACGACGACGAGAAGCTCGGCTTCTACAAGATCGCCCCGCACTACTACTACCCGGGCTGGTGGGAGAGCAACTCGATGTACTCCTTCTACGTGAACACGAAGGAGTGGGACAAGCTGCCCGCCGAGTACAAGGCCGCGATCGAGGCCGCCTCGGCCGAAGCCAACATCGACATGATGGCCAAGTACGACTTCAAGAACCTCGACGCGCTCGAGCGCCTGGTGAAGAACGGCGTGAAGCTGCACTCCTTCTCCACCGACATGATGAAGGCGGCCATGAAGGAGGCGGTGGCGCTGTACGAGGAGGAAGCCGGCAAGAACCCCTCGTGGAAGAAGATCTACGAGCCGTGGAAGGCCTTCCGCCAGCGCGAGTTCCTCTGGCACCGCGCGGCCGAGTTCTCGTACGAGCAGTTCGCGTACGCGAACGCGTTCACGAAGTAGCGGAAGGGGGAGACAGGAAATCAGGAAACCGGGGACAGGCTCCACTTTTCTCGCGGAAAAGTGGAGCCTGTCCCCGGTTTCTGCTTTCTCATTTCTGGGCCTTCAGCGCCTTCTCCAGCTCGTCGGCCGGATCTTCCGCGGGCTTCGGGGGTTCGGCCGGCTTCGCCGCTTCGCCTTTCCCCGCGCCCTGCTGCTGGATCAGTTTCTCCAGGTCGGATCCGGGATCGTCGGACGGCTTGGCCGTGGCGCCACCGCCGCCCAGCTGCCGCTGCAGCTCCTCCGCCCCCGTGCCTTTCACGTCGCTCGCCGCCTTGGAGACGTTGCCCGTGACCATGCCCGGGAAGGCGATGATCGCCGCCACCATCAGCACCTGGATGATCACGAACGGGATCGCGCCCCAATAGATGTCCATGGTCTTGATGTTCGGCGGGGCCACGCTGCGCAGGTAGAAGAGCGCGAAGCCGAACGGCGGGTGCAGGAACGACGTCTGCATGTTCACCGCCAGCAGCACGCCGAACCACACCAGGTCGATGCCGAGCTTCTGGGCCACCGGCGTCAAGAGCGGCACCATGATGAACGCGATCTCGAAGTAGTCGAGGAAGAACGCGAGCAGGAAGACCATCACGTTCACCACGATCAGGAACCCGAGCATGCCGCCGGGCAGGCTCGTCAGCAGGTGCTCCACCCACAGGTCGCCATCCACCCCGCGGAAGACGAGGCTGAAGATGGTCGAGCCGACGAGGATGAACATCACGAAGCTCGTCATGAGCGCGGTGGATTCCACCGCCTGCTTGAGGAGCGGGAACGACAGCTTGCGCTTGGCCATCGCCATCACCAGCGCGCCGGTCGCGCCCATCGCGCCGCCTTCCGTGGGCGTCGCCACGCCGAGGAAGATCGTCCCCAGCACGAGGAAGATCAGCACCAGCGGCGGCAGCGTCGAGGTGACGACCTTGAGCGCGAGGGTCTTGCCGTAGAGCGTCCGGGCCTCGGGCGGGCAGCCCGGCGCGGACTCCGGCTTGAAGATCGAGACGATGAGCACGTACGCCGCGTAAGCCGCGGCGAGTCCCAGGCCCGGGATCATCGCGCCCTCGTAGAAGTCGCCCACCGAGGCGCCCATCTGGTCCGCGAGGATGATCAGCACGAGGCTGGGCGGGATGATCTGCGCGAGGGTCCCCGAGGCCGCGATCACGCCCGTGGAGAGGCGGTGCGAGTAACCGTAGCGCAGCATCACCGGCAGCGAGATGAGGCCCATCGCGAGCACCGAGGCCGCGACGACGCCCGTCGTGGCCGCGAGCAACGCCCCCACGAACACCACCGCGTAGCCGAGCCCGCCGCGCAACCCCCCGAAGAGCTGCCCGATGGTGTCGAGCAGGTCTTCCGCCATGCCGCTGCGTTCGAGGATCAACCCCATGAAGGTGAAGAAGGGGATCGCGAGCAGCGTGGAGTTTCCCATGATGCCCAGCACCCGCTCGGGTAGCGCCTGCAGCAACGCCGGCTCCAGCGCCCCCAGCGTGATCCCCACCATGCCGAAGACCAGTCCGACGGCACCCAGCGAGAAGGCCACCGGGTAGCCGATGAGCAACATGACGACCAGCCCGGCGAACATCACGGGCGCCAGCATCTCGAAGGCCATCAGGCGGCTTCCTTGTTGTTGAAGGCCGTGGCGGGAATGAGCCCGCGAAGGAAGGCGACGCGCTTGATGATCTCGGACACGCCTTGCAGCGCCAGCAGCGTGAACGCCACGGGAATGAGCAGCCTCACGGGCCAGCGGACCAGCCCGCCGGGATCGGACGAATACTCGTTCACGTGGATGGAATTCACGAGCGACGGCCAGCTGTACCAGGCGATGATCAGCGTGGCCGGCAGCAGCATGAAGAAGGCCCCCAGCAGGTCGATCCACGCTTGCGTGCGCGGCGAGAGCCGGCCGAAGATCACGTCGATGCGCACGTGGTCGTTGCGCTTGAGCGTCCAGGCCGCGATCAGCAGGAACACCGCGGCGTTGAAGTACCACTGGATCTCGAGCCACGCGTTCGAGCCGATGTTGAGCGCGTAGCGCGCGAGCGCGGTGGCGGCGCACACGAGGACGGCCGCGAGCCCCAGCCAGGCCGCCGACTTGCCGACCCATTCGTTGAGTTTGTCGATGAAGCGGGAGAAGCGCAGGAGGGCGGGCATGGGCGGAGACGGTACGATGGGAAATTCCGAAACGATTCTAGAGCAAACGTGAGCCAACCCTTTCGCGGCACGCGCGGCATGGCCGTCGCCCCGCACGCCCTGGCGGCGCAATCCGCGCTCGCGGTCCTTCGCGAAGGCGGCAATGCGCTCGAAGCGATGATCGCCGCCGCCGCGACCATCGCGGTGGTCTATCCGCACATGAACTCGATCGGCGGCGACGCCTTCTGGCTGGTGCACGAGCCGGGCGAAGCCCCGCGCGCCATCGATGCGTGCGGCGCCGCGGCGGGCGCGGCCTCGATCGATTTCTACCGCGGCCGCGGCCTCGATGCGATCCCGTTCCGCGGCGGCGTCGCCGCGAGCACCGTCGCGGGGACGGTCTCGGGCTGGGCGCTCGCGCAGCAGCGCGCGCATGAGCTCGGCGGGCGCATGCCGCTTTCGCGCCTGCTCGCCGATGCGATCACCTATGCGCGCGACGGCATCGTCGTGACGCGCAGCCAGAGCGTGACGACGCAGCAGAAGCTCGAGGGCTTGCGCGGGCAACCGGGCTTCGATGAAACCTTCCTCGTCGGTTCCGCCCCACCCCGCCCCGGCACGCGCTTCCGCCAACCGCGCATCGCCGACACGCTCGAGCAACTCGCGAAGGCCGGGCTCGACGATTTCTACCGCGGCGACCTCGCGAGGAGCATGGCGCGCGACCTCGAGGCCGTGGGCAGCCCATTGAGGCTTGCCGATCTCGAAGCGCATCGCGGTACCTGGCGCGAGCCACTGAAGCTCGCGCATTCGCGCGGCACGCTCTTCAACATGCCGCCGCCCACGCAAGGCGTGATCTCGCTGCTGATCCTCGGCATCCTCGATCGCCTGCAGCTGGAGCGCGTCGATCCTGGGAGCGCCGACTACGTGCACCTCTGCGTCGAGGCGGTGAAGCAGGCGTTCGCGGTGCGCGACCGATACGTGACCGATCCCGCGTACATGGAGATCGACGGGCAGGCCTTGCTCGATCCCCCGCGAATCGATGCACTCGCCGCGAAGGTGAAGCGCGACCGCGCCGCGCCGTGGGGCCAGGGCCGCGGCCCCGCGGACACCATCTGGATGGGTGTCATCGACGGCGAGGGCCGCGCGGTGAGCTTCATCCAGAGCCTGTACCACGAGTACGGCAGCGGGGTCGTCCTGCGCGAATCCGGCGTGAACTGGCAGAACCGCGGCTGCAGCTTCTCGCTCGACGAGCGCGCGCTCAACGTGCTGCGCCCGGGCCGCAAGCCGTTCCACACGCTCAATCCCGCGCTCGCCCTGCTCGACGATGGACGCGCGATGGTCTACGGCAACATGGGCGGCGACGGGCAGCCGCAATCGCAGAGCGCGGTCTTCACGCGCACGATCCTCTTCGGCATGGACCCGCAGGCGGCGATCGCCGCACCGCGCTGGCTGCTCGGCCGCACGTGGGGCTTGCCGAGCGACACGCTCAAGCTCGAGTCGCGCTTTCCGCCGGAGGTCGTGGAAGAGCTACGCCGTCGCGGGCACGAAGTGGAGCTCGTGGGCGACTACGACGAGACCGTCGGCCATGCGGGGTGCATCATCCGGGGACCGGATGGCCTGCTCGAGGGCGGCTACGATCCACGCTCCGATGGCGGCGTCGCCGCCTATTAAAGCGGAACACGGATGAATCGGATGTACGGATAAGCACGGATACCAACCGCTTTATCCGTGTTCATCCGTACATCCGATTTATCCGTGTTCCAAAGGGTTAGTTCTTCCTCGCCTTCGCCACTTCCTCCGCCAGCTCCTTCCCGCTCTTGTAGTGCGGCACGCGGAAGATCATCCGCTTGCTGCGCTGGAAGAACGCGTTCGAGCCGTTCACTTCCTCGCTCCAGTACTTGTTGGCGAGCGCCATGTTGCGCGGCACGTCGAGCATGAAGGCGTCGTGGGAGCCGCGGCCACCGAAGATGTAGAGCTTGCCGTCGATCATCTCCCACGTGTCGGCGTCGCCGCCCCAGGGGATGCCGTACACGATGCCGTTGGTGCAGTAGCCGCCGAACTGCGGAATGTACTTCTCGGGCGCGGCGTCGAAGAGCCGCTTGTGGTCCGGCGTCGCGAAGCGGAAGGTGACTTCCTTGTACACCGACTTGATCGCGGGATCGCCGCGCCGCTCCTTCTTGTCCGTGAAGTAGCTCACCACGTCGTAGCCGAAGAGCATCAGGTGCGCGTCCTCGCCCTCCTTCACGGCGTTGACCGGCGAGAGGCCCGCGCCCGGGCTCTGCGTCACCATCGGCGCGCAGCCCTGGAGGGAAAGCGCCAGCGCCGCGATGGCGCCCCACATCGAGATTCGTTGGATGGATCCTTCTCCGGTCGTCAGCAATCAGGGATCGTCCGCCGGCGCCGCGGAGCCCGCGGCCGCGCGCGAGAGCCGGTCGTTGACCGCTTCCCACGCGCCCGTGGCAGGCGGCGATTCGACGAGGATACGTCGCGCGCCCGAGGCGTCGAGCGCGCGGAGGTTCGCGTAGAGATCGTGCCCATAGGCGCCCGCCTCCGCCGCGGCCTCGATCCAGGAAACAGCACCGACGCCCGAAGGCTTCCCGTGGAATGCCAGCACGGCGTCCTCGGGCTGCGCGGCGGCGAGGGCCTCGCGCCCCACCAGCTCGAGCGGCGTGCGCGGGGCGTAGTGCGCGGCGAGCGTGCCCGAGGCGCGCGGCGCCGCCGCATCGCGATCTTCCGGGGCGATGCCCAGCACCGCCGCGATGTCCTCCCGGCTCACCGCGCCGGGGCGCAGCAGCACCGGGCGGTCGCGCGAAAGGTCCACGATGGTCGATTCGAGGCCCACTTCGCAGGCCCCGCCGTCGAGCACCGGGACCGCGTCACCGAACTCGGCGTGCACGTGCGCCGCGGTGGTCGGGCTCACGTGGCCGAAGCGATTCGCCGAGGGCGCGGCAAGGCCCCCGCTCCCGACGCGCGCGAACGCTTCGAGCAACGCGCGCGCCACGGGGTGCGAAGGGCAGCGCAGGCCCACGGTGTCCTGGCCGCCGGTCACCTCGTGCGGCACGCGCGGCGCCTTGCGCACGATCAGCGTGAGGGGCCCGGGCCAGAACCGCTTCGCGAGGTCGCGCGCCGCGGACGGAATGAAGACGCCCCAATCGGCGAGCGCCAACGGATCGGCGAAGTGCACGATCAGCGGATGGTCGGCGGGGCGTCCCTTCAGCGCGAAGATGCGGCGCACCGCCGCGGGATTCATCGCGTCGGCGCCCAGGCCGTACACGGTCTCGGTGGGGAAGGCGAGCACTTCGCCCCCGTGCAGGCGCAGCGCCGCGGCCTCGATTTCAGGGGCGGCGGGCACAGAGCAGGTGCAGCGGCATGGTGACGCGGGCCGGCCCCGCGCCGGGCCACGCGGATCGCAGCGGCTCCCGCAGCTCGGCCAGCCATTCCGGCCGCCGGGCGAGCATCCGCTTGCTCGCGCTCCACGTGGCGACGTAGGCGAGGAACTGCTCGAGGGTCCAGTGCACCTCGATGTGGAAGGGCGGCGCCTCGATGGGGTCGAAGGGCATCGGCACGTCGCGGTAGCCGTTCCACAGCAGGCGGTTCTGCTCAAGCCACGTCCCCGAAAGCCCGCCGAGCACGTGGCGCTCGAAGGCGACGTCGAAAGCCGGCGTGACGGTCATGCGCGCGTAGCCCCAGGCCGCGAAAACGCCGCCGGGCTTGAGCACGCGGGTGGCCTCGGGGAAGAAGCGGTCGAAATCGAACCAGTGCAGCGCCTGCGCCACGCAGAGCGCATCGAAGGACGCATCGGCGAACGCCGTCCGCTCCGCGGGCGCCACGGAGTAGTTCACGCGCGGCGCGGGCATCGCGTGGGCGAGCTGCGCGGCGCTCGCATCGGTGGCCTCCACGTGCGCGAAATGCCGCACGAGCCCGACCGCGGCCTGGCCGTTGCCGGTGGCGCAATCCCAGGCGACGTTTTTCGCCGGTGCGGCACGCGCGATGAACGCGAACAGTCCATCGGGATAGGTCGGCCGCTGGGCCGCGTATTCCGAGGGGCGATCGGAGAAGACGTCGTGGAACGACATCAGTGCGCCTTCTCCCAGTTGGCACCAACTCCCGCATCCACCACCAGCGGCACGGAGAGCTGCGCGACTTCCATCATCAACCGCTCGACGCCCGGCTTCACCTGGTCCACCTCGCGCTCGGGCACCTCGAAGACGAGCTCGTCGTGCACCTGCATGATCAATTTGGTCGCGAGCTTCTCGCGCTCGAGCCAGCCCTGCACCGCCACCATCGCCATCTTGATGAGGTCGGCGGCGGTGCCCTGCATCGGCGCGTTGATCGCCTGGCGCTCGGCGCCCTGCCGGCGCGCCTGGTTGCTCGAGCGGATGTCGGGCAGCCAGAGCCTGCGCCCGAAGACCGTCTCGACGTAGCCGCGCTCGCGCGCGTCCATGCGCGTGCTCTCCATGTAGCGCGCCACACCGGGATAGCGCGCGAAATACTTGTCCATGTAGCTCGCGGCGGCGGAGCGCTCGATGTCGAGGTTCTGGGCGAGGCCGAAGGCGCTCATGCCGTAGATGAGGCCGAAGTTGATCACCTTCGCGTAGCGCCGCTGCTCGCTCGTCACCTGGTCGCGCGGCGTGTCGAACACCTCGGACGCGGTGTGGCGATGCACGTCCTCGCCCTTGGCGAACGCCTCGACCAGGCTCGGGTCGCCCGACAGGTGCGCCATGATGCGCAGCTCGATCTGCGAGTAGTCGGCCGACATGATGCGCGAGCCGGGCGGCGCGATGAAGGCTTCGCGGATGCGCCGGCCCTCGGCCGTGCGCACCGGGATGTTCTGCAGGTTGGGATCGGTGGAGGAAAGCCGCCCCGTCACGGCCACCGCCTGCGCGTAGTTGGTGTGCACGCGCCCGGTTTGCGAATGCACCATGCGCGGCAGCTTGTCGGTGTAGGTGCTCTTCAGCTTCGCGACGGCGCGGTGCTCGAGGAGCGCGCCGCAGATCGGATGGTCCTGCGCCAGGCGCTCGAGCACCTCTTCATCCACCGAGGGCGCACCGGAAGGCGTCTTCTTGATCGACTTGAGTCCCAGGCGGTTGAAGAGCACGTCGCACAGCTGCTTCGGCGAGCCGAGGTTGAAGGGGCCACCGCCCAGCTCGTGCGCCTTCTTCTCGAGGTCGAGCATCTTCTGGCCGAGCTCATGGCCCTGGCGCGCGAGGAGCTGGGAATCGATCAGCACGCCGTTGCGCTCGACCGTGAGCAGCACGTCGGCCACCGGGATCTCGATGCCCTGGTAGATGTGGCGCAGCTTGGCGTCGCGCTCGACGCGCGGCCACACCGCGCCGTGCAGCTGCAGGGTGACGTCGGCGTCCTCGGCCGAATAGGCGGTCGCGCGTTGCAGGTCCACCTGCTCGAAGGGAATCTGCGAGGCACCCTTGCCCGCCACGTCGGTGTAGACGAGCAGGCCCGAAGCGCCGAGGAAGCGCGCCGCCAGCGCGTCCATGTCGTGGCGCTGGTGGCTCTGCAGCACGTACGACTGCAGCAGCGTGTCGTGCACCACGCCGCGCACGACGATGCCGTGGTTGGCGAAGACGTGGCGGTCGTACTTGGCGTTCTGCCCGACCTTGGGACGGGACGCGTCCTCGAGCCACGGCTTCAGCTTCTCGAGGACGCGCTCGCGCGCGAGCTGGTCCGGGGCGCCCGCGTAGGTGTGGCCCACCGGGATGTACGCGGCCTCGCCCGGCGACGCGGCGAGCGCGATGCCGACCAGCTCCGCCGTCATCGGATCGAGGCTGTTGGTCTCCGTGTCCACGCACGCGATCGGCGCGGCTTCCAGCTTCGCGATCCAGCGATCGAGCGCCGCTTCGTCGAGCACGGTCTCGTAGGCGCGCGTCGCCACGAACGGCGTCACGTCCACGACCTGGTCGATGCCGGCGTTGAGGATGGCGAAGTTGCGGCCCTTGCCTTTTTCCGCCTGGGGGCCGACTGTAAGACCGCTTCCGCTATCAGGCTGGGTTCCCGCCTTCGCGGGAATGACGGAATCGCCCTCTTCGCCGGCATCCTCCTTGTTCACCAGCGCGTCGCGCAGCGTGCGGAAGCCGAAGCGGCCGTAGAGCTCGGCGAGCTTGTCGTTCTCGGGACCCTTGTCGCGCAGGTCCTCGATGCCGAAGGGCAGCGGCACGTCCGTCTTCACCGTCAGCAGCTCGCGGCCGGTGGGCAGCCACTCCTTGACCTTGCGGAGGTTCTCGCCCACGACGCCCTTCACCTCGTCGGCATGCTCGATCACCCCTTCCAGGGACCCGTACTGCTCGATCAGCTTGCAGGCGGTCTTCGGCCCCACCTTGTCGACGCCGGGCACGTTGTCCACCGCGTCGCCCATGAGCGCCAGGTAATCGACGATCTTGCCGGGCGGGACGCCGAACTTCTCCTTCACGCCCTCGGGGCCGAGCTTGTCGCCCGACATCGTGTTCACCCACAGCACGCACTCGTTCACGAGCTGCGTGAGGTCCTTGTCGCCGGTGGAGATGACCGAATCCCAGCCCTTCTCGCAGGCGAGGCGCACCAACGTGCCGATCACGTCGTCGGCCTCGAAGCCGTCCACGCACACGATCGGCCAGCCGAGCGCGCGGATGGTGTCCATCAGCGGCTCGATCTGCGCCGCGAGGTCCTCGGGCATCGACTGGCGCGTGGCCTTGTATTCCGGATAGATGTCGTCGCGGAAGGTCTTGCCCTTCGGATCCATGACGCAGGCGATATAATCCGAGGGAAAGTCCTGCCTGAGCTTGCGCAGCATGTTCACCACGCCGTAGATGGCGTTGGTGGGCTCGCCCGACGGGCTCCTCAGCTCCCGGATCGCATGGAATGCCCGGTAGAAATAGCTGGGCGTGTCGACCAGCAGGAGCCGCTTCTTCGCTTCGTTCATCTCTTCCCGCAGGGTAGCCGCCATGGCATTCACTTCACCGAAAGTTCCCAAGCCGTCCGATCCGCAGCTCGTGAAGCGCTCACAGAGCTCGGCGAGGGAAGCGTGGCGGATGTTCGAAATTATCGCAGAGTTCGTGACCGCGACCGAGCAGCTGCAATCGATCCAGCCCGCGGTCGCGATCTTCGGCAGCGCGCGCACGGCACCCAACCATCCGTATTACAAGCTCGCCGAGGACATCGCGCGGCGCCTTTCCGACGCCGGGTTTTCGGTGATTTCCGGTGGCGGCCCCGGCATCATGGAGGCGGCCAACAAGGGCGCCCACGCGGGGCCCAGCCCGAGCGTCGGGCTCAACATCCAGCTGCCCTTCGAGCAGGGCGGCAACGCCTACCAGGACGTCGAGCACACGTTCCAGCACTTCTTCGCTCGCAAGGTGATGTTCGTGAAGCAGTCGTGCGCCTTCGTGATGATGCCCGGCGGCTTCGGCACCATGGACGAGCTGATGGAGGTGCTGACCCTGGTGCAGACGGGCAAGATCCGCAAGGTGCCGGTGATCCTGGTCAACTCGAAATTCTGGGGCGGCCTCCTCGACTGGGTGAACGGCCAGCTGGTCGCGGACAAGATGATCGGCGTCGACGATCCCAAGCTCATGCAGGTGATCGACGACCCGCAGGCGGTGGTCGACGCGATCTTCGACCACTACCAGGCGCGCGGCTTCGAGCCCTCGCTCGCGGAGAAGGAAGCGGAGTTCGCGCTGTGAGGGCCGCGATGCGCGGGGCGGTCCTCGCCGTGTCGATCGCGATCCTCGCGCCGGCCGCGATGGCGCAATCGGTCGAGCGCCCGCGCCCGCCCGGCAGCATCCCGCTCGAGGAGGCGCCGCCGCCGCCGGTGCTCGCCGACGATCCCGATCCCGCGATCCAGCCGCAGGTCACCGTGCGCAACGAAGGCGGGCAGAAGATCGAGGAGTACCGCATCCGCGGCAAGCTCTACATGCAGAAGGTCACGCCCGCCCATGGGCGGCCCTACGTGCTGATGGACCACAAGGGCGACGGCACCTTCACCCGGCAGGACAACACGCTCGACAACGGCGTGCGGGTCCCGCAATGGGTGCTGCTGGAATTCTGAGAATGAGCCCCTCCCCGGCCCTCCCCCAAGGGGGAGGGCGCCTCTAGATGTCCGTTTTCACCCCGGTATCCGAGGACGAAGCGCGCGCGTTCCTCGAGCACTACTCGCTGGGCGCGCTCGAGTCGCTGCGGGGCATCGCCCAGGGCGTCGAGAACACCAATTTCTTCCTCGACACCACCACGGGCGAATACGTCCTCACGCTGTTCGAGACGCTCTCGACCGACGTACTGCCCTTCTACGTCGACCTGATGACCTGGCTCGCGGACCACGAGATCGACTGCCCGCGCCCCATGGCGCGCGACGACGGCCAGCGGCTCTCGACGCTGAACGGCCGGCCCGCGGTGATCGTCTCGAAGCTGCCCGGCCAGCCGATGACGCGTCCCGACGCCGTCCACTGCCGCCGGGCCGGCGCGTTGCTCGGGCGCATGCATGCGGCGGCGGTCGATTTCGACGAGGGGCTGGAGAACTGGCGCGGCCGCGAATGGCGCGAGACCTTCGCCGCCCAGGTGGCGCCGCGGCTGTCGCCCGAGGAGAACGCGCTCATCGCCGCCGAGAACCGCTACCAGGCCGCGCAGGACGATTCCGCGTTGCCGCAGGGCATCATCCACGGCGACTATTTCCACGACAACGTGCTCTGGGCGAGCGACACGCACGGCGGCGTGATCGATTTCTACTTCGCCTGCGACGATGCGCTCCTCTACGACGTCGCCATCGCCGTGAACGACTGGTGCGCGAACCTCGACGCGACGCTCGATGCGGCGCGCGTTCGCGCGTTCCTCGAGGGCTACCGGCACGAGCGGCCGTTCGAGGACGCCGAAGCGGCGCTCTGGCCGCTCATGCTGCGCCGCGCCTCGCTGCGCACCTGGCTGGGGCGTCTCGGCTACAACCATTTCCCGCGCGCGGCGCAGGTCACGATCCCGAAGGACCACGCCTTCTCGCGCCGCCAGCTGCAGCACCACATCGCGACGGCGCAGCCGATGGACCTGTCGTGAGCGAAACCACGGCGCGCGTGAACGAGCTGCCGGCGAGCCGCGGCGTGGGCTGGCTGCGCGAAGCCTTCCAGCTCTTCCGGCAGGCACCCGCCACCTGGATCGCGCTCTGCGCGGGCTGGATCGTGATCTGGTTCTCGCTGCTGCTGGTGCCCTACGTCGGGCCGGTGATCGCGAACCTGTTGCAGCCGGTGTTCTTCGGCAGCTTCGCCATCGCCGCGTACAAGCAGGCGGCGGGCGAGAAGGTGAACATGGGCGACCTCTTCAGCGGCTTCCGCCGCAACGTCCGCTCGCTCGTGAACATCGGCATCCTGATGATGGTGGCGCAGGTGTCGAGCTCGTTCCTCATGCGCGCGCTCGGCCTGCCGACGTGGCCCGACGAGGAGCCTTTCGAGGTCGTGGCGTACGTGGAGATGCTGCGGCCGCACCTCTGGATCCTCGCCGCGGGCTTCGCCCTCATGGCGCTGGCGAGCGGCGCGCTGTGGTTCGCGCCGCAGCTCATCGTCTTCCACGGCATGTCGACCTCGCACGCCATCCGCTGGAGCGTGTACGCCGCGCTCTCGAACATCGGCGCGATGTCGGTCTACGGCGCCGTGCTCGTGCTCGCCCTCACGATGGCGTGGGTGCCCTTCGGCATCGGGCTCGTGCTGATGGTGCCGGTGATGGTGATCAGCACCTACACGGGTTACCGCGACGTCTTCGAGGACGTTACCCGCTAGAACGAATCCTTCACGCCCCCGATGTAGCCCGAGTAGTTGCACTGGGGGCTGAGGATCGCGATCCTTCCGTTCCAGCCATTGCGCGTCGCGCGGATCTCGTCGACGGTGAACGTCCCGGTGACCGCATTGGCGACACCGTTCACGTCGCAGTGGTAGCTGCCGCCCGTGATCGACCCGACGTTCCCGGTCTGCGCGTACGTGCCCTGGTAGCTGCAGCGGCCGGTGTTGGGCGGGACACTGAAATCGAGGGTCATCGCGATCGCAGGCGGCGCATGCGTGACGGTGAGGGCTCCCGGAATGCGCGGGCGACAGCCCGGAGCGGGTCCCTGCCCGGTCACGCCCCCCATGTAAGTGCCCGTCAGCACGTCGCTGTTCCAGGTCATTCGCACGATGTTCTTGTTCACCGTGATGCCGTTCACGGTATAGGTCATGGCACCCGTCGTGGCGGAATCGAATGTGAACGTGATCGTCCCGACCCCCTGGGGGCTCGACACGCCGGCCCAGGGAACCGCGAAATAGGTCCCGGTCGGCACGGTGAAGAGGTCACCCGTGAACGTCGTGTTGCTTCCCGAGCTGCGCATGGTCGCCGCATACCACCGCGGCGTATTGTCGGGCCCGTAGACGAAGAGCGAGGTGAACATCACCTCGCCTTGCTGGGCGATATTCACGCCCCACCCCGACTGCGACTCCGCGGGCGCGTTGTACCAGATGTCCTCGTAGTCGGTGATCGTGGTCGTCGCCGCCGCGGGGAACGCCGCGAAGGCCAGGAACAGCGAAAAGAGGGATCGCAGCATCGGCACGGCCTCTGCGGGAAGATTGTCCAGGGCTCGATGGTCCCGCCGCGCTACCGCGCCCCGCCTGACGGAGACCTCCGATTTGTCTCCGATCCTTCTCCCGGTGCAACGATCAGCGCGGGCGATGGGTGAACCAGGCGAGGAACGTCGTGCCGTCGGTGGCGCGGTCGAGCACGAAACCTTCGCCCGCCCGCGACTGCCCGAACCACCACATGCCGTTCATCCAGCTGCGGTCGGGATCGTCCACGCCGCGTGCCACGCAGCGGGCGGTGTCCTCGTTCTCGAAGAACTTGAACGCGGAGTAGGTGGCGCTGCCGAATCCCGCCGATGCGGGGCCGGTCGAGTCGTAGGTGAAGCGCGCCTCGGTGCACGAGACCAGCTCGATGCGGATGCTGCCCCAGCGCTTGGTGACGATGTCCGCGGGGCGCAGCGCCGCGCCGAACTTGGCGCCGGTCGCGCTGAAGGCCTCGTCCATCGGCAGCACGCGGCCCGCGAGCTTCCCGGTGGCGGCGATCCAGTACTGCGTCCCGGTCTGCGTGGTGTCGACGCCGGCGAGCCCCGGCGGCGGCCGGTGCGTGAACCACGCGAAGAAGGTGCGGCCGTCCAAGCTGCGCCGGTCGATCGACAGGCCCTCGCCCGAGCGTGCGTCCCCGCCCCACCACATGCCGTCCATCCAGGTCCGGTCGGGGTCGTCGATGCCCTTCTCGATGCAGCGCTGCGTGGCCTCGTTCTGGAAGAAGCGGAACACGTCCCACTCGCCGCTTCCGAAGCCCGCGCTGTTGGCGCCCGTCGAGCTCCACGAGAAACGCGCCTGGGTGCAGGAGACCACCTCCATGCGGATGTGGCCCCAGCGCTTCAGCGTGAGCTCGCCGAACGCGAGCGTCGGGCCGAACGCCGTGCCGGTCGCCGAGAGCACGTCCATCTCCACCACGCGCCCGTGCATGACGATGTCGCCGGAGACCCAGAACTGCGTGCCGATCTGCGCGGAATCGACGCCGGCCGGTCCGGTGCCGCCCTTCGGGATCACGGCGAGGAAGACCTGCGCCGACAACCCGCCCAGCCCCTCGGGGACGAAGACCCCCAGGTTCTGGCCGGTATCGGGATCGATTCGCACGACGCTGTCGCCGCTCGACACGAGGAGCTTGCCGTCCACGCCGTAGTCGATGCCGGTGGGGCGCGCGAGGCCCGCGGTCACGAGGCTCACGGCGCCGCTCGCGAGGTTCCACCGCAGCAGCCGGCCCGAGCCTTCGCTGGTGATGAACATCTCCTGCCCGCCCTTCGCCGGCAGCAGCCCGCGCGTGTTGGTGAGGTTCGCCGTGCGCGCCGCCACCGCCACCGACGCCTGGCCGGTGCGCGGATCCCATCGCACGACGTTGTGGCTGTCGTAGCCGGGGATGTAGAGGTTGCCGTCGGGCCCGAAGGTCATGCCGTTGTCGGGCCCTCGAAGGCCCGCGGCGTTCGCCGGGACCGCCGTGCCGTTCGCGGCGCCGGCGCGCGTGATGCGCCGCACGTCGCTCGTCTGGTAGCCCGCCACGTAGCCGACGCCGAACGGGTCGAAGGCGAGCCCGGTCGCGCCGATGAGGCCCACGTCGGCATGGACGCCCGCGTATTCGAGCGTGTCGTTGCGGTACTTGTGCACCTTGCCGCCTTCCTCGGCCACCACGTAGATGAAGCCGTCAGGGCCGAGCCGCACGGCCATGGCGCCGAAGAGGCGCGAGCGCAGGTCCAGGTCGCGGAGGTAGGAGCCGGTGCACGCGTCGTACACGTGGACCGTGGAGAAGAAGCCGCTCACGAAGAGCCGCGCACCGCAGGAGTCCTGGGCGGCGGCGCCGAGCGGGAAGAGGGCGAGGAAACAGGCGAGCAATCGGGCGGGCATGGAAGCTCCGTTCGGGCGGCAGGGAGCCCATCCTCGCCAGCCCGGCCCGGCAAGGCCGGACGGCGGCCTCCAATTTGTTTCCGATCCTTCTCCGTGCGCGCCGGCGCGGCGGGCCCCGCCTAGAATCGGGCTGCCGTGGACTTCGACCTCCCGAAAACCTCCTGGAAGCGCGCGACGCCGTTCCGTCTCGGCGACGTGGAGGTCCATCCGGATTCGGGGGAGCTGCGCGGCCGCCGCGGCGTGGAACGGCTGCGGCCCCTCGTCATGGACCTGCTGCTTCGACTCGTCGCGGAGCCCGGCGCGGTGGTGCGCCGCGAGACGCTGCTGGAAGAAGTGTGGCCGCGCCGAATGGTCAACGACGAGGTGCTGTCGCGCGCGGTCGCCGAGCTTCGCGCGGCGCTGGGCGACGACGTGAAGAACGCCCGCTACGTCGAGACCCTTCCCAAGATCGGCTATCGGCTGGTGGCACCGATCGCGGAGCTCCCTTCAGCCACCGGGGATGCGCCGGTCGCGCCGGCGCCGTCCGTGCCGCCCCTGCCGGCGCCGGCGTCGCGGCCGCGCCGCCCGGCGCGATGGACCCTCGTCGCCGCGGTGGCCGCGGCATGCGCATTGCTCGGCGGGCTCTCGTGGCTCGCGACCCGGCAGGATTCGCGCGCCCTGGCCCTGGAGCGCCGCCTGCACGCCGCGCGGACCTTCACCTCCGACCCGGGACGCGAGCTCGGTCCGCGCTTCTCGCCCGATGGCCAGCGCGTGGCGTATTCCGTCGCCGACGCGGAAGGCGCGGCGCGAATCGAGGTGCGCCACGTCGACGGGCGGGTCATCGCGACGATCGGAGGCGGCGACACGGTCGTGCGACTGAACCCGGTGTTCTTCCCGGGGGGGCGGCGCCTCGCGTACTGGCGCGCCGACAACCTGAGCTGCGCCATCGCCGAATGGGACCTCGACGCGCAGCGCGAGACGCGCGAGCTCGTGGACTGCGCACGCCGCCCGCGCGCCCGCTTCGACCTGTCACGCGACGGCCGCTGGCTCGTGTTCGCGGCGCCGGCGCGTCCGAACTTTCCCGCGGGCCTGCAGCTTCTCGACCTGCAATCGGGCACGGTGCGCCCGGTGACCGCACCCGAGCCGGGATTCGGCGACGATGCCTTCCCGCGATTCAACGCCACCGCGACGCGCATCGCGTTCTTCCGCGGCAACGAATCCCACCGCGCCGTGTGGATCGTGGAGCGCGAAGGCGGCGCGCCGGAAAGGCGGCTCTCAACCTTCGAAGGGCCCAGCTATGGCGCCGCGTGGCTCGGGGCCGAGGGCCCGCTGCTCGTTTCCGCCGATTGGTTCGGCTCGCGCGCCCTCAACGTGCTCGACACTGCGACCGGGCAGGCGCGCCTCGCGGGCGCGCGGGGTGCGCGCTTCCCCGACACGACCCCCGAAGGCGCCATCGTCTTCGAGAATGCGATGTACGCCGCGAACCTGTGGCGCCTTCCGCTGCGCCCTGGCGCGGCGCCGGCCGAGCTCTGGCCCTCCACGCGGTATTCGAACCAGCCCGAGCTGTCGCCGGACGGCAAGCGCGTCGTGTTCGCCTCGAACCGCGACGGCACCGACGGTCTCTACGTGGGCGCGCTCGAGGGAACGCCGCAACGCATCGCCGGCGCGGAGGCCTATCGCTTCCTGCGCCCCCATTGGGCGGCGGACGGGCGCGCCGTGCATGCGATCCGGATCTCCATCGACGCCGGCGGCCGCCCGGTGCAGGAGGCGGTGCGCATCGCCGCGGATGGCAGCGCGCTCGAGGTGCTCACCGAGCTCGGCACCGCGGTCAACGACGTGCGCGAGACCCACGACGGACGCTGGATGCTGTGGGCCGAGACCTCCGGGACCGCGCTGCGGCTGATGCGGGCGCCCGTGGGCCGGCTGCGCGCCGGCGAACGCCTGCCCTGGCCCCTCGTCTCGCACTACCAGGCGCAGGGCGACCGGGTCGCCCTCACGCAGCCGCAGCTCACGCCGCTGATGCTGTGCAGGCTCTCGACGCTGGCTTGCGAGCTTTCGGACGTGACGGTCGATGCGGCGAGCGTGTACCACTGGACGCTTGGCAACCGATCGATCTTCCTGCGCGGCATCGACGGCCGCGTGGCCCGCTACGACATCGAGTCGCGGCGCGTGGTCGCGGCCTATCCCGCCGAGCCGAGCGGCGGCGGAACCTCGCTCGCCGTCTCCGCCGACGAGGGCGAGCTGGTGTTCATCAAGGAAGAAGGCCCCGCGATCGACCTCATGATCGTCACACCGCAGTGAGCTTGGCGTACTGCAACGCGAGCCACTTGGTGCCTTCGCGGCCGAAGCGCACCTGCACGCGGGCATCGAGGCCGCGGCCCTCGAAGTTGAGCACCACGCCGTCGCCGAACTTCGCGTGGCGCACGTTCTGGCCGATGGCGAACGGCACCTCGTCGGGCCGCTGCATCTCGAAGGTGGCGCGCTCGGGCTGGCGCGGATAGCGGCTCGCGTCGGCCTGCGGGGCGCGGCCGCCGCCG
>JADMIO011417970.1_pt1 | contig 58206 bp, 54 predicted proteins | sample 8958161 | NCBI WGS metagenome assembly JADMIO01 (sample SAMN16585339, study PRJNA669376) | soil metagenome | isolation source: Crop rotation soil | place: USA: Cullars Rotation, Alabama | collected 2011
CGCGACTTCAAGTCACGTGAATTCCAAGCTTCGGATCCCACTGTGCTGGAAAGCGCCGCCAAAGGCAAGGTCATATTTAACCTGTCCCAGTCCGGGAATGTTGATAACTTGATCTTCGGCCAAGACAAATGACGGCACGTTATAGAAATAGACACTCGAGACCCGTCCGTTGCTGACACGGGCGTGCGCCGTCACCAAACCGGCCGGCGAATCGATGCCGATAACGGTTTCCGGTTCGGTCATCGGCAGCATACCGGTTTCCAGTGCAACCGTAGTGATACCGATGATGCCATGTCCACACATCGTGCTGTAGCCTTCGTTATGGATGAACAGAATCCCGATATCCGCGTTTGGGGAAACCGGCGGCGTTATAATGCAACCGTACATATCGGCGTGACCGCGCGGTTCCCACATCAGCGCGGTGCGCAGGTGATCGTAATGTTCCTTTGCATATCTGCGGCGTGCGAGGATGGTATCGCCCGGAAGTTCAGGAAAACCGCCGGTAATCACGCGAAACGGTTCGCCTTCGGTATGGGCATCAATACAGGTAATTCTGGTCCAATTATCGGGCGGATTCCAGCCGGTCGGCGCTTTGAATCTGGGTTTCATGTCGTGCGCTCACTTCTGTCGGAAATAGTAGAACCCAGTGTAAGTGAACTCAATCCCAAAAAGGAACCTTTTAACCACGTAGCCACAGAGCAGAGCCTAAATTGTTTTTCTCTGTGCCTCTGCGTCTCTGTGGTTGGGCCTTTTCTTGCTTTTTTTACTGGTGATTGTATAGTTGGCGTGAGTTTACGCCGCGCAAAAACTTGCAGCGAGCGGGTTAATAGAAACCGAGAGTTTTGCTGCTCCCTGTTTCGCAAAACATCTCTGTCAGCCACAAACAAAGAGCGAGAGTTAAATTTAAATGCCAATAAAATCGTACTTGCACGCACGGGTACGGTTGACCGAATGGCATTCTCAATCATCATACCTGCGGGGCATTGGAAATGAAGGTATGTTCTCTGTGCCAACGTGAGTTTGAAGACCAACAGCAGTTTTGCACTCGTGACGGCACAAAATTAACTCGCATACAGGAGCGCGGCTATTGTCGGCGGTGCGGTAAAGACTATCCGCTTGCCCTGAATAAATGCCCGCTCCACGGTACCGTTTTGGCCGAACACGGTCCGCGCACCATCCTTGGTGACAACTTCTGCCACCTGTGCGACAGCGATTTTCCAAAGGCTTTTAAACTCTGCCCGGTCCACGGAATTGCGCTGCAGACCAGTCCGTTGAAAAAAAAACTCCGCAATCAGATTGAACAAAGCGAAAACAGGGCAGTACCGCAATCTTCAGCATTAGTAATTGAGGATCAGGACAATCCTCCTGATACGAATCCGCTTCCGCGTTTGAGCGCTGCGAAAAAGGAGCAGGAATGGACAACCGGCGATCTTCCGCGAACCGATGCTCTGGTGGCTTCGGGCCCTTTGTCTGAAGCTCTGGTTGAACCGATAGCTAACCCCACTCGGGAATTGGATCGTGCGGTCCTCGTTAATAATCCAATCGATGATGAAGTACCAACACCAAAGACCGATCAGATTCAGCAAACCAAACAGAATGTAAAGTCACTTCGATTAGAGAATAATGCCGCACCAAAACGAAGCCCGTTTGATTCATTAAAGAAGGTCAATAGAAAATATATCGCATCGACAGCAATTGTTTTGCTGGCTTTATTGGTTTCAGTCGGGGCGTATAACGTTTATGTAAAACGCTCGGCAGAAGAATCGATTCGTTTTTCCGAACCGGGCGCGCAGAATAAGACCGGAAATGCCCAAACGAAAAAAGCAGATACCAACAACAGCACGGACCAAACAAAAGTAGCGAATAAACCGGCACAGACAACCGACCCTGCCGTCGCCGCAACGACAGTCAGCACAGTAGCGAATGCTCAAAAGGGTAATACTCCAGCCGTGCCTGCAACGAATGATCCGAAGAAGGCACAGTCGAAACAGACGGCAAAACCCGACGGTCCTGACCCGGACGAAACTACACCGTCGGACAAGACTCGTCCTATCTTTATTCCAAAGGCACAGGATCCGCCTCCGGCAGAGCCGCCGCACAAAGACGAGCCAAAACCCCCTGTTAAAGACAAAAAGCCGGAAATTCGCGAAACACAGGAGCAGGTAACCCCATCACGACCTGATACTGCCCGGGTAGTTGCATCGGTGCGCAATCGTCGTAGAGTAGCCATTCCCGGTGGTTTCCATTACTCGTTTGAAGTTGTACTGACAGAGATAAACGGCATCGGTGTGAATTGGGAAAACGGCATAATCGAACGAACTTCGGAAAACGGTTTTACAACGTCAAAGACTGCCGGATACGATTTCGCGCTGGCCGCGCACGGGCACACACAGATCAGAGTCGAAGTTGATATGATTGGCTCAACGACAAGGGATTGGAAGGGTACGGCGCTTTACAGCAATAAAGGAACAGACGACAACGGCCACGTTGTCAGAGTCAAATATCGAATACCTTTGGATGAAAGTTTCCGGGATTGATGTAGCGCGGACATCTTGTCTGCGCCCCTCCCATAAGATTGGCGATTGTAAATTAGTCGAAAAAAACCAAAACTACGCAGACAGGATGTCTGCGCTACATGAAATCAATGAATCTCTAGTGCATTAAAGAAGAATGCCAGCTCCGCTCGTGCGTTTTCGGCTGAATCAGAAGCATGAACAGCATTTTGCTCGACGCTCGATCCTAACTCACGACGGATGGTGCCAAATGCGGCTTCGACCGGGTTTGTGTTACCAATCAACTGGCGAAGGCGCGTGATTACCTCGTCACCTTCCAGACACAAAACAACGGCAGGACCGCTGCTCATAAAATCGGTGAGACTTCCATAAAACGGCCGATCACGATGCACGGAATAAAAACTTTCGGCCTCGGGCTTTGTCAAATGCAGCATTTTCATGGCGCGAATACGAAAGCCGTTGATTTCAAACCTGCGCAGGACTTCGCCGATATGTCCATTTCTGACTGCATCCGGTTTGATTATTGAAAGTGTGTACTCCGTCATACGTTATCTGAGCTCCTATCGTATTCTATTGCTTTTCTTTAAGCCGCATCGGCTTTCTCTGTCAAGATCATTATAGATGACATTTATTAGGCCGTGGCCTTAAATCCTAATACTTCGGCGATTGCCGACCCGATGTCGGCCGGACTCTTAACCACGTGTATTCCCGCTTCGCTCAACGCGGCCATTTTCTCTGCCGCTGTTCCCTTGCCGCCCGCGATGATTGCTCCAGCGTGTCCCATACGTCGACCGGGAGGTGCCGTCTGTCCGGCGATAAAGCCGACCACGGGTTTGTTCATATGCGCTTTGACAAATGCCGCAGCCTCTTCTTCAGCCGTACCACCGATTTCTCCGATCATCACCACGGCTTCGGTGTCAGGATCGTCCTGGAATAATCGCAAAGCATCAACGTGGGTTGTACCGATGATCGGGTCGCCGCCGATTCCGATACAGGTTGATTGCCCAAGACCGAGATGAGTCAACTGACCGACTGCTTCATAGGTCAACGTTCCGCTGCGGGACACAACGCCGACGCGGCCTTCGCGATGGATGTGGCCAGGCATAATTCCGACCTTGCATTTTCCGGGAGAAATAACACCTGGGCAATTCGGACCGACAAGTCTTGTCGAACGAGCCTTCAAGTATTCATGAACCTGAACCATGTCGATTGTTGGAATTCCTTCGGTGATACAAACGGCCAGCGGCAATCCGGCATCGGCCGCTTCCATTATCGCGTCCGCGGCAAACGGCGGTGGAACATAGATGACGCTGACATTCGCGCCTGTTTCGCGAACTGCGTCGGCCACGGTATTGAATACCGGAATTCCTTCGTGGGTAGTTCCACCTTTGCCAGGTGTCACACCGGCGACAACGTTCGTTCCGTAATCACGCATTTGCAGCGTGTGAAACGTGCCTTCTTTTCCCGTGATTCCCTGAACAACCAGACGTGTTGATTTGTCGACCAGAACGCTCAAAACTTCCTCCCAGATAGATCAATAAAAAGAATAATCACAAAGCCGAAAAGTACATTGCATCGCACTGCTTCACGACTAAAGCCCGAAAGGATAGCATAGTTTATAGGAAAAATCCCGGTCGGTAATGCGTCGAAAACAAGTCTTATGCGGATTGCAGGGAATGGCCTGAAAATAATACGTTCTTTATCTGGAAAACATTTGCCCGATCAGTTAACATAGTGGTTACTGGGACTTTGCAGCATGAGAGCGAATACAAAAAAATAACCGGCGAATGCGTCCGCTTGGCCATTTTCCCCCGAAATGATTGAACGTGCATAAGCGTATATCGTGATATCGTTCGGTCATAGTATGGCCAGCGTATGTTGCGAGGAATGTTAAAACCGGAGTGCCCGCAATGCGGGAGCAGATCAATAAGAGAATGGTACCAGAAAACACCGTGGTATCTGCGTCTTTTCATGTGTCGCGATTACCTTTGCAATAAATGCAACTTCCGATACATGGGTTTTGGACTCTGGTTTCGCCGCGTCCATCGCCGGTAATGTAACACGCGCTTATTCCTGCTTTTTATTTTAAGACCTGTAATGCGTTGCATTGGTTCCCGCCGTGCCATTTGGTCACAGTGGGGCGAGAACTAAATTTTTGATAAAGTCGCTATATTCATCTTTCATTGGCAAGTCGTATTCAACCTTGATCCGCCTGCGCAAGGCGTTTACCTGTAACCCATCAAGTGGATTAACTGATGGTTTTTCATATGATTCCCAAACTAATCCTGTACCGCGTTTTTGCCAGTTTGGGATTTCATTGAAATTGATGCCCTGATTGAACAGCATCTCGTTTTTTTCGGCCACCGATAATCGGCTTAAAGCCGTGGTGGCTTGCTGGACGGTTTTTCCGGAATCGCGCAGATTCCAATAGCAGTATCCATTCAGGGCGTTTCTATGCGCATCTTCGTTTCGCCATCTGAAATAATCAACAACCAGGTCAACGGTCGGAAGCTGCGAAATTCGACAATCAAATGCCGCCAGATCCCCAAGCAGCAAAGTGAATTTAGCGCTTGCTTCACCTGCAAGGACAGAGTTGTATTTACGCAGTTTGCGTTGAAAGGTGTTGATACCACGGTCAAACAGCAAAGATATTTCATCGCTCTGGGTATATCCATAGATGACGTTGAACCCGCAATTCATCAGATGAGCCGTTGTCTGGACCATATAGTCGCGCATTTTTATATCAAATGGCTTTTCGAAATTATGAAGCTCTTTAGTGAGTCTGGTAAAACTGCGCCCGTCTATGCGAGCAACCAGAAACATTTCAGGTAATGCGCATTGGTCGCTGGCGGTTTCAAATACGCGCATCTTTGCATCCAGGTCATCAAATTTCATCGGCCCAGTCCTTCACAATAAACTTTCCGTTCTCTATTGACACATAGTTCAATTGATCAAATCCCTCAGCGAGCGAAGGAATCTCCAGCCGTTTATACGTCCCCGCAATCCCTTTCAGAGGGATACTCTCGTTTCCAATTCTGTTCGCGTTTCTTGCAACAGATTCGGAAATATTCGAGCGAAAATAACAGCCAATAACTTCAAACCTGGCGGATTTGGCGCGCTCAATGTATCCGCGTCGGTCAGAAATCGACGGGTTAGTATTATCGATCACAAAAGGTTGTTTTGCTTCCAGACAAGCATTTATCAACAACTGTTCACGGTAACGAGTTCTCAGCATGTCCAAACTAATCCGGATATGCGTTTTAATAAATGTCTCGCGATAAAAAGAACTCTTTCCCGTAGCTTGAATACCAATGAAAATAACGGCTTGCATAATTAAAGTGTCCAATCACTGTCCAATATGTCCAAAGCCAATCGCCGCCAATTGGGCGCGCCTACTCTTTTAACGTAGATATCCGTTTGACACTCGCCAAATAAGAATCGAAACTTACCGCGATGAACCTGAAAGAGTATTTTGACCGTTGTTCGGCGCTGGTTAATGACGCGCTTGATCGATTGCTGCCTGCTGAGGAAACCATACCTGCCAGTATCCATCGCGCGATGCGGTATAGCGTGTTTGCAGGTGGTAAACGGCTTCGACCTATATTGACCCTTTCCACCGGCGAAGCATTTGGTGCTTCTACCGAGAATCTGCTTCCGGCCGCCTGCGCGATTGAGATGATCCACACCTATTCGTTGATTCACGACGATTTGCCGGCGCTCGATAATGACGACCTGCGACGTGGACGACCGACCTGCCACAAGGTATTCGGTGAAGCGATGGCAATCCTGGCCGGTGATGCGCTGCTAACCCGGGCTTTTCAGATTCTTTCCAATCCTGCCCATGGTTCGCTTTCTGACAGCCAGCGAATTCGGCTGCTGTATGAACTCAGCAATGCGGCCGGAACTGAAAACGCGCTGATCGGCGGGCAGGTTCTGGACCTCGAATCTGAAGGTAAAGAGGTGGACACTGAACGCCTGGAGCAAATTCATCGCGGAAAGACTGGCGCAATCATCCGCGCGGCCGTCCGAATGGGAGCGATTATCGCCGGAGTCGATGAAGGTGCTCTGGCGCAGCTCACGACTTATGCGGAAAAGCTGGGATTAGCTTTTCAGATAGCCGACGATCTGCTGGATGTTACCGCAACCAGCGAACAGTTAGGCAAAACGGCCGGGAAAGATGCGGCCGGGAATAAAGCAACTTATGTGGCGGTTCACGGAATCGAGACATCCAAACGACTGGCATCGCATCTGAGTAATCAGGCAATTGAGGCGCTCTCCGGGTTGGATGCGGATACTGAAACGCTCAAGTTACTCGCCCGGTTTGTGGTCGATAGGAATTCCTGAGGCCCCGATGCGGCCTATGATCTTTGCTTTCTTGAGCTTGTGGAATCGCTTACGAGTGACTAAACTTATGGTTGCTTTTTCCGTTCTTTGGCTTTCCCAATTTATCGAGGCAACATTTTCATGAGCCGCCCTTCATTGGATCTGTTCGCCGTTTAAGGAGTATCGGCACAAAATGGAAAATCTGCTTGGTTTGGTGAATAGCCCGGAAGATCTTCGACGTCTACCTCTGTCAAAATTACCCGCGCTAGCAGACGAAGTTCGTGAATACATTATTGAAGTCATGTCCAAAGTTGGCGGACACACCGGCGCCAGTTTAGGCGGCGTTGATCTGGCGATCGCGATGCAATACGCATTTGATACACCGCATGACAAAGTGGTCTGGGATGTCGGTCATCAGGCCTATGCACACAAGGTTGTGACAGGTCGCAAGGATCAATTGCACACGATTCGCGCTTATGAAGGCATCAGCGGTTTCCTGAAACGATCTGAAAGTGAATACGATGTATTCGGCGCGGGACACGCGGGCACATCCCTATCAGCGGCTCTGGGTATTGCAACCGCGCGTGATCTAAAAAAAGAAGACTACCACGTTTGCGCTTTGATCGGCGACGCCAGCATCATTAACGGGATGGCTGTCGAGGCATTAAATAACCTTGGGCACATGCAGAAAAGGTTGATCATAGTCCTCAACGACAATGAAATGTCGATCAGCCCCAGCCTTGGCGCTTTGACGGGATACCTGAACCGCATTCGTAGCGGTCGCGCATACAACCAGTTTCGTGACGAATTTGAAAACGTCACAAACTCGCTGCCGATCTTTGGCCGGTTAATTTTCAAAGTGATGAAGAAGTTCAAAGACTCATTCACCCGAATGTTTGTGCCAGGAGTTCTGGCCGAAGAACTGGGTATCCGCTATATGGGTCCGATCAACGGACATGACTGCGTAGCCATCGTCAGCGCTTTAGAAGAAGCGAAAAAGATGACCCACCCGGTCATTATTCACGCGTTAACCGTGAAAGGACATGGCTATGCACCGGCGGAAGCCGATCCGCCAAAGTGGCACGGAACATCGGCTTTTGAGATTTCGACGGGTAAATTCATCAGCTCGCCGTCAAAGGCTCCATCATACACGGCAGTGTTTGCCAACACGATGATTGAGCTGATGAAGCAGAATCAGCAGATCGTCACAATCACCGCTGCAATGCCAGAAGGCACAGGCGTCGATAAAGTGATGAAGGAATTTCCGGCGCGCACCTTTGACGTCGGCATTGCTGAGGAACACGGGATTACGTTCTGCGCCGGTATGGCAACCGAAGGCTTGAAACCGGTTGCGGCAATCTATTCAACATTCATGCAGCGTGCTTTCGACCAGATCTATCACGATGTCTGCGTGCAGCACCTTGATGTAACATTTGCGCTGGATCGCGCCGGTATTGTTGGTGCGGATGGTCCGACGCATCACGGATTGATGGATTTCGCCTATATGCGAGTTCTGCCTGAAATGGTTGTGGCCGCACCAAAAGACGAAAACGAGTTTCGACATTTATTAAAAACGGTGGTTGATCATAAAGGTCCCGCGACCATTCGGTACCCTCGTGGAAACGGCATCGGCGTTCCGATGGACGAAAAGATCGAAGCCCTGGAAATCGGCAAGGCCGAAATCATCCGCAACGGCGGCGAAGTGGCCTTGCTGGCGATTGGATCGATGGTTTATCCAGCAATTAAGGCTGCGGACCGACTTCAACAGGAAGGTATTGCCTGCACGGTTGTGAATGCGCGATTCGTAAAGCCTTTGGACGTTGATTTGATTCTGGCGCTGGCTCGCACAAAGAGATATTTGATCACAATCGAAGAACATTACCTTGCCGGTGGTTTTGGCAGCGCGGTTGTTGAGTTATTGGAAAGCTATGGTATCTCGCCAACTCACGTGCAGAGAATGGGAGTGCCGGATGAAATAGTGACTCACGGTGCGCCGAATCTGCTTTTGGCTAAATATGGTTTGGATGCTGACGGAATTTATCGTCGAGTGAAAGAGGCGGTAACGGCGCAGGACCAAATCGCAAAGCCGATCCACGCTTTGTAGTTATCTGGCAGGTGAATATGAATGTCTCTGATTACGTCACGTTGTATGACTATAACTATTGGGCAAATTACAGAATGCTCGATTCGTTAGCGCCAATCAGCAATGACGAATTTACGCGGGAAATGCCGGGAAGTTTTGGTTCGCTCAGGGACACCCTGGTCCACATCATCGGCGCTGAATGGCTGTGGTTATCCCGCTGGCGCGGCGAAGGTTCTCCAACAATTTTTGATGCGAGAACCTTTTCCAACGTCGCCGCATTGAGGGATCGTTGGCAGTCAGTTGAGGGGGCCGTCAAACGATACATCAGAGAATTGACTGAAGCCGACATAACCGGGATTCTGAATTACAGAAATCTTAAAGGTGAACCCTTTTCCGTGCCGCTTGGCCAGGCGCTGCAACATGTGGCGAATCACTCAACGTATCACCGTGGCCAGATAACTACATTGCTGAGACAACTGGGTCATCCAGCACAGTCGACCGATATGCTCTATTTTTACATTGAGAGAAATAGCCAGGCCGCAGGCCAAGGTTAGCGACTGTCATTCGTTGCGCTTCGCAAAGTGTGACTGCTATTGGGACACTCAGTTTATAAAAACAAAATAAATTTAAGACTTTACGGCCACGATTTGATCTAAAATATGAAGATTGTTTACGTGAGAGAGTCCCGGGTTGTGTTATAATCCGATTTCATTTTGCCCTGCTACCCAATAGTGGCTGCGTTTGTTGGTTACTTTCCCACATCAGACGTATATGTCTGAACCCTTGTGGCGATTATAAACAAACTCTATTGGGATGGTTTCGCTTTGTTTGCAATTTAGGCAATTGTTGTTGCTCGTGAAAACAAGGATCTTAACCAATTAAAGTGAGCTGTGGCCCGTCAACGATTGAGACGCGCGAGACGAGGCCAAGAGGAGGATTTCGCAAATGAAGGTTAAGAAGACTGCGCGTATTGTCTGTTCCAACGGCAATTCGTTCTGGTCAACACAGAAACAATTTTGGGGTTGGGTTCGTGAAGGTCACGTAGTCGTCACTGGTGACCGTCCGCTGACTGGCAGATTCCGCGGTCGCCGCGAAAATCTATTGGTTATGATTCAGCACACCATTCTTGATAAGGGTTCGCCGATTCATATGGAAGAAGTGCTGGAGACAAAACGCGGTTTACGAAGGAAACTGCGCGGTCAGAGAGTCCTGGCTTAAACTCGCTGATAATTTCCCACATATACACAAATTTCAATTACAAATCGTGCTTCGATGAAAGACGCAGGCATAATCTGCCATTGCTATAGTGGAAAATAAAGAATGCGGTTTTCGAATTCGTTTGCATTGCTACATTCCAGCAATGTAATCAAATCTTCTATGGCGATGCCAATCGCAAGGTCTTCAGGAATGATAATCACGCCGGGCATTCGTAATTCTGCTCGAACTCGGTCATAAGCGTATCCAGGTATAGTGTTGACGTCATGCGTGACCAATATTCGCTGATTTCGCGCTGCCCATTCAAGCAATACTGGGTCTTTTGATCCCTGCAATTCTATCTTCTGCGCAACGCAATAATCAATAATGGGAATTCTAAAGATAATTCCACGCAGGATGCGTTGATCTAAATTCTCGTCGATTAAGAGCAATACCATTAAGAAATGTGTGCTTTAAGATCTGACTAACTGCTGGCGGCGAGAACGAATCTTGGCTCGAAACTCTGAAGAATCCTGTGCGCTTTCAATGTGTTGTTTAACTTTGTCAGCTTCTTCACGTCTATCTTTCAAGTATTGTTCGACGTCGGTTTGATTCTCAAGATAATAAGCAATCACCACCTCAATCTCTTGCGTACTAAGCGACGGAAAACTGTCATGAATCTGTGCCGCAGTGGCACCCTTTTGAAAATTACCTATAATCGTATCCAAGGTGACACGCGACCCTGTTACGCGCACAGTCCCATCCTTTTCTTGTACCAGCGGTATTGTGTCTGAAAAAGAAAACTGTTTCATCGCAGCAAGTATATATCTAAATAGACATCCTTTGTAAGCTTAGTCGGATCGTCGAATCTTCTGGCAATTCCAGGTCGCTTTCTGTCAGAATGTATTTTAATCCGCCCACAAATAAATCTGAATCTAAAAATTTCCTGGAGAAATCACAATGATCAAACCTCGTCGCTCTTTGCGAGCTTTGTCCATCATCATCTTTGCATTGGCGGTTCATTCGGTTGCACAAGCACAAGCGACACGCACGTGGGTATCGGGTGTCGGCGATGACATAAATCCATGCAGTCGCACGGCACCGTGTAAAACGTTTGCAGGCGCTATTTCAAAAACAGCGGCCAATGGCGAGATAAATGCCATCGATCCGGCCGGGTTTGGCGCGGTAACAATCACAAAATCGATAACCATAAATTGCGTCGGAACCACGGGCACGATTCTGGCCTCTGGTACTAATGGAATTATCATCAACATTACGGCCGCCGAAGATCGAAAGACTGTGCGAATTCGCGGGCTGGATATCAATGGTGGAGGCACAGGTATAAATGGCATCAGAATATTATCCGCCGCCAAAGTTTTTATTGAAGATACCTTGATCGATGGCTTTGTTCAGAACGGCATCAGTGTCGAATCAGCATCCCCGTCCCAGATTGTTGTCAGCAACACCGCGATTAGAAATACCAATATCGGAATCAGCCTGCATCCGGGTTCAGGCGCTGCATCCACATCGCTGACCGTTGAGAATTCCCGGATAGCGGGAAATCAAACAGGTCTTTCATCCGATGGGGCTGACCTGAACGTTCACAACTCTTCGGTGCTCTATAACACTAACGGAATACAAGCTGGCGCAGGCTCAACTATCCGACTTTCCAATGCAACGATCATCGGTAATAAAACAGGGTTTGTTATGAATGGCGGGACACTGTTGTCATTCAAAAATAATACAATTCACGGCAACGGTGGCAAGGATGCAACGTTTACGGAAGTTTCGCAGCGTTAAGTTGACTCGTGTTCAGAGTACAAACTTTAGTTTGCCGCTTCGAATGCAGTAATCCGACGGTTGTACTCTGAACTAGAGACGATTAATCAAGCTGGCGACGAAACCGGCGCCGAATCCATTATCGATATTGACCACTGTCACATTAGATGCGCAGCTATTCAGCATTCCCAGCAGCGCGGCCAGGCCGTTAAAACTGGCGCCATAGCCAACACTGGTCGGCACTGCGATAACCGGCACTGTCACCAAACCGCCAAGCACAGAAGGCAGCGCCCCTTCCATCCCGGCCACACAAATAATCACGCGTGCCTGTCCCAATCGATTACGGGCGTTTAATATGCGATGGAGACCGGCCACACCGACGTCATATATTCGCTCGACTTCGTTCCCCATTACGTCGGCGGTGATGGCAGCCTCTTCAGCTACTTTTTGATCAGATGTTCCTGCTGAAACAATAGCAATGCGTCCTTTGCCCCTGGGGGCAGTATCACGTTTGATGGTAATTGCCGATGCAGCTTCATGGAAAACAGCATCAGGGATGATTGCCTGAACCGCCGCATAAGTCACATGATCGGTGCGCGTTATCAAAACGTTTTCAGTGTGTGACAGAAGTTTCGAAACAATCGTGGCAATCTGTGTCGGGGTCTTTCCTTTTCCAAAGACAACCTCGGGAAAGCCCTGACGAATACCTCGGTGGTGATCGACCTGTGCGAAGCCCAAATCCTCAACGGGCATCCAACTTAATCGATTTAGGACTTCATCGCTGTCGACTTCACCCTGACGAAATTGTTCAAGCAGATCTTTTACTTTTTCTCTATCCATCGCGCGGGAATATTATCACATGTAGCGCAAACATCCCTGTTTGCGCCGTCACGGTATCTCAAATCAACGTGTCAAGTTCGCGTTCATAACCGGCGCAAACAGGGATGTTTGCGCTACATCTTGACCACGAATCATACAGACCATAGAATCCGATTTCTTTAATCGACAATATAAATGCCTACAAAAGACCAAGGTGTAACTCACGGATCCAGATGGACAGCGCTCGTACTGCTGGCTGCGGCAGAGTTGCTGGGAATGACACTCTGGTTCAGTGCTTCAGCCGCAGTTCCTTCACTAAGAACCGAATGGAGTTTAACCGATTCCAGCGCTGCCTGGATGACCTTGGCCGTGCAGTTCGGTTTTGTTGCTGGAACATTAATCAGCGCGCTTACGAATCTTCCTGACGTAATCAATACCCGGCATCTTTTCGGATTGGCCGCTTTTGCTGGCGCGATAACAAACGCTGCCTTTGGACTGTTTGCGCACGATGCCTATCTCGGAATTACATTGAGATTTTTTACCGGGCTATTTCTTGCCGGTGTCTATCCGCCAGGAATGAAAATCATGGCGACGTGGTTTCGCCAGGGTCGCGGTATGGCAATCGGTGTGCTGGTCGGTGCATTGACCGTGGGGAAAGCTTCACCATATTTGATAAAAGGTCTTGGCAGCGACAACTGGCGTCACAATGTCCTGTTTGTTTCTATACTTGCAGCCATAGGCGGCATGATAGTCCTGACGCTGGTAAAAGACGGTCCGTACGCGCTGCCTTCAGCTAAATTCGATTTTGGCCAAGTCACCAGAGTTTTCAGCGATCGCGGAGTTCGCCTGGCAAACTTCGGTTATTTCGGGCATATGTGGGAACTGTATGCGATGTGGACATGGCTTCCCACAATGATTATCGCGAGTCTGGGCGAGCATTCCCGCCTGGCGAGTGTTTCGACATTTTTGGTACTGGGTGCGGGTGCCATAGGCTGTATATCCGGCGGTCTCCTGGCTGATCGGATCGGCCGCACAGTGGTCACGTCAGCAGCGATGGCAATCAGCGGGCTTTGCTGTCTGATTATCGGATTTTTCTTTGGTGGTAGTCCCGCTTTGCTGTTAATCGTCGCCGCAATCTGGGGAGCAACTGTCGTCGCCGACTCTGCTCAGTTTTCGGCTTGCATCACCGAACTCAGCGACCCACGTTACATCGGCACCGCCCTGACGTTACAGACCTGCATTGGTTTTTTGTTGACCACAATTTCAATTGAGCTTATTCCTAAATTGCAAAAAGCTGTAGGATGGCAATATGCGTTTATAATGCTGGCACCGGGTCCGGTGTTCGGCGTTATGGCGATGTTGCGGTTACGAAGTTTGCCTGAATCCGAAAAAATCGCGAACGGAAAAAGGTAATCGATCTCTTTGCTGAAAACTGAAACATCAAAACCATCAGCTCCCGCATCTGCCGATGAAAAATCGTCGCTTGAACGGCGACTAACGTTGTTCGATACCACGTTGCTGGTTATCGGCGGCATCATCGGCACCGGAGTTTTCTTTAACACATCAAATGTCGCGCAATATGTTCATACGCCTGAATTGATATTGCTGGTCTGGATAATCGGGGGCGGTATCGCACTGATTGGTGCTCTGAGCTTTGCCGAACTCGGCGCAATGATGCCAACGGTCGGCGGCGAATACGCGTTTCTGCGAGAAGGAATCCATCCATTGGTAGCATTCCTTTACGGCTGGGCGATGCTCACAATAATCAATTCCGGCGCACTGGCGGCCGTTTCATTGAAGTTTGCCGCAACCTTGCCATCGATAATACCGAATGCAAAGATTGCGGCCGCGCTTGGTTCAGAAACAGGCGTAAAGCTTGTCGGTCTCGGCGCATTGTGGACCCTGGCCATCGTCAATTATTTTGGAGTCAAACCCGGGGCGATTGTCCAGAACGTTTTCACTTCGGGGAAATTGATTGCATTGGCTGTACTGATAGTCTTTGGACTGATTACTCCGCACACCGCAACTACTGCAACGACGCAGGCTCAGCCAGCGGGTTATGAAGGCAGCCTGATTATCGCTATCGGTGCGGCGCTTGCGCCGGTTCTCTTCTCTTACGGCGGTTGGCAAAATTCCACCTACACAGGCGGTGAAGTCATCAACCCGCGCAAAACGTTACCGCGTGCGCTGTTCATCGGGATATTCGTTGTCATTACCGTCTATCTGTCGGCCGCGTATATTTATCTGCGCGTGTTGCCGGTTGATCTGATCAGCAGCACCAGCACATTGGCAACCGATGCGGCGCAAAAGATGATGGGTGATTATGGATCGAGATTTATATCGACGGCGATTGTTGTTTCGACTCTCGGGTTTATCGATATGACGATTCTCACCTGCCCTCGTGTTTTTTACGCGATGGCAAAAGACGGTTATCTGATTAAACCGGCCGCATATCTGCATCCGAAATATAAATCGCCGGTTGTGATCCTGATCGTCTATACAGTGTGGACCAGCTTCTACCTGCTCGGCGGCAACTATGGAAAGCTGCTGAGCTACACCACATTTGGCGATTGGATATTTTTCGGGCTTACGGTTCTGACTGTCTTCACTTTGCGACGAAAATACCCTGATATATTGCGACCTTACAAAGTTTTCGGTTATCCGGTCCTGCCCGCGCTTTTCGTTTTGATCGCGTTTAGTTTCGTTGCGATAAATTTCCTCAGCAACAAAAAGGATTCGGCAAAAGGGTTAGGATTGATTCTGCTGGGTATTCCCATCTTTTATATTTTCAAATTGATCAACGCCAAACAGCGAACAGAGAAAGTCTAAATGCGCAAGATCGTATACATGGAATGGGTGAAACTGAAATCGCCCGCGCGATATGAAATCGGGGGCAGCGGCGTCATTCCGGTTAAGATTGATGAATTGCCCGAGGCACGCGAAACCGTCGACCTGAACGATTTCAATTTATATGGCTATCGACCACTGCTCGCCCAGATTGCCAATCGTTACGAAGTCGCACCAAACCAGGTTGTGACATCGCAGGGAACGTCGATGGCTAACTACTTAGCCTACGCATCGGTTCTGGGTCATGGCGACGAAGTGCTGGTTGAAAAACCCGCATACGAACCGCTGCTAAGTATTCCGCGCTTACTCGGCGCAAAAATCAATCGATTTGGTCGGCCGTTTAATCGCGGATTTAAGGTGAGCGTAGACGAAATAGCAGCGAAGATAACACCGAAAACGAAACTGATTGTGCTGACCAATATGCACAATCCATCAGGCGTGCTCACTCCAAATGAAGTGCTGTCAGAAATCGGCAAACTTGCGCGTAAGGTCGGCGCATTTGTTCTGGTAGACGAAGTCTACCTGGATTTCCTCTTTGAGCATCGACCAAAATCCGCTGTCCACCTGGGACCGAATTTCATGATTACGTCCAGTTTGACCAAGGCATACGGTCTCGACGGTCTGCGGTGTGGATGGATTCTAGCGTCGCCAAAACATTCGGAAGTGATCTGGCGATTGCAGGATTTCTTTGGCGTTAACGGCACAATCCCGGCGGAAAAAAGCTCGACTGCGGCATTCGAACATCTCGATCGATTCGCCGAACGAACACGATCAATACTCACCGCCAATCGTCCACTCGTCGATAAATTTCTGGAAGCCAATAAGGATAAACTGAGCTGGGTAACGCCTGATGGTGGACCTGTCGCTTTTCCGCGGATGACAGGAGTAAAAGACACTCGCGATTTCTGCGCTGAATTGAAATCGAAATATCACACGACGATTATTCCGGGATATTTTTTTGAGATGCCACAACATTTCAGACTAGGGATGGGCGGTCCGACAGAAATGCTGCGCGGCGGTTTGCGACAGCTATCAAAGGCATTGCATGGTTAGACTTAAATCAGTAGGGTGATATACTCCGCGGTCGCGAATTGATCGCGGATTTCGGCGCGCGTTGATGTTATGCGCGTTTGTCGTTAACAAAAGTAGCAATTACTTTAGCCAGGTACGCCTTATCGAGCGTGCTCTCCCAGGCAGGTATGAATGCGCTACGGTTTCGTTATAGATCAGAGCAGATGTATTGGTTGCCACGCCTGCACGGTGGCTTGCAAATCCGAAAACGATGTCCCGCTTGGTGAATTCCGCACGTGGGTCAAGTATGTCGAGAAAGGTACGTTTCCCGACACTCGCCGATTCTTTTCCGTTCTTCGCTGCAATCATTGCGACAACGCGCCTTGTGTTCGCATATGCCCGGTAACGGCGCTGTGGCGGCGCAAAGACGGCATCGTCGATTTTGATACCGATCAGTGTATCGGCTGCAAGGCATGCATGCAGGCTTGTCCATATGATGCCCTGCACATCAATCCGGCAAACAATTCAGCAGAGAAATGCCATTTTTGCGCGCATCGCGTTGAACAAAATCTGCAACCGGCGTGTGTGGTTGTTTGTCCTGAACAAGCGATCATCGCCGGTGATCTGGACAATCCGATGACGCACATCTCGCAACTGGTATCTAAGCAACAAGTGCGAGTGCGCAAACCCGAACAAGGGACCCGACCAAAAGTCTATTACATTGATGCGGACGAAACCTCGCTGACGCCCGGTGCGGCCTATGACAGTGGTGTTTACCATTGGGGTTCTAATCGCAACGGTGGTCATCCAATCGAGTTTGAAAAAGAAGCCGATAGGAAAGCACGTACGGTCTACGACGTCGCACACAACAAACCGTGGGGTTGGAAAGTATCGGCATATCTCTGGACGAAATCGATTTCGGCTGGTGTCTTTATTGTAATGATTCTCGGAGCGTTGCTAGCCCCATCGTCACGGTCCTTTTATTCTAACGGCGGGGCCATGTCTCTGCCGCGATATATGCAGTTCCCGAGTGAATTCGAGATAGCGAAACATTTTGTCTGGCTTGTACCGGTTCTGGCACTAGTGTTCTTAGGAATCACCGGGGTTTTGCTGATTGCTGATCTCAAGCATCCTGAGCGTTTCCTGAAAATTCTACTGCGACCACAATGGCGTTCGTGGTTGGCAATTGGATCGTTCATCATTACGGGATATGGATTGGTTGTGACATTGTTTTTGGCGGCCGTCGCACTCAATTGGCCCGTAACCGCAATGTGGCTGTTATGGCCGACGATTCCGCTCGCGATTATGACATCGATCTATACGGCGTTTCTGTTTGGTCAGGCTGAAGGCAGAGATTTGTGGCAAAGCCCATTGATGGCCCCGCACCTGTTGGTTCAAGCGGTAATAGCCGGCTCCAGTGTTTTGCTGTTTCCGTTAATGGCGACCGGACCATTAATGGATCGCTTAACAATCGGAATGACAAGAACACTAGAGATCGGTCTGGTCTTGAACCTTTTTATAATCCTGGTTGGCGAACTACTGACCATGCATGGAACAGTCGATGCCCATCGAGCAAAGAAATTGATAACAAAAGGTCCTTTTAAGAATTTGTTTTGGATCGGCGCAATTCTTTTTGGCAATGTGTTTCCACTGATGTTGCTGATTTTCGCCGGAGGATTTGCTCCGGCAGTTGTTGTCGCCGCAATGGCCGGTCTGATTGGGTTGTTGATCTTCGAACATATTTGGGTGATTGCCGGTCAATCGGTACCTCTGAGTTAATTTGGACTATGCAAAAAAACAAAGCACAGGAAGCCGCCAAAGAGACAAAGCCTGATAATGTCGCGCCGAAAGACCTGGCAAACCCCGGCTGGCAATTTACCGGCACAGGGGAGCTGGCCAGCTTTCCGCCGCCAGAAAAATGGGACGATTGGGTCGAATACGACGCGCGGGAATGGCCACAAAAAGTCGAGAAACATTACCAATTGGTCCCCACCATCTGTTTCAATTGCGAAGCTGCTTGTGGCTTGCTCGCATACGTCGATAAGGCAACACTGGAAATTCGAAAATTCGAAGGCAACCCTGCGCATCCGGGCTCGCGCGGGCGCAACTGCGCGAAAGGACCCGCGACGCTCAACCAGGTTTACGATCCTGAACGGATTCTCTATCCGTTAAAACGCAAAGGTCCGCGTGGTGGAGGACAGTGGGAGCGCACAACCTGGGACGAAGTTCTGGATACCTTCGCCGCAAAAATTCGACAGGCAATCATTGAAGACCGCAAAACCGAAGTCATCTATCACGTCGGTCGTCCCGGCGCGGATGGTTATATCGATCGCGTATTACAGGCATGGGGAGTTGACGGTCACAATAGTCACACCAATGTTTGTTCGGCAAGCGCAAGGCTCGGTTATGCGTTGTGGCAAGGTGCGGATCGTCCATCGCCAGATCACGCAAACGCGCGATTCCTGTTATTACTGAGCGCTCATCTGGAAACCGGTCATTATTTCAACCCGCACGCTCAGCGAATCATTGAGGCAAAAATGCGCGGCGCAAAAATCGCCGTGATCGATACCCGTCTTTCGAATACGGCTTCAATGGCGGATTACTGGTTGTCGAGTTGGCCGGGTTCCGAGGCCGCTGTTCTGCTGGCAATGGCCAATGTGATACTGAATGAAAATCTGTTTGATCGCGAATACGTGCGCCGATGGGTCAATTGGGAAGATTTCCTGCGCGAAGAACATCCAGACCAGCCGCAGACATTCGATAATTTTATAGAGATTACCAAACAGATATACAAAGATTTCACGCCTGAGTTTGCTGAAAAAGAGAGCGGGGTTGCCGCATCCAAAATTGTCGAAGTTGCCCGCGAGGCTGGCCGCGCCGGTTCTGCGTTTTCTTCGCATGTCTGGCGTAACGCTGCCGCCGGAAACCTGGGTGGCTGGCAGGTCGCGCGGTGCTTGGAATTTCTGAATGTGCTGACTGGCAGTATCGGAACCGTCGGCGGCGTGATGCCGAACAGTTGGAATAAATTTGTTGCCGCGCCATACATCAAACCGTCGCCGCAGAATGTCTGGAACGAAATCCTTTATCCAAAGGAATACCCGCTGGCGCATCACGAAATGAGTTTTCTGATGGCGCATTTCCTGAAAGAAGGGCGCGGCAAAATCGCGGCCTATTTCACGCGCGTCTACAACCCGGTATGGACCAACCCTGATGGCTCGACCTGGATCGAGGTTTTGAGCGATGAAACAAAAGTCGAACTCCACGGAGCGTTGACACCTGTCTGGAGCGAAACTGCCTATTTTGCCGACTATATCCTGCCGATGGGCGTCGGTTCAGAACGTCACGATTTAATGAGTCAGGAAACTCAATCCGGATCGTGGATCGGTTTTCGTCAACCAGTAATGCGGGTTTTGCGTGAAAAACGCGGCGAGAAATTTGATTACACCTATCAGGCCAATCCTGGCGAAGTGTGGGAAGAAGACGAATTCTGGATCGAGCTTTCGTGGCGCATCGACCCTGATGGCTCGCTTGGTATTCGTAAGTACTTCGAATCTCCATATCGACCGGGTGAAAAGCTGCGAATCGAAGAATATTATCAATGGATATTCGAAAACAGCATCCCTGGTTTGCCAGAGACCGCAGCGAAAGAGGGATTAACGCCGCTGGAATACATGAGGAAGTACGCGGCCTTTGCGATTGAGAGCAGCGGATATGCCAAACACGAAAAGGAGATTCCACAAAAGGATCTTGCTGAGACCACGATTGATCCAAAGACCCATTTGATCCATAAAACTTCAGGCGGCTCATCGCAGGTGGTCGGCGTCGAGATTGATGGAAAGGCTGTTACTGGATTTGCCACACCGTCTCGGAAGCTGGAATTTTATTCAAAGACAATGAAGGAATGGGGCTGGCCGGAATACACACTGCCCGGTTATATTCATTCGCACGTTCACCCCAGCAAAATAGATAAGAGCAAAGGCGAGTTCTGCCTGCTACCGACATTCCGTTTGCCGACTCTGATTCACACAAGATCGGGAAACGCAAAATGGCTTTACGAAATATCGAATCGCAATCCTGTCTGGCTGCACACCAGCGATGCCCAGCGGCTGGGCGTCGAAACCGGGGATAATGTTCGCGTGTCGACAGCAATCGGACATTTCATCGGCAAAGTATGGGTTACCGAAGGCATTCACCCTGGTGTTGCCGGTTGTTCGCATCATCTTGGTCGGTGGCGTCTGGATGACAATAACGGGGTTGATCGGTGGGCTTCGGCGCTGGTCGATTTAAAACACGAAGATTCAAAATGGCAGATGCGACACCTGAAAGGCATTGAACCCTTCAAAAGCGAGGATCCCGAATCCCAGCGGGTCTGGTGGACTGACCCGGGTGTTCATCAAAATATGACTTTCCCCGTGCAGCCCGATCCTGTCAGCGGAATGCATTGCTGGCATCAGAAAGTGACGGTTGAAAAAGCCCGCCCTGAAGACAAATATGGCGATGTATTTGTTGATACCGATAAAGCGCATGCGGTATATAAAGAATGGCTGGCGCAAACTCGACCCGCGCCAGGCCCGAATGGATTGCGGCGGCCGTTGTGGCTTGGACGTGCGGTCAAACCATCCGCGGCTGCTTATCAAATAAAGGAATAATTACGAACACGCGGCCAATGCACAGCGCACGTATAAATTGTATAATGTAGCCGAAGGTTGTTTTATATGAGTGACGAAGACAAAACAACAGACCCATTGCTGGAAGTGCTTGCGCGCGTTCGTTCCATGGATTCACGCCTGGCGAATGTCGAGACACGTTTAGAGAGAGTTGAAACACGCCTGGACTCTCTTGAAACAAAAGTCGAGGAACGCAGTCGTGAAACTCGGCCTATGTGGGAAAAAGCGCTGAAAGAAATTATGGATCTGCGTTTGGAAATGACTCAAGGGTTCGAGGAAGCTCGTAAAGAAAGAAAAAGCCTTTCCAGAAAAATCGATATTTTGCACGATGATGTTTTAAATGTTCGTGAATCAAATAGAGAGAGCTTCAAGAACGTATCACTGTCTTGGAGCAAGGGAATGCCTCTACAGAGCAATTAAGATAACTCCCCCGGAAAATTCCAGATAAGGTTGATTCGATGACTGATATCGAAGAAGTCACTGCCCTCGAACGGCAATGGATCAGCGCCTTTGCCCAAAGAGATATTGAAACCCTGAATAAAATTCTTGCTGACGACTTTGTTTTCACCGATCCCAATGGCTTGCTGAAAACCAAAGAGCAATGGCTGTCGGAATTGTCCTCAGGCGAGTTATCGGCTGAATTCCTGAAGATTGAAGACATCCGTGTAAAAGTATCCGGCGATGTCGCTACGGTCGATGTGCTGCTGTCAATGAAAGCTAAATCAATCGAAGGCGGCTATGACGGGCAATATCACTCCGTCGATATCTACGAGAAACGCAACGGGCGATGGCAAGCGACGGTATCTGGCGCGAAATCAGCTCGTGTTACTCAGCCAAGCTAAATCCTATCGCGATAGTTCAAGCAATAGATCGAACGGAATGAAATTGTGAAATGCTCGCTGATAGAGGAACAGCAACTCGCTGCGAACACCGCCGCGATTCTTTAAGACAGTCAGCCTTGAATATGCTGAGCGTTCAAGCCCCGAAGGATCAGATGGACTATCTTCGCGGATTCTGCGCAGGCGCGCCAGAACTCCCTGATTTTCGCGATAACGATTGATCAAGAGTTGCAGTTGATCGCTGCCGTTAATCTCGTTTGATGCCAGCACCATTATTGTGTCGGCAGCAGATTCGAACCAGGGCTCTTTTCTCAATGTTCCTGTTTGAGCCTCGCCATTCAATGACATCTCTGCCGCGGTGTCTCCTGTTGTCGGCGTAATAGCCAGAACCGGAGTGTTCATTTCCCTGGCCAGTTGCTTCAATCCCGCAATTACCTGTTCCGTTTTGATTGCAGGATCTCCGCCAAAATCAACATCGGAAATCCCGGTGTTGAGCGAGCTGATCGAATCAACAATCACCAGCACGGGAGCATCCATTGCTAATTTGTAATGTTCTCGTACCCGAGTGATCGCGGGTCGCAGATCAAAACAGGCCGTGCCCGGTCTTGCTTCAACCACGTTCAGAAACTTTGCCAATTGGGTGTAGGACGTAATCGCATTTTGAACCTGTTTGCGAATATGACCGCTCTGCTCAGATGGCAGGTTCTGCCACGGCTGAGTCTCTATGGTTCGCGAATCCAATCGCGCCGAACGTGCGATTCCGTGCAGCCAGAGTTGGGCTTTACCTAATTCAAAGCTCACAAACAAAACGGGAATCTGATTGCGGGCGGCGTGATCGGCAGCCCATGCGCAGAATGTTGTTTTACCTGATTCAGGTGGTCCTGCCAGCAGGTAAAGTTTTCCGCGTGACCATCCACCGCTGAATGCTTCATTCAATGCTGCTGCAGGTGTAGCTATGCTTTGCGCGCTCGGCGTTAAAATCTGATCCGACAGCATATCGGCAAAATTGCTCAACGGTTCTACATTGCCCAATGGTAATTGCTGACTCGACGTCTCTCGTACAGGCGGTTGCTGACTGAGTCGCTGTGCTGGGGGAACGTAAGGCTGCAAAAATTGTGATCGCTGTGGATTAGTCCGTGCAGGTATGTAACCAGGACCGGGAGCTTGCTCAGTCAGAATTATCTCATTTTCACGCTGAGCAGAATCTGGTTTGAAGTCTGCTTTTTTGAAGATACGACTATCGACTTCGTCGATAATTCCCGGAATCTGATCGTCATCGTTCTGGTTTTGATCAAGTACCGTTCGATGAAACAAAATCGGTTTATGCGGATTTGCCGGTGTAAAGATCGTCGTCGTGACAGTAACAGGTTTGCCCGGACTGAATTCGGTCGAAATGTCTGAGGACGAATTTTCGATTTCTGAAATAATGTCGGATTCCGTCCGACTAACCTCCGCACGACGCAACGGCATAACGGCTGTTGGTCCGGATTGGCGATTCGACTTTCTGGACCTCTTTGAGGATTGGTCGCTCAACACTGCGGACGATCTATCGATTGCGGTTACACGGTCGTCATCTAACAGTGCATCACGCAGCCTTCTCAATGACCTGACTCGACGCTGAAACTCTTCATTGGTCAGCGGGTTAACGCCCCTTGCCTTTTCTACGAGAGCTGGCACTGACTGTCGCTGAACTTCTAACCGATAGCGGTCGATTTGATTACGGGTCTTTGCCATTCGCAGATGACAAACTTCCTCGATTGCATCGTGGATGTTCATTCGTTCGGAGCGGCTTAATGAAAGTGCTTCAGCTAAAATGATATGGTCGGCAACGGTATCGACGGTCCGTTCGATTTCGTGTCCGGTATGATCTGGTTCGCGGATCAGCCTGGTGCCGGCAGACGACGATTGAATAAAGTCCGCTGGTGACAGACCCAGAAGTTCGGCTTCGCGATAGGCGGAAGCCTGCGCTAGCATATGCGCCAAAATTTCCAGCTCTAGATCGCGCTCCTGAAGTAATGCCGCATACCGCGGGGGCATGTCTTTTCCGGGAGTATGCGATGGTCTGACTAATGCAACCATACCCTGCCTAACAAACCAATTCGTGGCGACTTAAGGATTCGGTCCACCTTCATCAATCGCGTGTTCGCTGCGTTGATCGTAAGGAATAAACAGTTGCTGTGGCGGTGAAACATAAAACACCACCAATTGGGCAACAACGATGACGGTAATTATTCCGAGCAAAATTCCGAACCGTCGCCGGTCCATTTTCTCGGCCCGATAACCAATAAATATTGAAAACCCAATTACCGCCAGCAACAGCGCCATACGCTAACCTATTCAGGATAAAATGTTTTCGGTCTCGGCTTTTTCGTCTATCGGCTTGAACCCAAACATTTTATCGGCGTTCGGACACTCCTTTTCCACGTACTCTCATACATTGATCGTATCGGCGGTACCAATCGTGATGATTATTACTATTTGGGAAATCTGATCGGGGATTAGCAGGGATCAAAATAGCTATCCGGCTCAAATGAAATACCTTCAACTTCTCATCGGAACTTCCGTCTCCCCTTTTGCGTAACATTATTTTGAATTCAGTTTCATCAATTTTCAAAGTGTTACATGGCTTAACGTCTCTCATTGTTAACTCCTATTACTGTCAGTTCGGGTATTGAAAGTGCGTTTTGAGGAAGTAATTCGCTTTCAATAGAAAGGACTATCTTCCGTGATTGAAGCCAGAGGTCTGGTCAAAACTTTTCATGACAAAAAACGCGGCGAAATCAAAGCCGTCGACGGAATCAGTTTTACCTGCCGTCCAGGTTCTATCTTTGGTCTATTAGGCGCGAACGGCGCAGGAAAAACAACTACCTTGCGAATGCTCGCCACCAGCTTAACTCCGACATCGGGTGAAGCATTTATCGAAGGGTTAGATGTCATCAGCGACGCCGCAAAGGTTCGCGAAAAAATCGGTTTTCTGTCAGGCACAACCGGTGTTTACGGCAAATTGACACCACGCGAAATGGTTCAATATTTCGGTCGTCTCTATGGATTGGATGACAGCACGATTAACAAACGTTCAGAACGTTTGTTTGACATTCTACATATGCGCGAATTCGCCGCTGGTCGTTGCGATAAATTATCAACCGGGCAAAAGCAAAAAGTCTCCATCGCCCGCTCAATTATTCACGAACCGCCAGTGATGATCTTTGATGAGCCGACGTCAGGATTGGACGTGATGAGCTCGCGTACCATCATGACCTTTATCGAAAACTGTCGCAAAGAAGGCAAAACCATTATCTATTCCACGCATATTATGAGCGAGGTCGAACGCCTGTGTGACACCGTGGGGGTCATCCATGACGGTCGAATTAAAGCCATCGGAACAGTCGATCAACTGCGCCAGCAGACAGGCGAACAAAGCCTGGAAATGGTGTTTTTAAAGCTTTGCGGCGAAGGGAGAACAGAAAATGGCTTTTAGGAATTCCCTGATTGTTTACAAAAAAGAGATGCTGGAGGGGTTTCGCGACAAACGCGTCATCTACAGCACCATCATTTCGCCGATGCTGGTTATTCCCATTTTATGGGGAATAATGGGTTTCTTTATTGGTCAACGCGCGGCAGAATCGGCGCAGGAAACCTTGAAGGTTGGCGTAATCAGTTCCTCCGCATCGAATAAATTCTCAGCCTTTCTTCAAAACGATAAAACGTTGCAGGTGGTTTCGTTATCAAATCTGACTGAAGCTCAACAGCAGATTCGCGATCGCAAACTGCGCGCCGTTATTGAAATCCCGAACGATTTCGAATCTAAACTGGAAAAAGATCAGAATTCTCTACTTAATATCTATTACGACCAATCGAACGACAAATCCAGTACGGCAGAGACCCGAATAGAAAAATCGCTGGCTGAATTCAACGAAAAAACGGTAGGAGATCGTCTTGCGCGTCGAGATCTTTCCCGTGAATTGTTGAAACCTGTCGATTTCAAAAAGGAAAATATTGCCTCCAGCGACAGCATGGGGTCGTTCATTATCAGTACCATTCTGCCCTATCTGCTGGTATTGATGGGTTTTTTTGGCGGAACGACGGTCGCTTTTGACATTGCTGCAGGCGAAAAAGAGCGTGGCACACTGGAAACCCTGCTGGTTTCATCAGCGACGCGAACAGAGATCGTGATCGGAAAGTACCTGACAGTTCTCTCGTTTTGTTCCATCGCCGCGATTAGCTCGATTATGGGTCTGGTTATCACTTTTCAGAGCGGGCTGAAAGTTTTCAGCTTTATGGCAAAGGGAAAGATCAGCATCTCTTACCAATCAGTTCCGTTAATTATCGTAATGATCATTCCGCTGATGATGTTATTTGCTGCCGTATTGCTGGCCCTGTCAACCTATGCCCGCAATCAAAAGGAAGCTCAGACAATGTTTCTGCCGTTGACTGCCCTGGTAACGATGCCGGCCGCGCTGTCATTTGTTCTGGGGGCTGAGACATCACTGACATCCAGCGTTATCCCGCTGATCAACGGAATATTTTTAATAAAGCAGGCTCTGTTAGGAATTTTCGATCCGAAATTTATCGCGATTGCCCTCGCATCGTCGGCGCTATATGCAGCTCTGGCGCTGGTTTTAACTTTGGCCCTATTTAATCGGGAGGAAGTTTTATTCAGGAGTTGAATTTTGACCAATCGGCGGCCGATCTATTCGGCCGCTGCTGCTTCATCTAAATCCTCATCACTGATTCTTTCCAGGACTTCGGTAGGCTCTTCGTAAACAAATTTCTGGCGCGGTGCTGGTTGCGCGGGCTGCTCACCGGTAGATTCGTCCGCCGACTTTTCCTGCTCTTCAGATGTTTCAGCGGTTTCTGTCTGAGCTTCCTCGGCTGCCTGCTTTGCCATTTTGGCTTCGCGCTGACTGCGTTTGTTGATCAGGTTTTCACGAAGCTGGCTGATTTCATTTCTGGTGTCATCCGAAAACCAGAGATCCAGCCATTGTTCGGTATTGTTGTCGGTTTTTAATTTCTCAGCGATTGGATTCCGCAATGCATGTTTGATTTGCGAATACGCCTCACCGCCGCCGGCAAGCTCCGTTGCCATCTGAATTGCGCGTCGCCGTACACTGGATGGCTCAACCAGATCGTCGATCAGATTGATTGCCAGCGCCTTTTGGGGTTGAAAGGTCTCGCCCAGCAATAACACCTGTGAAAATGCGTGTGGAGACACAACGGCTCTCGCAAATTCGAGAACCATTGATGGAAGACCGATGCCCAGTTTGACTTCGTTAAGACCGATCAGCGAAGCCCCACGCCCCATAACCCGGAAATCGCAGGCTAAAGCAAGCACACAACCACCAGCGATTGCATGCCCGTTAATTGCGGCCACGACCGGTTTGCGACAACTGAATAATCGCATAAAAACGTTTATGAATTCATCCATAAAGGCTTTCATCTCTTTCCGGTCCAGTTCATACAATCCAACAAGATCTAAACCGGCAGAGAAGAAACGGTCATAACCGGTAATCACACCGGCCGTAAATTTTGGCGTATTTTCCAGAGTCTCTAATTCGGTATTCAGATAACTCAAAAATGCGTGATTAATGGCATTGGCGGCGCCAAGATTTAATTCGATAACCTTGATAGAATCAGGCGTCTCCGGAACACTCATCTGTTTCTTCTCCCGCTTTTCCACACGATTCGTTCGAGGGCGTTTTGGACTCATTACTGTTTATTCTATTCCATCCTGTCTTTTCAACTATCCTGTTATCGATTGAACAGGTCATTTACCAGATTGTCAGAAAATCTGTGATTAGGGGGCAACGATCATTATCCACCCTCAGTCAAGCGGATAAAGACATCTTCCAGCGATTCGCGTTGTCGCGACAGTTCGCTGACCTGAAAACCGCGAGAAACCAGCATTTGGTTTATCATTGGTATCTCTTCGTCCGGGACCCTGAGATAAATCGAATTGTCGCCGTTTCTTTCCAGCGACACGGAATCCGATTGCAACAACAACTCGATCACTTCTTCGATTCTGTCGACTGTCAGTTTGACAGTCTTTTCTTCATCAATCAATGTCGCGACGTCGCCCTGGTATAACATTACGCCTTCGCGCATGATCGCGACGCGATTGCATATCTGTTCGATTTCATGAAGAAGATGACTGGAAAGAAAGACCGTCAGCCCAAGGTCATCGCGCAGTTTCAGAATCAACTCGCGAATCTCGCGAATCCCCTGAGGATCCAAACCGTCGGTCGGTTCATCCAGAATGATCAACTCTGGGTTTGGCAACAGAGCCTGTGCAATTCCCAGTCGCTGTCGCATTCCGTGCGAGTAAACACCGACCGGATCATCTTCGCGACCGAGCAAACCGACAATCTTTAAGACTTCGTCAATTCTGTCTTTTGATGCTCCGCCGGACATTGACGACAGGATTTTCAGGTTTTGCAATCCGGACAGATTGTTATAGAACGCGGGAGCTTCAACGATTGCTCCCACGCGAGCCAGAGCCTTTGCGCGTTCCTTGCGAATATCGCATCCCAACAATTTCGCACTGCCGCTGGTGGGTTTGATCAAGCCCAGAACCATTCGGATTGTGGTCGATTTTCCTGCTCCGTTGTGACCAAGAAAACCGAAGATATCTCCGCGATTGACTTCGAGAGAAAGCGCATCGACGGCAACTCGTTTGCCGTAGCGCTTGGTAAGTTGATCGGTGGAGAGCACGATTTCCGTCATCTGGTATAGCTTTGCGGCCGGTTGTCGGTTTGTCAACAATCCCTCTGATATCCATGTCAAATTCATCGAATTTAACGATAAGATCGATTCCCAGAACAACAAAACTGTTGGATAGTGTTATAATTGTATTTAATATATTTGGATCCGGTGCTCAAATGGATAAGACTTACATCGAACAAAAAGATGGCGGATATTGGATTAAGGGAACCCGCATATCGCTGGATTCTGTAGTCTTCGCATTTAAAAGAGGTGCAGCACCTGAAACGATAAAACGAAATTTTCCTTTACTGACGTTGGAGGAAGTTTTCGGAGCGATTACTTTTTACCTTGCTCACGAACAAGAAATCGATGCGTATCTCGACGAATTTGAGTCCGATTGGGAAGTTCGCGCGAAAGAGATGAATGATAAAGCAAGAGCAGAGAGACCAGAGTTGTTTGAACGCCTTGAGAAGGCCCGTCAGTTTCGATAAAGAGGGCACCAGATATAGGATAAATCTTGCCGGTTCGATCTCAGGCAGACGCCGATCTTAATGACGAAATTATATCTGGAGTTTTCAGACAAGCTCCGGAAATCGATTTTCAAACTGCGGATGAGGCTCACTTACGCGGTTTGCCTGACCCACAAGTGCTCGCAATTGCCGCACGCGAAAATCGCGTCCTGGTTATCCATGACCGGCGCACTATGCCTCGACATTTTGCCACCTTCATAGCAGGGCAGATCTCGTCAGGGGTGATTATTGTTTCTCAGAGATTGAACGTCCGAGATGCCATCGAAGAATTGTGTCTGATTGGGACAGCGTCTGATCCGGAAGACTGGCACGACAGAATAGCGACTATTCCGCTCTAATTCCTTTATCGTTCAAGCAATAAACTCTTAACGCCGAGAGTCACCCGGTGTACTTCGCTTTTTGTCGTGATGATCGCATCGCCTTTGAAATCAATGGCCAGACCTACAATATTCATCCCGGAGATAACCATTGAAATCTCTTTGTCAGGCGTTATCCTGAAAATACCTCGATGACCGTAACGACTTGCCGATAAATACAAATTCCCGTTTGTGTCAAACGCGTGCCCCTGCGGACGTCCAAATCCATAGACCCACGGCTCGACGTCACCGAGCGGGCTGATTCGGTAAACAGGTTCATAACTATGAACGGTTGGACCGGTAACATAGAGATAATCGTCGGGTCCAAATGACAAATGATATGCCGCGACGCTGGCTTCCAAGGTGGCAAATGGGAAGGCTTCACCAATTCCGTTTATTCGGTAGATCACTCCGTTGCGATCACCAACGTAAAGATCGCCACGCCGACTAAATGCTATCCCGGTTGCAACACCCAGGTTGTGCGCAAACGCTTCGGATTCGCCCATCGGCGAAATTCTATAAATGACGCCGTCGGATCGACTGCTGACATAAAGTTCACCGGCGGGATCGATGGCCATCGCGCTCGGGTTAGTGACGTCGGAAACAAATGGTTTGATATCGCCGTCAGGGAAAATTCTATAGATAGAGATGGGAACCTTTTGCCCGAATTTTCCGCTCAAGGTTACATAGATGCTGCCATTGTTGGGATCCACGACAGGATTAGTAATCGGATGCAATTCAGAAGCGATTCGCTCACCAGCGCTAAACGATACCGGATCGCTGAAATTACCATCAACTCGAAGTCGGACACCAGATTTTAATTCGTGGGCTGGGATATCCTCAGGAACAACCGCCACAATATGTTTAGGTGATGCACTCAACAGTCGTCCTGTAGCTGAGCCGAATAACACAACGCTTTCACCACCGCGCGTTCCCGTGAACCCCTCACATTCGATTTTGACCTCGCCGCCGATTATGCCGGCTGGTGGCTCGATCTTTTTTATTCTGGGACGCACACTGCTCATCAGCAACACTCCATCCACACGCAACGAACAACAGACCAAACTGGTTATCATACCACCATAGGCAATAACTTTGCTTTGGCATCTTGACGGCCACAAACTACGGACGTAGTATTTTATTAGCGGCTTCAACAAATTTTTCTGATTGGATATCCAGGTGAAGGGAAAAAATCTGCCCGAAAAGACAAAGCATCTTGGCGAACTGCAAATCACCATTATCCGCGCTTTGTGGGACCTGGGCGAAGCAACCGTAGCGCAAGTGCAATATGCGTTGAGGTCAGAACGTGAATTTGCAACTACTACTGTTGCGACTGTGCTGATGCGTCTTGAAAAGAGCGGTTTGATTATCCATCGCACAGAAGATCGACAGTTTGTTTACCGTCCGTTAATTTCAAAAGTTGATTTGTTGCGCTCTGTTTTTGGGGATCTGGCCGAAAAGCTTTTCAAAGGTGACCGAACTGCCCTGGTGAGCCATTTATTGAATGAATCTGAAATCAGCAAATCCGATCTGAAACGCCTGCGTGCGATGATTGAGGCAAAAGAGAAGAAAGGCAATCATGCCTGATACCCTCTGTTTATTAGCTGGAATTTTATCGAGCTGACTTATCTCGTACATAGCACTTTGCTGCTCGGGCGTCCTGGCTAATTTCAAAAAATCTTTTGGAAATAACAAAAGCCGAACGTCAGAACGAAGTATTTGTCTTCGACACTGTCAAATAACGATCTTGCGGCGCTATGGCTGCTAACAGTCTGTTTCATTTTTGGGAAAAACCCTTCCCAAATGCGGCCATTCAGAAAGGTTTCCAGGCAAGATCTTTATCATAACTCATTTTATTATTTGTACTTCCAAAAACGCAGAATTGGCACGAAAGTTGGTTTAATATGTAATCTGACCAGCAAACGCGGGATTTCAAGATCTCTATTACTTTCAGGAGAGTTGTCTAAATGGAAACTCTTTGGCAAGACTTGCGTTTCGGCGTTCGGACTCTTTTGCGGACTCCCGGTTTTACGGTCATTGCGATACTGACCCTGGCTTTGGGAATTGGTGCAAACGCTTCTATCTTTAGTGTCGTCAATGCAACACTGTTGCGCCCACTGCCATATAAAGATCCCGACAAATTACTTGCGATTCGACCAGACTTCCGTGGAGTGAAGAAGCTGCCGGGCCTCGGCGGTGCGGAAGTTATCGACCTTCACGAACAGAGCCGTCTGATCCAGGACATTGCCGTGATTGCTCCGGTTTATACCAGCCTGACTGGTGAAAAGATGCAGCAGGTTCAGGCCGCCAGTATTACTGAGAGTTTTCTGCCGTTGCTGGGAGTCTCGCCTTTGCTTGGCCGCAATATATCCGAAAAACTTGACAATGGACCGGAATTCGTCAGCGGCGTTTTGATCAGTTACGAATTGTGGAAGAACACCTTTAACGGCGACCCCAATATTATTGGACGATCTATCGAAGTAAACAATTTCAACGCAGCCGTCGTCGGGGTGATGCCACGGGGTTTTCGACTCTATTTTGGACCCGACACAAATGTCCCCGCAAACATAGAACTCTTTTTCCCGGGTGAGCTGGATGCGAATTCGCTCGGGAAAAGCCGCATATACCATGACATCGTTACCGTAGCCCGACTCAAGCAAGGCGCGACGCTTGCCCAGGCGCAGCAGGAAGTTGACGCAATCACCCAGCGATTGATCGATCAGTATCCGAAGTCGTATGAAAATTCCGGTTTGAAATTTAATCTGATTCCACTGCACAGTGATGTGGTCCAGGCGGTCAGGCCCTCGATTCTTGCTCTGCTTGGCGCTGTGGGTTTTGTGTTGCTAATCGCCTGCAGCAATGTTGCGAATATGCTGCTGGCGCGTGGGAAAACCAGAGAGAAAGAGCTAGTAATCCGCACGGCATTGGGCGCAGGAAGAAAAAGAATTATCAGGCAATTGCTAACAGAGAGCCTTTTGCTGTCTGTGATTGGCGGTGGCGCGGGTCTGTTGCTGGCAAGTTGGGGAATAAATTTTCTGCTTTATTTGCGACCGGCCAAATTGCCGAGACAGGAAGATATCGGAATAGACGGCACGGTTCTGCTTTACACACTGTTGATATCGATGCTGGCTGGATTGATCTTTGGACTTGTACCTGCCTGGAAAACAACACGATTCGATATCAATGAGACGTTGAAAGAAGGCGTCCGCTCTTCATCCGCGTCCGGCGGCGAACGACTGCGAAGCGGATTGGTAATTGTTCAGGTCGCCTTGTCACTAATCCTTTTTGTCGGCACTGGATTGATGATTCGCACCTTTGCAAAGCTGCATCAGGTCAACCTTGGGTTTAATCACGAGAATATTTTAACTCTGCAAGGCAATCTGGTGCCGATGAGGTTAACAAACTAAATACGCGTGTTGCGTTTTTCAGAACCGCCGTGGAAAAGATAAAGTCGATGCCCGGCGTTGAAACCGTAGGTGGCATCAATCCACTGCCGCTGAGTGGACAACAATCGCTTAACTCTTATTCCGTGGCCGATTCCCCACAGAATATCCGATCTGCTTCATACTTTTCTACAATGCCTGGCTATTTTGAAACAATGCAGATCAGGTTACTGGAGGGGCGATTTTTTAACGAACACGATGACGATGAATACACGACAATTGCGATTATCGATAAAAACTTTGCCGACGAAAATTGGCCCGGTCAGGATCCGATTGGGCGGAAAATAATTCTCAGCGCCAATTCAAAAAGGCCTAAAATGGTTGATGTTGTAGGAGTCGTGGATCACGTTAAGATGGAGAGCGTGAGAGACGACATCCGTCCACAGGTTTACGTTCCGTACGCTGCCAATTCGTTAGATGGTATGACCTTGACTATACGCACAAAAGGGAATTCACCGTCGCTGGCAAACATGGCCAAAAATGAGATCGAAAGCATACCTGACAGCAGGGCAGTCAGCGCGATCAAGACGATGGATGAATACGTTTCGGATGCGATGGCGGATACCAGTTTTGCCCTTTTCCTGCTTGGGATACTGGCAGGTGTAGCATTAGTGCTCTGTTCGGTAGGCCTGTATGGAGTGATCGCTTATTCAGTGAATCAGCGAGTGGCCGAAATCGGAATACGTACGGCATTAGGAGCGCAGCCATCTGACATCCTGAAGATGATTATTGGCAAAGGTTTGATCTTGACGCTGATAGGCGTTGCTCTAGGTGTTGCAGGATCATTTTTTGTCACGCGCTTGATGGCAGGCCTTTTGTTCCAGGTAAAGCCAACTGATCCGGTAACATTTGTCGGTGTATCGGCACTGTTACTGATGATTGGATTGGTGGCTTGTTATATACCGGCCCGGCGGGCGACAAAGGTCGACCCTATGGTCGCTTTAAGATAAGCCTGTCGTATTAATAGGGCGTTGCTTTACTTGTAGCGCATTCGTCCTCGATTGCGCACGTTCGGCACAAGTCACATTCGATGCAACCATAAGCTTTCGCGAGGAGGGCAATCGACGAGGAATGCGCTACGAAAAAAAAGTCGCGGGTTTTAAACCGCGACCATTCAAAGATATTTAATAAACTTCAGCTTTAGTGGCCGCCTGGACCGCCTTTCTTTCTCGGCTGAGGGGGCTGGGCATGTGGCGGACCTTGGGGACGTGCCTGTTGGGGTCTCGGCTGCGCTTGCGGTCGGGGTTGTTGCGGCGGTCGTTGCTGCATCTGTGGTCTCGGCGCCATTTGCGGTCGAGACTGCTGTGGTGGTCTCATTTGTTGTCGCTGTTGCAGCACGCGTTGTTGCTGCGCGGCTCGCTGTTGTTGCATTTGCTGATTACGCAAGGCCCTCTGCTCCTGTTGAGCTGCGCGTTGTTGTTGATTTTGCTGACTTCTTAATACGCGTTGTTGCTGGGCAGCGCGTTGCTGTTGCATCTGTTGATTCCTTAACGCCTGCTGTTGCTGTGAAGCCTGACGCTGGTTATTCATCTGCTGTTGTCGCTGTTGATTTCTCAACACTTGTTGTTGCTGAGCAGCCTGGCGCTGATTATTCATCTGCTGCTGACGTTGCTGATTTCTCAGCGCTTGTTGCTGTTGTGCGGCCTGTTGCTGAACGGCTCGCTGCTGTTGCATTTGTTGCTGACGTTGTTGGTCAGCCTGTTGAGCCTGACCACGCGGGTTTACTCCGGCGTGAATAGCATCAGGTTGCGACTGTTGCTGCTGCAAACGGCGTAATTCGATTGAAGCTCTTCTGTTGCCTTGCGCCGCTTGTTGTTGTAACGCATTCATCCTCGCCTGGCGTTGTTGTTCCATCACAGCATTATTGGCGTTCTGTTGAACCTGTTGCTGTATTTGTCGCTGGGCAAATTGAGAACCTATGACTTGCCCGCTGTTGTTGATCTGAAGTCTGCGGCCTGCCTGAGCTTCTCTCACTTGTTGGATTTGCATTGCTCGTTCATTGTTTCTCAGCGACGGTGGCAGAACGGGAGCGCGGCTCGCGACCACCTCGCGACTAAACGCCTGACGCTGTACATCCTGCGGAACAGCTACGCGCTGACGTGCGGCTGAAATATCTCTTACGTGATCCCTGATTGCCGGAACCGCAAACGGATCGGCAACCGGTCGCGTACGCGCGAGAAACGCGGGATCCGTGCGCTCAATCACCGTGCGATTTATCGGGCGATTGAAATTATTGACGTTAACAACCGTCACCGCGCCCGGAGCATTGAAATTCGCCGTTCGGTTAAACGCGACTTCCCTGCGGCCGGCGATAAACTGCGCCTGCCATGAATTATTATAGTAACGCGGAACGTATCGGTCGCCAGGTCCGAGCGGCACCCAACCTACTTCTCTGCGTTCGGGAATCGAAACGAAAGCTACCAATGCGGGAGCATATACGGCTCTGGTTTCACGCGGACCAGGTATCCAGTACCAACTATTTTGGACATAACCCCATCGACCATAGTGGTACGGAGCCCAACCCCAACTCTCGCTGGAAACCCAGGTGAGTCCCCACGGATAATCGGTATCCCAATATCCATCACTATACGGCGCCCAGTCTACTGCCACGCCAGAAGGACGCCAGCAATGACCATAGCCATCGATATCTTCCCACGTGCCGTAGGTGTCCAGGTCGTCAATACCGGCGATATAGTCATCATTATCGAAATATTGATAGCTGGCTGAATGATAGGGTTCGTAATAAAACGGATCGCCTAGGTAAGCATCGTAATTGATGTAACGACCGTCGTATTTTTTTGGATATCTATAACGGTAATAATCATCAACTATGCCGCCTGCATATCGCGGCTCTAAACGCGAAGAGACGGCAGTAACATTATTATTGTTTGTCGTACCGTCGTTTGCCGCAACAACACCCAGGGTCAATGATTCGCCTTTTGATATTATTCCAGAACCCGAAACGCCGACGACTTGTGCCTGTCCGCTGAGCACGTTTACGACAGCGTGTCCACTGTCATTGAATGATATCTGATACATTCCAGGCTGTTTGAAATCGACTGCCCCATCCGGAGTTTCAACTTCGAAGAAGTCGTTCGATTGCAAACCGCCGCAATCGAATGTCGCCGATCCATTGCGAAGCGCCAGTTGCGTCCGCTGTTCCGTCATCGTCACGACGTCAAGCATCGTGTTTGAATCAAGACGGGCGTAGCTTCGGTCGCCGAACGCGATGCCTGCTTTTCCGCCGTCTCTGACGTAAATTCGATCACCGACAGAGACGGGAGAATTCACCGTAGCCTTTAGCCAGTCAACATTATTCTGATCCTGCCCGTTGAATTCCGGCGCGATTCCGACATCACCATCAACTTGATCGACTCTGGCGGCAAGTGGGGTTGCAGCGCTGTTTTCATACGCTTCAACTGATGAGCGTTGACCTAAATGAAAAAATGCGAAAGCAATACCTGTCAGCGCAACAATCACGGCTGCCGCTAGGATAAATGTCCCTTTATATTGAGTAATGTAAGATCGCCTGGATGATTCCGGGGTGACATTCCCAGCCATAAGATTTACCTCCTTGTTTATTGCCTTTTTCGTTTTGAGGGAAAAAAACAATTCATTCCTGATGGCAATGAGGCAAAAAGCGTTCCCGATTATTACAGAGGTGGATTTATCTGCTCTGTGTGTGATGGCCCTGTTATAGTTTTTCTTGCGTGAGAAATAGAGAGACAGAAAGTTAAAAATCCGTTTGCATTCTGTGGGTTGTCAACGATTCGGAATAGTACTGCCGACCATACGGTGTTGGAAAAAAGTAAATAGCGGTTCAGGCCTTTTCACACCATTATGCGTTCGATCTTGAATCAACCCATGTCGATAAGATGACATCGAAGTCTTCAGTTGCTCGAAGATGCTGTGATCCAGCGATAATTATTTAGATCAACAAGTCTTCGATTTTGCGTCCTGCGCTAGAATTAAAAAGTAACAGGTGGAAATTGATGACCAGAGTGAAATTTCTGTGTGTTCTATTATTCGCATTTGTCAGTTTTTCGTCGGCTAATGCTCAGACGACGAAAAAGGCGCCAGCTCAGTCAGAGACAAAATCAAATCTGATCAAAGCGGTCGACGATTACAAAGAGAGTCTTCAAAAAATGGTCGACATCTATAATCAGGATGTAAAGACCGCCACCGACCACAATGCGCAACTGAAAGAATTGTTCGATCAAGGTCTGATTTCGAAAAGAGAATTGGAAAAAGGCGCGCAAGATATCGCCACCGCGCAGGCAAAAGTAACCGATATTCAAAATCAGCTTAAACTGGCCGATTCGATGAAAGCAACCAGCACCGTGGCGACAGTGATGATTCCCGGACAGGTTACCAATACAAACTGGACGACCGGCAGTGCCGCAATCGATGGTTATATACGTCAGTACGGCAATCTTTATGGCGTTGATCCTTTTCTGGTGTTTTGTCTGATAAATCAGGAATCGGGATTTCATTCGGGAGCGACCAGTGTGAAAGGTGCGCAAGGATTAATGCAATTGATGCCCGACACGGCCGCGCGATATGGAGTGACGAAGCCATACGACATTGAACAGAACATCAAAGCTGGCACGAAATATTTGAAAGACCTGCTGGTTATGTTTAAAGGAAATACTTCGCTTGCCTTGGCGGGTTACAATGCAGGAGAAGGCGCGGTAATGAAATATGGCTATCAGATTCCGCCATATTCGGAAACGCAGAATTATGTAAAGAGCATAGTCGCACGTTATTCCGCGGTCCCTGCGAAGAAAGATACCAAAGTGAAATCAGAAGATTCTGCGGATCACGATTCCGGAAATTGATTGGCGTTGCGTAACACAGCGGTCATTTCCTGCGACGGATTGAACCGCTTTGTCTGCCAAAGCCACCACGTCGCAGCCAATAGAATAATAGTCGCAATGACACCGCCTTCAGGTCCGTAATCGCCGCCTGTAATCCAGTGATTTCCGCGAACAATATTCCCAAGCAAAGTACCGGTCGGTCGTTCAGTTCCGCTTACAGGAAATCCAAACAACACTCCCATCGCGAAATTCCAGCCGGTGTGCAGTCCTGTTGCCAGCCACAACGAACGCGTTTTCAAATACGCAACTGCTAACCAGATCCCGGCAATAAATGTGTTTACAAAAGCCAGCCAGCTAAAGCTCGGATTGGCATTATGAAACGTGGCAAATATCAACGACATCACCACAACACCGACGGGCATTGGATAATCGCGGAGTAACGCCTGCAACGGGAATCCACGCATCAGCAGCTCTTCAAAAAAAGCGGCCAGTAAGTAGAGGACGGCCCCTTGCAAAAGCGCTGTTAACGCTCCGCTGAAATTCAGATGATCCCAGTAAAACGCCTCCTGTCGCGAGATGACTTGAATTACCACCAGCACACCAATCATCAGAATTCCGATCAGCCACCCAAAGCCCAAATCGCTGAACCACCCAGTATGCAATGCCACGCCGACGGATTTAAATGGACGTTGATCCAGTAATCGCAGGCTAAAGACGGTTTCGCCGATCAGAACGGGCACAAAGATAAGCTGCTGAATAATTGCGAACCAGTAGGCATCACTCTGTCCGAGTGGCGGCGACGGAGCAGGTCTGTTAAACCAGGTGGGAGCATAAAGGGCGATCCATATCGAAAGGAAAAGCAGGACCTTCCATTCGCTGCGCAATTGTTCCGTTTTTTCATTCAGGATTATGCCCATGGAAAAATTCTTTTCGCCGAATGTTATACATTGTTGCCAAACACTTTAGAGCAGTTTGTTATGCTATACTTGGTCTGCCTGAAAGCAAATCCGGTGGGCAGTATAACCTGATTCGTTTTCACCCAACGAATGAATACAGGACAATAAAGTTTCCTATTTAAAAAATCATGCGTCTTAAACTCCTTTTGAAATCGTATGGTATATCGAGGTGTCTAGGCGATAAGTAGCTGCCAGACAAGAACAAGCGGTGGGAAACTATTTTCGCATCAAAAATCCTGCGCCGAAGATACGAATCATCCTAAGAGCTATCCACCAGTTTATAGATAACGACCTACCGACTTCAGCAGCAGCAATCTCTTACTTCACAATGCTGATGCTGTTTCCGCTGCTGATTATTTTGCTGAGCTTAGGCGAGTCACTCTTTGGCTACAAGACGGTGCGCCAGCAGGCGATTCGAACTGTGTTGACGCTGCTGCCTGGAACCAGTGAATTTGTTCGAGTAAACGTCGAAGCCGCGATGCAGAATTTAAGTCCACAGATCGTAATCAGCGGATTTGTGATTGTGTTGTGGGCGTCATCATGGATTTTCGCGGTTATAGAGAAAGCACTCAATCGCATCTGGCGCACCACCAGCAGAGCATTCTGGCGGGGAAGATTATTAACCCTGGGAATGAGTATGCTGCTGGGAATCATTTTGATTGCCTCGGCCGCAATAACCACATTCGTCGCTTTAATCAGAGCAAAGGCCGAACAGATACCGGTGAATCTTCCAAAATACTTTTATGTTGTCGGTGGTTATGCGTGGCAGTTGACGTTTCTGATCGGATCGCTGCTGGTGACCATTGGCATCTTTACTTTGATTTATCGATTCATGCCAAAAGCAAAAGTAACGGTACTGGAATGCCTGCCTGGTGCGATCTTTTCAGGAATCTTGTGGGAAGTGGCGAAATATGGTTTTGCGTGGCTGATACCGTATTTCCATTACAACTTCTTTTATGGACCGATCGGACTGGCGGTTGCGCTGCTGACGTGGATATATATTTCCAGTATCCTGATGCTGTTTGGCGCGCAGTTGACGGCATTGCTGCACGTCGAGCATTTATATAATGAAGAAACCCTGCATCCACCCACACCCGTTGTCAGCGAGCCATTGCCCGGAGATTAATGCGCCTATCTGAATTCGATTATCATCTACCCCAGGAATTGATCGCACAGGAACCATCCCTGCATCGCGAAGGCTCGCGGATGATGGTTGTCGATGTGCAGGCCAAATCATTTCGCGATTCCGTATTTACTGAATTTCCTGATTTGTTGAAACCTGATGATGTACTTGTTTTAAACAACACCAGAGTATTTCCCGCGCGCCTGGTCGGCCGCCGTAAACCAACAGGCGCACACGTCGAAATGTTTCTGGTGCGTCGTTATAACAAAGACGATCTCGCGCAATATTCTGATTTATCCGGTTGCGATGTAACTGATCAAATCTGGGAAGTCCTGGTTAAACCCGGTCGCAGCTTGCGAACCGGCGCCCGAGCGAGCATCGGCGAAACCATTTTGGCCGATGTTCTTGCACAATTGCCTTCAGGAAGACGGGTGGTCAAATTCGAATGTACGGGCAACTTCGATGAACAAGTCGATCAAATCGGTTTGACTCCATTGCCGCCTTATATAAAGCGCGATTCAGAATCGAAACGTAAACAGGATCAGGAACGTTACCAAACCGTTTATTCAAAAGAACGTGGCGCGATCGCGGCGCCGACAGCGGGTTTGCATTTCACTCCTGAGATATTGCAAACAATTCGAGCGAAAGGCATCAGGATAGTTGAGCTGACGCATCATGTCGGATATGGGACGTTTCAACCTGTCCGTGTAGATAATATCGAGGACCATAATGTCGAATCTGAGATCTACACTATCTGCCCCGAGACCGCCGATCTTCTAACCGAAGCAAAACAGCAGGGTCGCCGTATCATTGCGGCGGGCACCACAACCACGCGAGCCCTGGAAAGCGCAGTCAGTGAGCAGGGAATCTTTCATTCGGGAAAACATTCGACAGAGCTTTATATCTATCCTGGTTATCGATTCAGAGCTGTCGACTGTTTGCTCACGAATTTTCATCTTCCCCAATCGTCGTTGCTGGTGCTGGTTTCAGCTCTGGCTGGACACGAATTTATAATGCGAGCCTACAATCACGCCGTTGACGCCAGATACCGTTTCTATAGTTACGGTGACTGTATGTTTATTCGGTCAAAATAACGTACTGGGATGCGCGCGCTCCAGTCCGTAAATCTTCCAGCCATTACGCTTCCAATAGATTGAAATATTTATGCCTGCTTACCGTAACAGTTGTGACAGAAATGCCGATAACATTTAGGCGCATTTATTGACCGGTATTAGGACAGCGCAATTGGATTACGGCTCAAGGAATTGGGACATGAAGCAAACAAAAAGAAGAATCAAAGTCTTCGCTGTGCTTGCTCTGTCCATAGCGTTCTGCGGAATTCACTCGACGAAAGTCCAGATTCAGAAAAAGTCTGGGTCAGTTAGTTCCCCCGAAAAGAAGGTTCTTTTTCTGAACCTCAATACAGCCAGGAATCTTTATATCTATGTGCCGACTGAGATTTTGGCTTCTGCGCGAGTGTTTGGGAGAGAGTCATGAGCGAAGCGATTTTTAAACCGTCAAAATTGACGTTAAAAGTCAAATTTATAGCCTTTTCCGTAACCGTAGTCGTTTTGATAGCCTTTACCGGACTACTGTTTTACAACCGCACGTATGTTGCGATGCAAAAAGATCTGAGCGGACGAACTCTCTCTGTCGCGCAGGATATCGCACGCAATCCGAACTTGAAACTGGGTCTTGTAAACGAAGATCAGAATCTGATCAGTGGCATAATCGAAACGGCCGCGCGTCAACGCGGAGTTCTTTATGTCGCCGTCAAAAATGTCGACGGCAAGTTCAACCTGAAACGCCAGAATAAAAATTCTGACGCATTCAGCGACTATTACAGCCAATTCCTTGATAAATCCCAAGCTATTCGCCCGGACGAGGTGTCGATTCAGCATCTCGATTCCGGCAAACGGTTTCTGGCCGTTCGCGTACCAATACTGAGGGGCAAGGCTGAAAGTGGTTTAAACGATTCTTTGTTGCTTTTGCCCAGTCAGATACCCGCAGATAAGAACACTAAAAGCGAGCCCTCGACGGATCGAAATAGCAGTGAAAATGAAATACTCGGGTTTATCGATCTGGGTGTTTCTTTCGAGGGCATTAATCAGGGAATGCGCTGGGTTGGGTTTTGGGCGACATTTCTGCTGAGTTTAATTGTTGTCATGTTGCTCGGGTTTCTTCTGGTCGTATTTCGATTTGTGATTCGCCCAGTCGAGATCATCGCCGAAAGAGCCGCGCGAATTTCCGAAGGCGATCTTTCACAACAGGTGACCGTTCGCGCGCGGGATGAGATTGGTCAACTATCTTTCAATTTCAATTTGATGGCAGAACGACTGGCGGAAAATCAAAAGGCTCGGGACGAATATGCAAATCAATTGTCGTTGCTGAATGGTCAACTTGAGCAAACAAACCAGCAGTTGCAGGATCAATTCGAACAGGTTTCAAAAGGCAAACGCGAATGGGAAACAACCTTCAACGCGATGGCCGATGCCGTTTTCATATTCGATCAGAATCACAAACTTCGTCAGGTAAATAACGCCGGTCGCGTGCTTGGCGATAGATGGTCACGGATGCTTGGCAGAGATGATTGTTGCCTGCTGTTGTCGGAAAACAAATGCGAAACCAATTTCGCTTGTGCTGATTGCAGCCTGGATCAGGTATTCCGGGGCGGTAAACTGGTAACGTTTGAGCGCGTCGATTCTGAGACAAACGAATTTTATTTAATCACCCTTTGTCCGATTCCCGATGCCGACGGGAACTCTGTCGGAGCAATTGCAGTGCTGCGCGATATCACTGAGGAGAAAATGCTCCGTGTGCAATTACTGCAATCGGAAAAAATGTCTGCGATTGGACAGCTTGTTTCTGGTGTCGCCCACGAGCTTAACAACCCGCTCAATGCAGTAATCGGTTACTCGCAGTTGTGCATGGAAAACCCGCTCTTTAATCAAGAGCTCTCGAGTTATCTAACCTGCGTCGTTAATGAAGGTCTGCGAGCCAGAAAAATTGTCCAGAATCTGCTGACCGTTTCGCGACAGCACAAACCGGAAAAGAAGAGCGTTAACATCAATGACATCTTGCGATTGACGCTGGATCTCAGGTCATACGAAATGCGCGTCAGCAATATTGAGATTGCCGAAGAATTTGATGCGCAATTGCCTCTGACGATGTGCGATCCACATCAGCTTCAACAAGTGTTTCTGAACGTGATAGTGAACGCAGAGCAGGCAATGCTGGCGACAAACAACGGTGGTCATTTGGCTATTCAATCCGTGGCCACTAGAGACAATTCTATTCAGGTTCGAATAACTGACGATGGACCCGGAATTCCAACGGATAAGATCGCACGAATTTTCGATCCATTCTTCACAACGAAAGACGTCGGCGAAGGTACAGGTCTTGGGCTTTCAATTTCCTATGGAATTATGAAGGAACACGGCGGCCATATCTGGGTTCAAAGTCAGGAAGGTTCCGGGAGTACTTTCATAGTCGAATTACCGGTAATATCCGATCATCCGTCACCAAGCGTTGAGAAAAATAAATCACAGCAGGAAATTGCTGTTTAGCATTAGGACGTCTTCGCAAAAACTGAGAGCCGCGCTTGCCCTCAGACATGCGCGGCTCTCTTCTTCGTTTAGAACTTGTGTTATTGAGACGATCAATCACCGGCTGCGGGTTGTATGCCGCGCAGATCGCGTGGGGCCTTTGATTCGCCGCCGACAACCTTTTCCGATTTCTTGTAGGAATGCCCTGTCAACAATCCCAGAATAAACCAGCCCAGGAACATCGCGCCAAGCGCAAACGTTGTGTCGCCAAACACTCGCATCCAGCGCAGCTTGTTCATAAATCCTGTTTGCAGGAATTCTGCTGATCGCGCGTACCACGTTCCGTATTCGACCGATGCCCACGTCTGCATAAGCCCGATAGGAAGCAAACTCAGCAAAACCATCAATGCCAGTCCGATGTTGATTGACCAAAATGCGATCTTTAATGGGCGATCTTTCCAGACCCGAGTCGGATTCCACGCTTTCAGGCTAAACAGCATTAACCCGATTCCCAGCATTCCATAAACACCAAATAAAGCTGTGTGTCCGTGGACAGGCGTGGTGTTCAAGCCCTGCATATAGTAAAGCGCAATGGGAGGATTGATCAGGAATCCAAATAGCCCCGCACCAACGAAATTCCAAAACGCGACTGCGACAAAAAACGCGATCGGCCAGCGGTATGCTGATAACCACTCTTTTGCTCTTGCCAGTCTGATATTTTCCCAGGCTTCGAAGCCAATCAAAACCAGCGGCACTATTTCAAGAGCGCTGAATGTCGCCCCAAGCGCCAGCACGCTGTTTGGTGTTCCCGCAAAATAGAGATGATGAAATGTTCCGATGATGCCGCCTGACAGGAAGATGATCGTTGAAAACAACACACCCTTGGTTGCGGTCGTGACCGACAGTAGTTTGAGTCGCGTGAACAGAAACGCAATAACGACCGTGGCGAAGACTTCAAAGAAACCTTCTACCCAAAGATGAACAACCCACCAGCGCCAGTATTCGGCTGTTGTCAAATTGCTTCTTTGTCCATACATCAAACCTGCGCCGTAAAATAATGGAATGGCTATGCTGGCAACAACAAACAGCATTAACAATGAACGGTTTTCGTCTCTGCGTTGAAGCGCTGGTTTTAACGTTCGCCACATCAACCACAACCAGAATAACAATCCGATGAATAAAAGAATCTGCCAGAATCGGCCAAGATCAACATATTCATAACCCTGCGATCCAAACCAGAACCAGTATTTGCCGAGGAATTGTTTGATGCCGAGCCATTCTCCGCTGAGCGACCCAACAACCACTAACAGAACAGCCACAAAGAGCAGATTAACGCCCAAGCGCTGCCCTTTTGGTTCATAACCGCTGATTGCCGGTCCGATAAACAAACCCGTGGCCAACCAGGATGTCGCAATCCAGAAGAGACCGATTTGTGTGTGCCACGTTCGCGCTACTGAATAGGGCAATATCTGATCCAGGGGTATGCCGTAAAAACTGGATCCCTCAACCCCGTAATGTGCAGTTACAGCGCCCAGTCCGATCTGGACGACAATCAATGCCGCAACGACAAAAAAGTACTTAATAACGGCACGTTGTGATGGTGTTGCCTTCAGGCTGAGCAGTGGATCGCTCTCCGGATATTCATTATGAACAGGGCTGCGTTCCTGAGAAGCAAAATACCAGACCATTCCGCCAATTCCGGCCAGCAACAATACAAAACTGATCACGCTCCAAACTACTGTATTGCCGGTGGGGTTGTTGTTAATAAGAGGTTCGTGCGGCCAGTTCTGTGTATAAGATACTTTCGCTCCCGGACGGTTTGTCGATGACGCCCAGGAAGTCCACCAGAAAAATGCGCCCATCTCTTTGGCTTTTGTTGCATCCTTCAATGCTCCGCGGGGGATCGCATATTCATTGCGACCGTTTGCGAATACGTCGCCGTAATATGCGGTCAGGTTCTCAATTGCGGCGATTTGTATGTCGCTGATAACGATCCTATCTGACTGTGGGTCGTAAGTATTAGTCCTGAGCTCCGATTCCAGCCGCGCCTGCAACCCTGCCCGCTGTTCAATCGAAAGAGCCTCAAAATTTGCGGCACCTTCGGCTACAGCCCATTTATCCAGAATGAAGACCGATTCGCGATGAAGCCAGTCCGCTGTCCAATCCGGGGCAACATAAGCGCCATGCCCCCATATTGAACCAACTTCCTGACCGCCGATTGATTGCCAGACGCCTTGCCCGCGCTGAATTGTGTCGTGATCAAAAATGACCTGACCGTTTCTGCTAATGACTTCTTTAGGTATTGGCGGCGCATTGTTGACTGCCTTGTATCCAAATCCACCAAGGATTGAAAACGACACCACTAGCACAACACCAAGTCCGATCCATAATTTTCGGTATCCCATAATTATTGCCTTTCGAATCTATCTAAACTGTTTGCCCGCAATTGCTGTCTGGGCTGCTGAAATCTTTTCAATGCTTTAAACAGTGAAATTCATTTACCGTGCTGGTTGGTATTCCCTGGTGATTCTCCATCACGATTGCCTTTGGAAAGAGGACATTGTTTTCCAGATGTATGTGGTGCTGCAGATCCACCTCAAGCTCCTGCAGCGCTTGATAAAGAGTGTGAAATGTTGTGCAGGCATCAGAAGGCAGCGTGAAATTGTTGGTGATGGATCGAATCTGTTTCAGCAGATCACCGGCCTTGTTATGCTCGATAGTCATCACTCGCACGGGGTTTTGAACTGTTACGAAAAACGGCAGGGGCAGTGGTAAACCGCGATTTATCGCTTTTTCCATCTCGACGATGTACGGGAATAGCGCCTGTTCTTCTTTTGCCATATGCGGCGTCAGATCGATCGCCAGCAATTGAATTTGCTCGCGAAGTTCACCAAGCTCTGGATGGTTTTGCTGATGTGCGCGACAGACCTTGTCCACCAATCGCTCGAGTCTTGCCAACTCCTGTCTTGTAAATACGTGATGGGTGTCGACAATAAATCTGATCAATTCGGTCACTGAAGCATTTGACCAGTCGCGTTCGTTAGACTTTAGATCATTGCCAGTTGACGCTTTTGATAGCGATTCAATGACCTCTGCAAAGGGAACTTTTGCGTTATTGCATGCATTGATCAGGGTTTTGTTGCCGCCGCAACAGTAGTCGATTCCCAGTTCTTCAAACACGCGTGTCGCACCCGGAATAGTGAGAGCCAACTCTTTGACCGAACTCATCATATTAATAGCCATAAATATCCTGCCTTATGTGTCACGTGGACATTCTCTGTTCTTTACGATAACAATTTAGATAATTGCTTTGCGCCGGTCTGTGACTTAGGTCACGCGGGTTTTGTGATTAGATTTTTTTTGTCGGCCGGAATGAACTGGAGACTGATCCTATGATCGACAAAGTTGCGCTGCTGAAACGCACAACCTTGTTTGCAGGTTTGAACGAACATGAGTTGAAGGCTCTAGCCGCCCGAGCCGTCGAACGCAAACTGGCTCGTGGCGAAACTCTGTTTATTGCCGGCGAAGAGGCAACAGGCCTGTACGTTATCGAATCCGGTTCAGTCAGAGCATACAGAATCGGTCCCGATGGTCGCGAACAAATCATTCACGTCGAGCGAGCGCCAGCGACCTTTGCGGAAGTGCCTGTTTTTGATGATGGCAAATATCCATCAAATGTTGCCGCCGAAGAACCTTCGATTGTTTTATTCATAACCAAAAACGATGTGAAGCGATTGTGTATGGAACATCCGACGATTGCGTTAGCCGCCCTGAAAGTGTTAGCAGGCAGATTAAGGATTTGTGCGGAATTAGTTGAAACTCTGTCCCTTCGAGAAGTTGGGCAACGACTGGCACGTTTACTCCTTGAAGAGTCAGTCAAAAATGGTACACGGTCTGGAAACTCAATAACCACACAATTAAGCATTACAAACACGCAAATGGCTGCGCGAGTTGGCTCAGTTCGCGAAGTGGTTTCCAGGGCGCTGACGCGGCTTCAAAATGACGGGTTGATCCGGATTGAAGATCGAAAACTGACCATTCCCGATCTAAAACGGTTAGCCGATTATACCGACAACGGTTAACAAAAGATAACTTGGCTTGAGTGTATTGAATTAGTGAATCGTCTATTTTAGTACATTAATAAATACTTCTTAACATGTTAAAGAAAATGCTTGACAGTATTAATATGCAAATCTAGAATTCACGCGCTTCCGTATTTTCTGGATATTTGGTCATCAGCCAGGCCCTGGCAAATTCAATGATGCCAGTTTGTCCCTCCCCCGGGGACACTGTGGTTTCAATAATAACAAAATTTATCTAATAGCTCAGGCTGGGAACGAACAAGCCACCGGGTGGGTTTTCAATCAATCCTTTCGACTATTTTGCGTGACCTGCGGGACGCGGATACCCAGAGTTCGTCCCTCGCTAGTAAACGCAAAACCTAACAGGAGAAAACTAAATGAAACTAGCAAAGGTTTTAGCTCTACTGGTCTTTGCTGCGGCATTGATCATGCCGGCCGTGTGGACATCAAAAGTTCAAGGTCAAGGCGCAACCGAAGCACCTCAGGGCTTTGATACTCTCACTAACGGATTCGTTACCCAGGCGATTCACGAGGTCGACCGGGCTGTAGTTGAAGAAAGGGACGATATAGGCGACGGATTGGGACCCGTATACAATGCCCAGTCCTGCGCGGAATGTCACAATCAGCCCGTTACTGGCGCAATCAGCCAGATAACGGAACTGCGCGTCGGGCATAACAACGCTAATGGCGTGTTCGTGAATCCATCAATCACCATTAATAATGGACTGGCAACGATTCCGAATCGCTCGCTGGTTAATGACAGAGCCATCTGTCCCGCAGTAGTCACCGATGCCACAGGCACGATAATCTTTAATTTCCCAAATACACAGGCGCAGGAACGCGTACCGGGAACTGAAGATATTCGAACCTTCCGCACCTCCCTAAACCTGATGGGCGACGGTTTCGTCGAAGCGATCGACAGCAATACCCTGCTTGCGATTGCCAATGCTCAGCCAGGCCAAAGCAACGGATTCATCGGTGGACTGCTTATCCAGGTACCCGTGTCCGAAGCAAACGGCACGCTACGCGCCGGACGTTTTGGCTGGAAGAATCAACACGCCAGCCTATTGTCATTTGCCGCTGATGCGTATCTGAATGAACAGGGAATCACCAGCAGATTCCAGCCAACAGACGTAACCAGCGTTTGTGATACGGTCGCCGATCCGGAAGATCACGTCGGCAACGACGGACTTGCGGACATTGATCACCAGGCCAGATTTATGCGCGCAACAAAGGCGCCATCACGCGACACCGCGCTGGCAGCAACAGCAGATGCGCAAACTGGCGCAGCGCTCTTCAATTCAATCGGCTGCAACATTTGCCACGTCACGTCAATCACAACAGCACCAGCGGGCACAGTGATCAATGGTGGCGCCTTTACTGTTCCAGCAGCGCTGGGCAACAAGATCATTCATCCTTTCAGTGATTTCCTGTTGCACGACGTGGGCACCGGCGATGGCATTGTCCAGAATGGAGGCCAGGTCAGCGCAAACAAAATGCGCACGGCACCGTTGTGGGGGATGCGAACACGTGATCGGTTGATGCACGATGGCGAATCGCTGACACGCAACGAAGCCATTCTTCGTCATGCTGGCGAGGCTGTAGTTGTAATCAACAATTACAGGAATCTCAGCACTAATCAGAAGAACCAGTTAATTACGTTTTTAAATTCGCTGTGACGTCTGAGATCACAAGCGGTTAGGCATAACCGTCCGGAAGAGACCGGCCGGGAAGTCTCGGCCGGTCTTTACGGGAAATGAAATCGAAAAGGAGGATTGAAATGTCGGGTAAAGTTATATATCAACAGTTAAGAAATTATGTATTCATAATCTGTTTAGTTATCTCGGTCGCAGGTTGCCGAGCATCGTCGCAAACAACGACAACAAAGAGCGCCAACGCCCCAAAACCAGAAGCTGCAGTCGCAGAACAAACCGTACCAACCAGACCGGAGCGATCTATTTCTCTGCAGACTTCCGCAAAAACATCGACGCCAAAGAATCAGCCTAAACAGGATACAAAGGAAACCATAGCTCCGACTGAAATCGACATTGAAGCGTCCATTGCGCGCGCCTATCAGGACGCTGTGTTGCTGGACAAAAGTTCCTCTCCCCAGTTTGTCACCGGTGATTTCAATGCAGATGGGTCCGAAGATATCGCGGTTGTGGTTACACCAGTGGAAGGAAAGATCGCCGACATCAATAGCGAGTTTGCAAACTGGACTTTACAATCGCCCAAAAAACTCGGCGCAACTGTTATGACGCCTGTGGTGCGTGTTTCGCCGCGAGCGCCGCTTCCTGAAAAGGTGGGCAAAGGCGAACGATTGCTGGCGATAATTCACGGAGTCGGTCCAAATGGTTGGCGCAATCCGGATGCTAAGCAAACATATCTCCTTCGAAATGTCGCAGGCAATCAACTGAAGCAAATATCCGTCGGTGAATTTATGAAAAGCGTACGCGACAAAGACGCCATTTCAAAAAAATCTGGCGACGTAATCAGCGATACCGTGGGCAAAGAGACCGGCTATATTTTTTGGAACGGCAGCAGGTACGCCTGGTATCAATAAATTCGTGGCAACGCGCAGCGCGGGAGCGCAGGCTTCCAGCCTGCATGTTTCTCTTAATAAACAATTTCCATGGAAAGGCATTCGATCTTGAAGAAAGTCATGCAGGCTGGAAGCCTGCGCTCCTGCGCTTCGCGTTACTGAGTCTCACTTTTGCTAGATATCCCGTCATGGGTTCTCTATAATTCCCGGTTTGCCTGGCTCGACTGATTCCAGACGGGTAATATGGGCAACAGGGATTAAGTAAGTATGAAAGTCGGTATCGTCGGATTTGCTGGATCAGGAAAAACTACAGTTTTCAACACTCTCACCGGTTTGAGCGCCGAAGTCGGCAGTTACGGCGCTCGCGACCGCGTCAATCTGGGCGTTATCAAAGTTCCCGATTCGCGAATCGAAAAGCTTTCTGATATCTATAACCCCAAAAAGAAAGTCCTGGCGGAAATCAATTTCGTCGACTTCGCCGGTCCTGAAGGTGGCGACAAAGTCAGCGGCTCGTCACTCGACACAAAGCTGGTTCCGCAAATGCGCGAGGCCGAGGCTCTGGTCCAGGTGGTCAGAGGCTTCGAAAACCCGTCGTTAAATTTAGCTGTCGATCCTGCACGCGATGCGCAGAATTTTGAGAGCGAACTGATTCTGGCCGATCTGGTGCTGGTTGAAAATAGACTCACTCGATTTAAAAAAGAGAAAGCTGATCCGCGAGAAAAAGAAGTAATCGAACGATGTTTTTCACAACTGGAAGCAGAAAAGCCTTTGCGCGAACTGGACCTTTCAGCCGAAGATCAGAAGTTTCTTCTTGGATATCGTTTCCTAAGCCAAAAGCCCGTAATGCTGCTCTACAACGTTGGTGAAGATCGAATAGCTGCCGAGATCCCATCGGCGTTGAAGGAGCTGGCGACCAACAAAAATCTCGAGTTGATTACAATGTGCGGTCAGGCCGAAATGGAAATCGCCCAATTGGAACCTGAAGAACAGCAGGCGTTCCTGGACGATATGGGAATCAAAGAGCCTGCGCGCGAACGGTTCATTAAATCGGCTTATGCAATGCTTGATTTGATCAGCTTTCTCACCGCCGGCGAAGACGAATGCCGCGCCTGGACAATTAGACGCGGTACCAATGCACAAAAAGCCGCGGGCAAAATACATTCGGATATTGAACGCGGTTTTATCCGCGCCGAGGTTGTAGCTTTTGATGATCTGATTGCTTGTGGCAGCGAAGCAAAATGTCGCGAGCAGGGAAAGCTTCGCCTCGAGGGTAAAGAATATCCTGTGGCCGATGGTGATATCATCAATTTCCGATTTAACGTTTAAACCAACGATCCAATTTCTTACCAATCACTCTTTATCTTCACCTTTCGCGCCGGAAAAGGCACGGATATTGCCACACTTTTTTTGGTAATTTTCAAACAATGCTGGGCTGGGAATATTTCCAGGCAACCCAGTCGGTGAAGGGAGTCATTTTATGGAAACCTTAATACGTGATCCGCTAAATCAAAGTCCAGAGGCAAGTGAACAGCCTTACGCTCGCGAACAGGAGTTGGAACAACAGGCAGGTCAAATGTCTGGTGAAACCGCAGAGTTGATGAATAAATTGAAAGAGCTTTTTGGCGATTCAAACGCAGATCTCGCAATTGCGCTCGGCGTTCGCACCACAACAGTTGATCGATGGTTCGCCGGTGAAACGGTGCCGAACGAAAACACTGTTATGAAAGCCAAAAAGCTTGCTCAAATGCGAGGTATCGAAAACGAAGAAACCAATCATTGAGTTAGGTCTTGCTTTAGATATGGCCAGGTTGCATCTAATCTGGCCGCTTTCGTCATTGTGATTTATCCCGCCCGAGTGTAGTCTCTGCAGTCCAGTTTTGGGGGATTGCGAATTTAATTGATGTCTCCGATTCTATTCACGATTGCGTACCTGACTGATTGGCTTTTGGGTGATCCCGAATGGCTTCCGCACCCGGTTCGTTTGATTGGCTCATCGATAACTGCCGCCGAAAAGATCCTGCGAAAATTGCCAAAAAAGAAAATCGTGGAATTTATCTCGGGCGCATTGCTGTCACTGGTGGTTGTTTCTTTGACGCTCATCGGGTCTTATGCATTTCTAAACCTGGTGATGAACGTCCATACATTTACAGGTAAGGCTCTACTGGTATATCTGGCCGTAACAACAATGGCAACGCGAAACCTGATCGACGAAGCGCTGACGGTTTATCGCCGTCTGGTTGACGATGATCTGGAACAGGCTCGGATCAGACTCGGGCGAATTGTTGGACGCGATACCCATAAGTTAGATCGTTCTGAAATTGTCAGGGCCACCATTGAAACTCTGGCGGAAAGCGCTTCCGACGGAATTGTCGCGCCAATGTTTTATCTGGCTCTCGGTGGAGTGCCGGCAGCATTGGCATACAAGGCCGTTAACACGCTCGACTCGATGATCGGACATAAAGATGAACGATATGAAGACTTCGGCAAATTCGCAGCGCGATTGGATGACGTTGCCAATTTTATTCCGGCGCGGTTGACTGCTGCGCTGATTGTAGTTGCATGTTCTTTTTGTCGCCTTAACGTTGTGGGCGCGGTACGCATATGGTTTCGTGACGCCGCAAAACACGCCAGCCCTAATGCAGGACGACCTGAAGCAGCGATGGCCGGCGCGCTCGGCATTCGTTTAGGGGGTGTCAATTATTACGATGGCGAGCCACATTACGGAGCTTATTTTGGTGATGAGAACCGCGAGCTTAGCGTTGAAGCACTGAAATCATCGATGATTGTTGTGGCGATAGTTTCGATGCTGATGTTTTTAATCGTATTAGCGCGTTTTGCCTGGAACAGTTTTAGGTGAGCAAAGTCGAATCAAAAATTCAGAATGTGGTTCACGGCGGTAGAGTATACGAGGCTGCTCGCCGCTGGTCTATTGATCCGCATGACATCATCGATTTCAGCGCGAATATTAACCCGTATGGTCCTCCTGCAGGTGTGATTAAGGCGCTCGGGGATATTGGTCGTTGTATCAAATCATATCCTGACCTTTCAGTACTTCTTCATTCGATATCTGAAAAGATTTCTGTTGATCCGCGTTGCATAACTATTGGCAATGGCTCCACTGCGCTGATCTTTGCTGCGACCCGCGCATTTCGACCGAGAAAAGCTTTATTGCTGGAGCCGTCATTTGCTGAATACAGGCGGGCCCTGCATTCGGTGAATGCCGTTATTGAATCATTGCGTTTGTTACCGGAAACTAATTTTACTCCGGGTTGGGACTTACTCAATTCTTCGATAGAATCTGGTAGCTATGATGTAGTAATAATTAACAACCCGCATAATCCCTCAGGCAATTTAATACCTACGGATGAACTTTATACATTCGCCAATAAAGCCAAATCAAGAAATGCGGCATTGATCATCGATGAGGCCTTTATCGATTATGTACCTGAATCATCAACGTTGCCCCACATCTTGGATTTAGGAAATGTCGTCGTTTTGCGGTCGCTTACGAAGTTCTATTCAATTCCCGGTCTCAGAATCGGATATGCTGTTAGCCAGCCTGATTGTGCTTTACGGATGCAACAACAGATTGAAACTTGGCCAGTTTCAAATCCTGCAATTGATGCCGCGCTGACGGCACTTGGTGACAATGATTTTGACAGGCTTAATCGAAGGCAAAATATATTAAATCGCCAGGAATTCGCCGCGGCATTGAGTGAACTTCCTGATATTCAGGTATTCCCTTCGTCAGCGAATTATCTGCTGGTCAGGTTCAAAGGTCGTAATTGTGCCCAATTAGCTGCCTGGCTGGAACAACATCATATTTTGATTCGGCTGTGCGATTCGTTCGCCGGTCTTGGTGCTGAATACGCACGATTGGCAGTTCTGACCCCCGAACATAACTTGAGACTGGTTGCTTTGACTAAAACCTGGCTTGCAGAATCGAAAACTCTGTGACGTTAGACTGAGTGAATTACGTGTAGCACCCGTCCCCAAATTTCGAAGACCATTTCCTCGGTAATTTCGACTGGTCTGTAATTGGGGTTTTCCGAAACAAGCCACGTCCGGTTTGCTCGAACGACAAACCGTTTGACGGTGAATTCACCATTAACCAAAGCTAAAACAATGTCTCTGCTCGCCGGTTTGCAGGCACGATCCACTATAAGAATGTCGTTATTATGGATTCCGGCTCCGATCATACTGTCGCCCGAAAATCGAACATAAAAGGTTGCGGCTGGATGTTTAATCAAAAGGCTGAGAAGGTTCAGTTCGCCCTCAAGCCAATCGTCAGCCGGAGACGGAAACCCGACCGACACTTTTGACAAGGGCGGGAGTTCTTCCTGACTATTTGACTGTAACATCATCATCCTTATGTTATTCAGTCCAAACACTTTTTACGGTGATGGACCACGCTGAAAAATGACCGGCAGCCTACATATCTGAGCACTACCCGGGATGGCTGTTTGCCGCTGTGACTGCCGGACTAGGAACATCATATAGCAGCAATATTACGGTGCCAAGAATTATTTCGCTTATATTTCTCTTTTCCATAAAGCCTGTTAATTGAGTCAGTTAATATACATTAACGACATTGGTTGTAGATTTTGATATGAGTCCTTGTGACAAGCCCCTATTTCCCCTAAAATAACTAAGACGTTGTTGGTTCGCTTTTCCAGACAAGGCGCAGTCATTTTCCACAGGCGCTGAATTAATATAAAAAGTGGGTGCAAAACTCTGAAATTATAGGCGTCAGAGTAATATCGGTTGATCGATCCTCTCTCAAATCGATCCTGTCAAATACGGTTAAGATCGAGTCCATTCAAGGAGTGAGTATGTTTGAAGCCAAATGTGTTCGGATTGGCGCGCGCTGCGCGATTCTTGCAATTATCCTTGCTACTATCTCTGTATCGTTTGCTGCCTACGGTCAGCCTCAGGACAACATTCAGGCATTGAAGGATCAGGTCCAGCAACTTCTGAAGGTACAGAAATACACCGATTCACTGCCACTCTTGGAAAAAATAGTTGCCGCTGAACCTGACGATGCTGAAATGCAATTCTATCTGGGATTCGCACTGATTGCTCAGTCCAACACAATCAAGGACAAAGATCAGCGCAAAGCAATGCGATTACGGGCAAGAGGCGTGTTCATCAAATCCAAAGAATTAGGAATTAAGGAGCCCATCGTCGACAGTCTGATCGCCAGCATTCCGCAGGATGGTTCCGAGAGTAAATCTTTTTCAGACAACAGCCAGGCTGATGAATTGATGAACAATGCCGAAGCACTATTTTCCCAGGGAAAATTGGACGAAGCGCTCGCAGCCTATCAGAAAGCCTTGACCCTGGATCCGAAACTGTACGAAGCCGCCCTGTTCTCAGGTGATGTCTACAGTCAAAAGGACGATTATCCCAACGCCGAAGTGTGGTATCAGAAAGCAATAGCGATCAACCCAAACCGCGAAACAGCTTATCGATATTCAGCAACGCCGCTGATGCGACAGAAAAAATATGATGAAGCTCGGGATCGTTATGTCGAGGCCTTTATCGTTGAACCATACAGCCGAACGTCAGTGGCTGGTATTGTGCAATGGGCTCAAGTAACGGGTGCTTCCCTCGCTCATCCAAAAATTGATATTCCAACAGACGTTAAGTTCGATGATAAAGGCGATGCCAAAATCAACCTGGATACGAACGCATTGATGGGCGGCAAAGATGACGGATCGTTTGCCTGGATCGCTTATGGCGCGACCCGAACAACATGGCATAAAGAGAAATTCGCCAAAACCTATCCTAATGAAAAAACATATCGTCATAGTCTGGCTGAAGAGGTTGACGCTCTGCGCACCGTCTTGACTGTAGCAACTGAAAAGAAATCGACTGTACTAACTCCGTCGTTGATAAAATTGAAAAAACTGAATGACGATGGTTTACTGGAAGCCTACATTTTGATCGCAAGACCTGATGAAGGCATCGCCCAGGATTTTCCCGATTATCTAAAACAGAATCGCGTTAAGCTGCGTCGTTATGTTGTCGAATATGTTTTGACCGGGGGCGGCAAATAGCCGCTCAATCCTGCCAATGTGATATAGTTGGCCTTCTTTTGGGAGTATACAATGGCATCGCATCCAAAGCGTTTTTTCACGCCTCGCGAATATCTCGCACTGGAAAAAGACGCTCAGTATAGGAGCGAATACGTCAACGGCGAGATATTCACAATGACCGGAGCCACCAAACCACACATCAATATTGTCACAAATCTTACAGGCTCACTGTTTAACTTATTGAAGGATAAAGACTGCGAGGTCTATGCCAACCAAATGCGGGTTCGGACACCCGACACAACGTTTTATACTTACCCGAATATCGCTGTTGTATGTGGTGATCCCGTTCTTGAAGATCAGGCGTCAGCCACGCTCGTTAATCCCTGTTTGATTATCGAAGTGCTTTCGCCTTCTACCGAAGCCTATGATCGGACAAAAAAATTTGCCGCGTATCGAAGTATCCCTTCACTGAAAGAATACGTAATGGTAGCCCAATCGGAATGCCGAGTAACCACGTATTCCAGGCACGATGACGGCGAATGGCGCTTTGCGGAATTTACTAATATGACCGATATTGTAAATTTCGCTTCGATCGATTGCGCTCTCCCGCTCGAACAAATTTACTGGCGCGTCCAGTTTCCGATTTCAGATGACACCGCAGACAACAGCCTTTCACAATACTAAACCTTAGGACGATTTTAATTTGGGTCCATCAGTTGCAAAGCAACCCTCGGCGGGATAGATTTACCTGTTTACGAACAATTCATTTTCAGGAGATCTTAATGGCATTGATTGGAGCCAACGAATTAAAGCGAAAAATGGCAATTATGGTCGACAACCAGCCATACACTGTTGTCGAAGTCTTTTTCGCTTCGCCATCCGCGCGCGGTGCATCAACTATGGTCCGCACGAAACTGCGCCATCTGTTGACGGCTGCAGTATTGGAAAAGAGTTTTAAGACAAGCGAGAAATTCGCCGAACCCGACGTCGAATTGACTCCAGCGTCGTATCTCTATTCAGATGGCGAATCCTATCATTTCATGGATGAATCAACCTACGAACAGTTTCAATTCACCAATGAACAGGTGGGTGAAGACAGCGGATATTTCAAGGAAGGTATATCCCTCCAGGTTTTGAAATATAACGGATCGCCCGTTTCGTTGCAGCTTCCGCAATTTGTCGAATTGACCGTGACGGAAACCGAGCCTGGTGTCAAAGGCGACACCGCTTCTGGCGGCACCACAAAACCGGCGACAGTTGAAACCGGGCTGATTGTGCGTGTGCCGCTCTTTATAAAAGAAGGCGATGTTGTTCGCGTTAACACCCAAACCGGTGAAGTGTCCGGGCGCGCGTAAAGAAAGGTTGTTGTGTCGGGAGTAAAGCTTTCAAAGTATTTCGGTATTGTGATTCGCAAAGATGCGCTTCAGCGTCAGGGCGTTGAGATGGACGCTTTGTACGAGACAATGTCTGCAGATAAACCGCATGACGAAGACGCATTGCTTATCTCATTCGGTCCGCACTTCGGTGCTGAATCCGCCGAAGAGTTCATGTCCAGGCTGAGAAAGCTTGGACTGGTTTATATGGACGACTTCTTTGTGTTGTGGGATGACGTGCCTGAATGGGTTGACCTGCGCGTGGCAGTCGATCGAAAACAAGATTTCTAATGTCCAGATATCTCTCAATCCTTGGTGGCTATTTCGCGCAGTATTTCAAAGCGAGAATCGCGCATCGCGGAGATTTCGTAATCTCGCTTCTGAGCTCGTTGTTTGCGACCGCGGGCAGTTTTGGTTTTGTGCTGGTCCTGTTTCAACGTGTACCATCGTTAAAGGGTTGGTCGTTTTACGAAGTCCTTTTTATCTACGCGTTTTCGCTGATCCCACTCGGGCTTTTCAACATTGTCAGTCTGAATCTATATGAATTCGGCGAGAGTTATGTCATCGAAGGAAACTTTCCAGCACATTGGGATCCTAAGCTTAGAATTCCACGTGGACAAGTTGTCG
>JADMIO011638347.1_pt1 | contig 58200 bp, 54 predicted proteins | sample 8958161 | NCBI WGS metagenome assembly JADMIO01 (sample SAMN16585339, study PRJNA669376) | soil metagenome | isolation source: Crop rotation soil | place: USA: Cullars Rotation, Alabama | collected 2011
CGCGACAACTTGTCCACGTGGAATTCTAAGCTTAGGATCCCAATGTGCTGGAAAGGCTGCTCAGATAACGGCGATTGTGCAGTCCGGTCAGCGGATCGGTCTGGCTGGCGACTTCCAGCTGCAGGTTGGCCGTCTGCAGCGCCATGCTCGCCTGCCGCCGCTCCAGCGCGTTGGCGATGTGGAACGAGACGAAACTCAGCAGTTCCTCGTCGCGCGGCGTGTACATCGATTCCGGCGTGTAGCTCTGCAGCGCGATCAGGCCGATCGCCTTGCCGGCGATGAGCAGCGGCACGCCGAGCCAGCATTCGGCCTTGGCACCGATCGCCTGCACTTCCTCGGCGGCGAGCAGTTGCTCGTGGCGGGCATCGTCGAGCAGCAGCGGTCGGCCGGTGCGCAACACGTATTCGCTCAGGCCGTGGCCGAGCTGGCGCGTCTCGAAACGGGCGTGATGCTCGTCGACCGAAAACGGGAACTCCAGGGCGGTGTCGTTCTCGGTCAGCAGCGCGATGTAGAAATTGCGCGCGTCGAGCAGTTCGCCGACGATGGCGTGGATGGCCGAATAGAAGCTGGCCATGGTCTCGCTGCTGTTGGCGACTTCCGCGATCCGGAACAACGCCGCCTGCAGGCGTTCGCCGCGCTGGCGCTCGCTGATTTCCTGGCGCAGCGCCAGCGTCCGTTCCGCGACCCGGCGCTCCATTTCCTCGGCGGCTTCGCGCCGCGCCAGCGCGGTCAGGATGTTCTGCGCCAGGTAGGCCAGCAGGGTCTGGTCGTCGTAGCTGTAGCGGATCGCCGGATCGTAGCTCTGCACGACCACGGCGCCGCGCACCTGGCCGTTCTCGATCATCGGCACGCCCAGCCAATCCTCGCTGCGCGGGCCGACGAATTCGACGCGTTCGATCTTCAGCTGCTCGCGCAGCAGATCGCCGGGACCATGCAGCGGCGTGCCCAGGCGCAGCATGGCCAGGGTCAGCGAGTTCTTGAACTTGTCGGCGCCGATCACCGCGTTCGGATCGCGCTCGTGGGTGTCGAGGGTGTCGGCGAAATAGGCGACCTGGATGGTTTCCGGGTCGGTGTTGTAGCGGACGATGAAGAAATTGCGCGCGTACATCAGCCGGCCGACGATCTGGTGCAGCTCGCGCAGCACGTCGGCGGTGCCGCGATCGGAACTGGCGCAATCGCTGATCGCGAACAACGCCCGCTGCAATCGTTCCGCACGCGCCAGCCGTTCCACGTCCAGGCGCAGCTGTTCGGTCTGCAGCATCGATTCGCAGCGCAGCGACAACAGGTTCAGGGCTTCGTCCCATTCGTCCGGGCGATGCGTGCCGGCGCGCGTCCGGCGATAGGCGACCACCGCCCACAGACCGTTGCTGTTGCAAAGCGGAAACGCGCCGTCGCTGGCGCCATCGGCACGGGCCACCTCCAACGGCGCGCGCTGCAGCCGCGCGCGCGCGACCAGCGCGGCCAGCTCCCGATCGGCCGTTTCCCGCGGGAACATCTGTTCCGCGCTTTCCGAACCCGGCTCGGTATTCCACGTCACCTGCGCCCACTGGCAGCCGAGCGATTGCAGATGGTCGACCGCCTTGCGGGCAAGCTCCGGCATGCCCTTGCTCCCGAGCAGGGAGTGCAGAAAGGACTCGGGCTCGCGCACTGCTTGCGGCTGGTTGGACATCGGCCTCGACGTCTGGATCCCCGGCCCGAGTGTAGCAGCGAAAATCCGCGGAACCAGCGTCATCCGCCGGCACGGAACGGGCGTTCCGCGCAGGCCGTCACAAGCTGCGCGGCCGGGCTGGCCGGCCCGTTCAGCTTAGCTGTCGAGGGCCTTGCGGCTGAGCCGGCTGATCCAGGCGTACATGCCGGCAATGGCCAGGGCAAAGACGATGCCGCCGATCCAGACCGGCGCCGCGAACGGCCCCATCCATGGCGTGTTGGCAAAATCATCGCCGACCAGGGTCAGCGGAAAGTCATGGTTGGCGAAACCCAGCTGTTCGGAGAAGCCGACCAGCGCCGCCACCACCACGCCGACCAGTCCTTCGCCGACGATCATGCCCGAGGCGAGCAGCACGCCGAGTTGCTTGGTCGATTCCGGGTTCTTCGATTTCCGGTCGGCGCTGCGCTCGAACCACCAGCCGACGATGGCGCCGACCACGACCATCAGCGTGCTCTGCGTCGGCAGATAAATGCCGAGGCCGACCGCGAGCGGCGCCAGGTGCACGGACTTGGTGGTCATGCGCAGGACCTGGTCGACGATGATCGCGACCACGCCGATCACCGCGCCGATCTGGATCAGCGACCAGTCGATGTCGTTGGTGATCACGCCCTTGGCCAGCGCCGAGATCAGGCCGGCCTGCGGCGCCGCCAGCGCGTGCACGGGATCGACGCCGGGCGCGCCGGTGAAGCCGTAGGCACGATTGAGCAGGTCGAGGATCGGCGGGATGATCGCCGCGCCGGCGATGACGCCGATCACCAGCGCCCATTGCTGCTTGGCCGGCGTCGCGTCGACCAGCTGGCCGGTCTTCAGGTCCTGCAGGTTGTTGTTGGCGATCGCCGCGACCGTGAACACGATCGAAGTGACGAACAGCGCGAACGCGACCAGCGCCTTCTGGCTGTCGGCCGGCAACGACGCGCGCACGCCGAACACCAGCAGCAACGCCGCGGTGATCACCACGATGATGCCGATGCCCGAAAGCGGGCTGTTCGAAGACCCGATCAGGCCAGCCATGTAACCGCACACCGCCGACACGAAGAAGCTCATCAGCACGATGAACAGCACGCCGCCGCCGACCAGGAACCACACGTGGTCGCCGAGGCCGTTGCCGGCAGTATTGACGAAACTCCACAGCAGCCAGCCGATCGGCAGCATGCAGGCGAGGCTGACCAGGCCGACCTGGCCGATCGGAATGTCCTGCTCGGTGCGCGGCAGCGACGCCGCGTTGCCGGCGGCGCGCACGCGCGAGGCGGCCATCGCGGAAGTCAGGCCGCTGGCGACCGGCTTGACCAGTTTCAGCAGCGTCCAGATCGCGGCAACTCCTATCGTGCCGGCGCCGACGAAACGGACCTTGTGGCTCCAGGTGGCGCCGGCGAGATCGGCGATCGACGCGCCGGTGCCGGCATCGAGTGCGGAGAAATGCGGCACGCCCCAACCCCAGCCGATCAGCGCGCCGACCAGCATCGCCACGCCGACCCACAGACCGACCAGGTGGCCGATGCCGAACAGCGCGAACGACAGGAAGAAGTCGTAACCGGTCACGCCCGGACGATCGCCGCCACCGATGCGCGTCTGGAAATAATGAACGACGTCGCCGGCGAACACGCGCGTGGCGACGATCAGCGCGAACACCGCCGAGGCAATCGAGCCCCAGACCACGGCCAGCAGACCGGCGCGATTTTCCGCGGCGGCGGTCGCCGAATGGCCTTCTTCGCCGGCGCCTACTTTCAGCACCTCGGCGCAGGCCAGGCCTTCGGGGTACGGCAGATCGGAATTGGTGACCAGCGCGCGCCGCAGCGGAATCGAATACATCACGCCAAGGATGCCGCCGAGCGCGCAGATCAGGAACGACTGCCAGTACGGGAACGCGTCCAGCCAGTTCGACGCACCCGACCACCAGCCGATCATGATCAGGCCGGGCAGCACGAAGATGATCGACGACAGCGTGCCGGCGGCCGAGGCGACCGTCTGCACGATGTTGTTTTCCTGGATGGTCGCGTTCTTGAAGTAGCGCAGGATCGCCATCGAGATCACGGCCGCGGGAATCGAAGTCGCGAAGGTCAGGCCGGCCTTGAGCCCGAAGTAGACGTTCGCCGCGGTGAACAACAGGGTGATGACGATGCCTATGACCAGGCCGCGGAGGGTCAATTCGGCGCGCGGTTCCGCGCCGGTCTGCAGGTTTGCGCTCACGGGGTTCGTCCGGAATGGCGGGAATACGGAGGTTTTAGCATTTCCGTGCGCCGCCGGAAAGCAGCGGCGGTCGTCGCAGGAGCGGCGCAAGCCGCGATGGAGCTCGCGGGAACTGCCGGCAATCGCGGCTTGCGCCGCTCCTACGAAGAGCGCTCCTCGTGCCGCGCCTTCGCCTCGGCGCGGAATTCGCTCAGCTCGCGCAGCAGGGTCTCGATGTTGACCTCGTTCTTCAGGTTGACCTTGAAGTCGGTATCGGCGCGGGCGCGGTCCTTCAGCGACTGCCGGTTCTGGCTCATGACGATCAGCGGGCCCTGCAGGCCGACCAGGATCGCCAGCGCGAGGTTGAAGAAGCTGTACGGATACGGATCAAGCGGCGCCTGCTGGATCAGCGCGGTGTTGACCAGGCACCAGACCACGGTCAGCGCGATCAGGAAGATGATGAATTTCCAGCTGCCGTTGAGCTCGGCCACGCTGTCGGCGAGGCGGTCGCTCCAGGACAGGTTCTTCTCGAACTCCTCGTCGACGTTCTTGGCCTGGCGCGCCGACAGCAAGGTATTGGTTTCGCGCAGGCGCTCGCCCATCGTGCGCAGGATCGCCATCGCCGCGCGCGGTCGCCGTTCGAGATAGTTTTCCAGCGTCGAGCGCTGCAATTCCAGCAGCAGCGCATGCGTGGTCGCCAGCGCGCTGGCGCTGCGCGGCTTCTCGTCGAACAGGGCCAGCTCGCCGAAATACTCGCCGCGCGCGAGATCCTTGAGCGATATGCGCTGCGAATCGTCGCCGGCCAGATGGATGTTCACGTCGCCGCTCTCGACGATGTACATGGCGCTGCCCTCGTCGCCCTGCGCGAAGATCATTTCGCCGGCCTTGAAAGCTCGCGACACCAACGCGCCGGACAAGGCCTGCAGGTCTTCCTCGGACAGCCCCTCGAACAGCGGAATCGAGCGTAGCAACGGCGTGGCGTCCACGAGCACCCCCAAAGTCTGAACCGGCATCGTAACCGACTTGGCCGGGGCGAACGCGCGCGCAGCGGCGACGATCCGCCGTCGTCGCGCTGGCGCTCGCCGTCCGCCACGACTAACCTGACGCGAGCGTTCACCGTCCGGACTCGCACCATGCCTGCCGCCAAAAAAACCGCCGACGATCTGTTCGCCACGACGTCGGTTCCCGCACGATCGGTGCGCGCCGGCATCGGCGGCTGGACCTTCGCACCGTGGCGCAAGAACTTCTACCCGGACGGTCTCGTGCAGCGGCTCGAACTCGAATACGCGAGCCGCCACGTCGCCGCAATCGAGATCAACGGCACCTTCTACGGCGCGCAGAAACCGGCGGTGTACGCGAACTGGCGCAGCCAGACGCCGGACGGTTTCGTGTTCTCGCTGAAGGCGCCTGGCCGCATCGTCGAAAGCAAGGTGCTGGCCGGTACCGGCAAGCAGGTCGAAGCGTTCGTGTTCGGCGGCCTGGCCGAACTGGGCGACCGACTGGGCCCGATTCTGTGGCAGTTCCCGCCACGCCGCGCCTTCGATGCCGGCGATTTCGCCGCCTTCCTCGATCTGCTGCCGCAGCAACTCGACGGTCGACCGCTGCGGCACGTGCTGGAAGTGCGCAATGATTCGTTCCGCAGCGAGGCTTATGTCGATCTCGCCCGCGAACGCAGATTGACCACGGTGTTCACCGACTCGCCCGACTATCCGTCGTTCGCCGACATCACCGGCGACTTCGTCTACGCGCGGCTGATGCGCAGCCAGTCCGACATCGCGACCGGTTACGCCGCGGAGCAACTGGATGCATGGGCGCAGCGCGCCCGGCTTTGGGCCGACGGCGGCAAGCCGGACGATCTGCCGTACGTGCAGAAGCACGTCGCGCCGAAGAAAAAACGCGACGTGTTCGTCTACTTCATCAGCGCCGCGAAAGAACGCAACCCGGCGGCGGCGATGGCGCTGCAGGAACGGCTGGACCGCACGCTCTAGGCCGGTTCGCCGCTGCGGCGCAACGACCAGAAGCCGATGTCGCGGCGATGGCGATAGCCGATTTGTTCGTACATGGCCTTCGCGCGCAGATTCTCGTGGCTCACGTGCAGGAACGGCGTGCGGCCGCGCGCAAGATTGTCGTTGGTCAGCAGCGCGGTCAGCCGCCGCGCGTAACCGCGGCCGTTGAAATCGGGATGCGTGCAGATCGCGCTGATCTCCTGGGTGGCGTCCGTGCCCATGCGTTCGCCTGCGATCGCGGCGAGCCGGCCTTCCTGGTAAATGCCGAAATAGCGGCCCAGCTCCATCGTTCGCGGCCGGAAATAATGCGGATACACCAGCGCCGTCAACGCCAGCACGTCGGCGCGATGCGCTTCCGACAATTCGATGACCTCGGGGCCGGCGACGACTTCGATCGGCGTCGTGCAGATCATTTGCGCCAGCTGCACCGGGCCCTTCAGGCTCCAGCCGTCGGCGAGCGACGGCCGCGCCCCCAGCAGATACACGCTGTCGCCCGCGGCAACCAGCGAATCGAGCGCGGCGCCGGCGTCGATGCCGGCGCGGGCCACGCCGAGGAACGGTGCGATCGCCGGCGGATAACGGCGGAATTCGCCGTCGCGCAGCGAGATCCAGCGGTGCCGGCTGACCAGCGATGCCCAGACGGGATTGTCGAGTTCGGGCAGCATCATGCGGGGCGCGATCCGGGAACCGTTGCGACGGAAGGGCATGAGCATAGCCAGCAACGCTACCCGGTTGTCCAGCCGAAGCACTGCGGCGTGTCCGGCGTCCTCAGTCGTCCGGTTCGCCCACCAGATGATGGTCTTCCCATTCGCCGTCGTTGGCCTGGACTTTCACGCCACAGGGCATGCCGGTGGTCTCCCAATGCCGGCGGCATTTCTTCTTCGCGCCGAGTATCGCCATCTCCCGGCTCGGATGCAGGCTCGGCTTCGATTCCAGCGAGGAGTGCAATGCCCATTGGCCATCGGCGAGCGGCGTCACGTAGTAGTAAAACCTCATTCCCCTGCCCTGGCAGCCGGCTGCGACGACCTTACTCAGCGGGCAATGAACCGGGTCTGATCTTTTCGACGCTTTTTACGGGGCGAACAGTGTTCGTTTTCGCGGAGCCGGACTCGATCGCGTTCAGATTTCGGCGCTTGTGGTCCGATCTCGGAGCGGCCATAGTTGGCGCCACAGTCGATTAGGGGATCGGCCATGTTGTTCATGACTTACGATGCCCAGCCAGCATTGCGCTGCGCCATCTGCGAAAAACCGATATTCAACGTTGCGGAAGCCGCCCTGGCTTATCCGCGTGGCATAGAGCCGGGCGAAATGCACCGCATCTGCGTCGCCCACCGGGGCACCTGTCTGCAGAAGGTCGAGGCCCAGCAGGCGAACGAGTATGGCCCCGGCCTGACGATGGAGCTGACCGAATACGGCGATCGCCTGCGCGGACTACACAGCGCCACGAGCTGAGTTTCTCCCGGGCGTCGCCGGATTCCCGCCAGCGAAACACCTTGCCTTTGATCAGCGCGAATGGCGCGGCGCGGGTTCAGCCCTCTTCGCCATCACCATCCGGCTCGGACTTGGAACTGCGCTGGGCATCGCCGGGATCATCGATCGGCGCGTCTTCGCCGGCCCGGTCGAAATCGTTGCTGCTGGCGTAATCATCGTTGTGGTTGCGCGGCTGCGGTTGCGCGCCGGCCGCCGGATTGGTTTGCGATTGTCTGGACATGGGCTTCTCCGGGTTCGGCATGCCGGCGCAGTTCGCGCCGGGGCCATGCCGGAGCATCACACCCGAAAATGGAACATGCCCTGAGCGGCGGGCGCGGGACAACTACCAATCCGCCGACTTGTAATCCTTCAGGAATTTTCCCCAGACATGTTCGCCGGTGTTGAAGCCGGCAATGATCGGATCGACGATGCGCGCGGCGCCGTCGACGATGTCGAGCGGCGGATGGAAGCGCTCCTCGACGATCTTGCGCGCGGCGAGGTTGGCCGGATCCTCGTCGGTGACCCAACCGGTGTCGACCGCGTTCATGTGGATGCCGTCGTTCTGGTAGTCGGTGGCGGACGTGCGCGTCATCATGTTCAGCGCCGCCTTCGCCATGTTCGTGTGCGGATGCCGCGTGGTCTTGAACTTGCGGTAGAACTGCCCTTCGACCGCCGACACGTTGACGATGTGCTTGTCGCGTTCCGGCGTGCGCAGCAGCAACGGCTTCAGGCGCGCGTTGATCAGGAACGGCGCGATGGCGTTGACCAGCTGCACTTCCAGCAATTCGACCGAAGGCACCTCGGCCATCAGCAATCGCCAGGAATTGCGCTCGCGCAGATCGACCTGCTGCAGGTCCTGGTCGAGTTTGCCTTGCGGAAACAGATGCGACTGGCCGGCGAATTCCTCGGCAAGCAGGGCGACCTGCGACAACTCGGCGGCGCGGGTGACACCGGGCATGTGGTCCGGCTTGCCTGGCATCGCCAGCGCCGACTCGCCGGCTTCCGGCAACATCGCGTAACGGCGCAGGCCTTCGTAACGACCGAGCAGTTTGCGCAGGTGCTCGGGCACATGGTGCGCGGCGGCGGTTTCCGCCGCCATCATGTGCGCATAGAACTCGGGCGGCCGGCGCACGGTCTGGCAGGCGTTGTTGATGATGAAGTCGAGGCGGTCGCGCGTCGCCACGAGTTCATGGCAGAACGCTTCGACGCTCGGCGTGTGGCGCAGGTCGAGCCCGAAGATTTCCAGGCGATCGGCCCAGTCGGCGAAATCCGGCTCTTCCGAATAGCGTTTGGCCGAATCACGCGGGAAGCGCGTGGTCACGATCAGGCTGGCGCCGGCGCGCAGCAGTTTGAGGCCGGCCTGGTAGCCGATCTTGACGCGTCCGCCGGTCAGCAACGCGACGCGGCCGCGCAGGTCGGCGGTCTCGGTGCGCTTGAAGAAGTTGAATTCGGCGCATTCCGGGCAAAGCTGGTCGTAGAAATGATGGATCCGCGAATATTTCCGCTTGCAGACGTAGCAATGCTGCGGTTCGATCGCCTCGCGGATTTCCGGCTCGTTGTCTTCGCTGTCGGCCGGTTCGAAATTTTCCGGCGGGAAAATATTCGGCGTGGTGAATACCGGGCGGCGGCGCAGCTCGCGGATGCCGGTCTGGTGCAACAGCGATTCTTCTTTCGCGATCTGTGCCGCGCTGCGCTCGCGCGCCTGCGCCTTGCGCTTGCGGCGGCGCTGCACGGGATCGGGATGATAGAAATGGCTGACCGCAGCGTTCAGGCGCAGGCGGTCTTCCGGCGACATTCTTTCGAGCAGGGAACGATCGGCGGCGATCGCGTCGAGCAGCGCGGCGGCGGCGTGGACTTCGGCGGCAAGCGCTTCGGGCTTGGGGTGGGACGGGGATGACATTGGTGTCCTTGGTGCGGAGCGAAAAGCGCCCCTCATCTGCCCAGCGGGCATCTTCTCCCCGCGTTGAGGGGAGAAGAATCACGTTATTGAATCAGAGCATCGGCAGGTTCAAGCCCTGCTCTTGCGCGCACTGCTTCGCGATCTCGTAGCCGGCATCGGCGTGGCGCATGACGCCGGTGCCGGGGTCGTTCCAGAGCACGCGGGCGATGCGCTGGTCGGCGGCGGCACTGCCGTCGCAGACGATGACCACGCCGCTGTGCTGGCTGTAGCCCATGCCGACGCCGCCGCCGTGGTGCAGCGATACCCAGGTCGCGCCGCCGGCGACGTTGAGCATCGCGTTGAGCAGCGGCCAGTCGGAGACGGCGTCGCTGCCATCCATCATCGCTTCGGTCTCGCGGTTCGGCGAGGCGACGCTGCCGCTGTCGAGATGGTCGCGGCCGATCACGATCGGCGCGCTGACTTCGCCGTTGCGCACCATTTCGTTGAACGCGAGGCCGAGCTTGTGGCGCAGGCCGAGGCCAACCCAGCAGATGCGCGCCGGCAGGCCCTGGAAACTGATGCGCTCGCGCGCCATGTCCAGCCAGCGGTGCAGCTGCGGATCGTCGGCGATGATCTGTTTGACCTTGGCGTCGGTCTTGTAGATGTCCTCGGGATCGCCACTGAGCGCGACCCAGCGGAACGGGCCGACGCCGCGGCAGAACAATGGCCGCACGTAGGCAGGCACGAAGCCGGGGAAATCGAAGGCATTGGCGCAGCCTTCGTCCTTGGCCATCTGACGGATGTTGTTGCCGTAGTCGAAGGTCGGGATGCCCTGCTTGTGGAACGCCAGCATCGCCTCGACGTGCACGCGCATGGATTTCTTGGCGGCGTCGCGCACCGTCTGCGGATTGGCTTTCTGCTCGGCCAGCCAGCGCTCGACGGTCCAGCCGATCGGCAGGTAGCCGTGCACCGGATCGTGCGCGGAGGTCTGGTCGGTGACGGCGTCGGGACGGACACCGCGCTTCACGAGTTCGGGAAGAATTTCCGCGGCATTGCCGAGCAGGGCAATGGACTTCGCTGCTCCGGCTTGCGTGTACTTGGCGATGCGCGCCAGCGCGTCGTCGAGATCGTGCGCCTGCTCATCGACGTAGCGCGTGCGCAGGCGCATGTCGATGCGCGACTGCTGGCATTCGATGTTGAGCGAACAGGCGCCGGCCAGCGACGCCGCCAGCGGCTGCGCCCCGCCCATGCCGCCGAGGCCGGCGGTCAGGATCCATTTGCCGGTGAGGTTGCCGCCGAAATGCTGCCGGCCCATCTCGACGAAGGTTTCGTAGGTACCCTGGACGATGCCCTGCGAACCGATGTAGATCCACGAGCCGGCCGTCATCTGGCCGTACATCATCAGGCCCTTCTTATCGAGTTCGTTGAAGTGTTCCCAGTTCGCCCAGTGCGGCACCAGGTTGGAGTTGGCGATCAGCACGCGCGGCGCGTCGGCATGGGTCGGGAACACGCCGACCGGTTTGCCGGACTGCACCAGCAGGGTCTGGTTGTCGTCGAGCGTGCGCAGGGTTTCCAGGATCTTGTCGTAGCAGGCCCAGTCGCGGGCGGCGCGGCCGATGCCGCCGTAGACGACCAGTTCGGTCGGAATCTCGGCGACTTCCGCATCGAGGTTGTTCTGCAGCATCCGGTACGCGGCTTCGGTCAGCCAGCTCTTGCAGTTGAGCGTGTTGCCGCGCGGGGCGCGGATGCGGCGGGTCGGGTCGTGGCGCGGGTTCGACATGGGCGGCAATCCTGGGGACTGCCGCAATTATCGCATCCGGGGTCGTTTTTGCGGTTATCGGCAGACCGCCGGGAACGCGCCGACCAGCTTGGAGATGTCTTCGGCGCTGGCCGGCACCGGTTGGTTGCCGCCGCCGCCATCGAACAGGACGTGCCATACGCCGTCCTCGCCCCGCACCCAGGTCGAGACGTAATTGCCAAGCAAATAAGGTTGTTTGGCGCCCGGACTGGTGTCGGCGATCCACCACGGTCCGCGCGACAGCGCGACGTTCGGATCGCCACCGATCACCACGGTGTCCGGATGCCAGTGCAGGATGCCGCCCTCGCCTTTGACGATGCCCGCCCAGGCCTGGGCGATATTGCCGCTGCCGCGTCGCGGCTTGTTGCCGCCGCCCAGGAACACCGCGCCCGGATGCAGGTGCTCGGCGAATGCCTTGGCGTCGTGTTGTTGCACCGACATCGCGAAACTGACCTCACGGTTCCAGACCTGGCATTCGTCAACCGACATCGCAGGTGCGGCGTCGGCGGCAGTCGCGGCGGGAGCAGCGGGCTCCGGCGAGGGATTTTTCTCGGTGGCCTGCACGACCGTGACGGCGAACAGGACGGCTATCGCCATCGCCAATGCCGAGCTTTGCAACTGATTCATGAGGACACCCCGGAAGTTCGACCTGAAGCGCGCGCGGGCGGCAGCGCCGCACGAGAATTTCCACCGATTGTCCGAACCGGCAGCGCGGCTCGAATGTGCCGCAAGTCACCTGCGCGCAACAAAAAGGGCCGCCAGTCTTGCCTGGCGGCCCGCAATGTTTGCATGCCTTCCGTCGACTCCGACGGAAGCGCGAATCAGTTGTGCGTGACCCGGACCGAAGGATCCAGGCGGCGCAGCGCGTCGGCCAGGTCAGTGGTGCCGGTGCGATCGATGTCCTCGCGGCTGTACGAACGGCCGGTGGCATCGACGCATTGGTTCTTGTGCTTGTCCTTGTGCTGGCGGATGTGCGAGCCGGTTTCGCGCAGGCAATTGCGGTCGTCGAGTTGCGCCTTGTCGCCGGCGACGACGGTCACGTTTGCCGAGTCAGCCGGTGTCTGCACGCTGGCCGTGGCCGATTGGGCATGGGCGGCGAAAGCGAACGCGGAAAGAACGATGGTTGCGACGATTCTGTTCATGGAGGCCTCCCGAGAGCCGCTGCCGATCCAGCACCCAAAGTATGCCCCGCTTTCCTGCACGCCGGCTGAATTTTTGGCCGACAGCGACGCTCCTCAGGCGTCGGCGAGCAGTTGTTTCAGCTTGCGCCGATAGCACTCGGCGACCGCCTCGGCCTGCGGGTGCCGGCCATTCTCGATGACCTTCCTGCCAGCGACGACGACATCCCGGATCAGGCGGCGATTGCCGGCAAAAACGAAACGATCCCGCAAAGTTTCCGGAACCACGCCGGCCAAGGCCGGCGCCCGCTCGTCGAGGATCATGAAGTCCTCGGCGGCAGCGGACTGTCCGCAGGACTGCAGGCCATCGCGCACGGCGTGCGCCAACAACAGCGCGCCCACGCTGGATTCGTCCGCGTCCACGGCGATATTACGCTCGCGCTCGACCAGGCGTTGGCCGTATTCCAGCCAGCGCAATTCCTCGACCGGCGATACCGACGTGTTCGAATCCGATCCGATCCCGAAGCGGCCGCCCGCGGCAATGAACGGGCGCAGCGGAAACAGGCCGTCGCCGAGATTGGCCTCGGTGGTCGGGCAGATCGCGACGACCGCGCCGGAAGCCGCGGTGCGCTGTACTTCCGTTTCGCTCAAATGCGTGGCGTGCACGAGCGTCCAGGCCGCATCGACTTGCGCATGGTCGAGCAGCCATTCGACCGGACGCGCACGCCGATGCACCTGGCATTCCTCGACCTCGGCGATTTGTTCGGCGATATGAATGTGGATCGGCGTGCGCACGGCGACTCCCGACAAGACCTCGCGCAGCGCCGCCTCCGGCACCGCGCGCAGGCTGTGCAGCGCGATGCCGATTCTCAGCATCGCGCTTTCCTGCGCACGCAACTGCTGGATCAAGGCCAGGAAGTCCGGCACCGAATGGCCGAAGCGCCGCTGCCGCTCGCCGAGCGCGCGACCATCGAAACCGCCGGTCATGTACAGCACCGGCAATAGCGTCATGCGGATGCCGGCATCGCGCGCGGCCTGGATCAGCGCCTGCGACATCGCCGACGGATCGGCGTACGGCCGGCCATCGGGCTGGTGGTGCAGGTAATGGAATTCGCACACCGTCGTATAGCCGGCTTCGAGCATCTCGACGTACAGCTGCGTCGCGATCGCATGCAACGATTCCGGCGTGATGCGCGCGGCGAAGCGATACATCAACTCGCGCCAGGTCCAGAAACTGTCGGAAGGATTCGTGCGTCGTTCGGTCAGGCCGGCCATCGCACGCTGGAACGCATGCGAATGCAGGTTGGGAATGCCGGGAAGCCGCAGGTCGTCGCTGGTCGTCATGCGCCGATTCTACGAGCAGCCCGTGCAGCGCGCACCTCGAACCCGCTGGTCCGCGGTGCGCACGCTACAATGCATGGATGAGTCCCCTGCAAGGCATCCGCGTCCTCGAGCTCGCCCGCGTGCTGGCCGGTCCCTGGTGCGGCATGACCCTGGCCGACCTCGGCGCCGACGTGATCAAGCTGGAAGCGCCGGAAGGCGACGACACCCGCGGCTGGGGGCCGCCATTCGCGCATGGGATGTCGGCGTATTTCGCCTGCTGCAACCGCGGCAAGCGCTCGCTGGCGCTGGACCTGCGCAATGCCGCGACGCGGCCGATCGTCGAAGCGCTGGTCGCGCGCAGCGACGTGATCATCGAGAACTACCGCACCGGCGGCGCGGAGAAACTCGGCGTCGACTTTCCGACCTTGCGCAAGATCAACCCGCGCCTGATCTATTGCTCGATCTCCGGCTACGGCCGCGATGGCCCGCATGCGCACCGGCCCGGCTACGATTTCGCGATCCAGGCCGAGGCCGGCCTGATGGCGCTGACCGGCCTCGTCGACGGTGAGCCGCAGCGCACCGGCACCGCCGTCGCCGACATCGCGGCAGGACAGAACGCAACCACGGCGATCCTGGCCGCACTGTTTCATCGCGAGCGCAGCGGCGAAGGCCAGCGCCTGGACGTCAACCTGTTCGACAGCCAGCTGCAACTGCTGGCCAACTCGGCCAGCGGCGTGTTGTTCACCGGCGCGGACGCGCCCCGGCTCGGCAACCAGCATCCGAACATCGTTCCGTACCAGGTGTTCGCCGCCAGCGACGGTCATTTCGTGCTCGCCGCGGCCAGTGAAAATCTGTGGCAACGGTTGTGCACGGCGTTGGAAAAAACGGAATGGCTGGACGACGCGCGCTTCGCGCAAAACCCGGACCGGGTGCGCAATCGGGCGGAACTGTGTCCGCTGCTGGCGGAAATTTTTTCGCGCCAGCCGCTCGCGCACTGGCTCGCGCTCTGCGGGCGGGCCGGCATACCGGCAACGCCGATCAACACCGTCAGGCAGGCGGTCGCGCATCCGGCGACGGGCCACAACGGCATGCGCATCGAACTCGACGGCGTGCCGATGCTCGGCAGTCCGTTGCGCTTCGAACACACGCCGGTGCGCTATTCGCGGCCGCCGCCGCGGCTCGATCAGCATCGCGACGAAATCCTGCGCGAACTGGATCTGCCCGAGGAGATCAAGGCATGAACGATTCGTGGGACGGCCTGCTGATCGACGCGCGCCTGGCCACCCTGCGCCAGGACCTGGGCGCGTACGGCGCGATCGAAAACGCGGCGATCGGCTGGAAGGATGGCGTCATCGTCTTCGCCGGCCTGATGTCGCAACTGCCGGGCGCCGCGGGGACATTGGCCAAGCAGGTATCTTCGGCCGAAAACCGCTGGATCACGCCGGGCTTGATCGACTGCCATACGCACCTGGTGTTCGCCGGCAATCGTGCCCCGGAATTCGAGCGCCGTTTGCAGGGCGCCAGCTACGAACAGATCGCGCGCGAAGGCGGCGGCATCCTGTCCACCGTGACCGCGACCCGAGCAAGCAGCGAGGACGAACTGCTCGGGCAATCGCTGCCGCGCGCACGCGCCCTGCTCGCCGATGGCGTAACCACGCTGGAAATAAAATCCGGCTACGGCCTTGATCTGGCCAGCGAACGCAAGATGCTGCGGGTGGCGCGACGGATCGGCAATGAGCTCGGCATCACGGTGAAGACAACCTATCTCGGCGCGCATGCGTTGCCGCCGGAATTCGCCGGCCGCACCGACGACTACGTGGCCGCCGTCTGCGACTGGATGCGGACGCTGCACGCAGAAGGCCTGATCGACGCGGTCGACGCGTTCTGCGAACGGATCGCGTTTTCGCCGGCGCAGACCAGATGTGTTTTCGAAGCGGCGCAATCGCTAGGCCTGCCGGTGAAACTGCATGCCGACCAGCTCAGCGATCTTGGCGGCGCGGCGCTGTGCGCGGAATTCGCCGGGCTGTCCGCCGATCACCTGGAACACACCCAAGGCGCGGCCGTCTACGCGATGGCCAAGGCCGGCACCGTCGCGGTGTTGCTGCCCGGCGCCTACCATGTGCTGCGCGACACACAGCTGCCGCCGCTGGAATCGTTCCGTGAATACGGCGTGCCGATGGCAGTGGCGACCGACCTCAATCCGGGCACGTCGCCGCTGGTGTCGTTGCGGCTGGCGATGTCGCTGGCCTGTACGCATTTCCGGCTGACCCCGGAAGAAGCCCTGCGCGGCGTCACCGTACACGCGGCCAAGGCGCTCGGACTGGCCGATCGCGGCGAATTGCGCGTCGGCCAGCGCGCCGATTTCGTGCAATGGCGGGTCGATCATCCCGCCGAACTGAGTTATTGGCTCGGCGGCGAACTGATCGAGAAAGTCCACGTCGCGTAGGGTGCGCCTTGGCGCACCGCACGAAATACATCAGCGGCGAGATCAGGACGGTGCGCCAAGGCGCACCCTACGGAAACAAAAAGCCCCGCGTCGCGGGGCTTTTTTCTTGCGGCAGCGGTGAAAAATTATTTCGCGGCTTTCTTCGCCGGCGCCTTTTTGGCTGCCGCGGCCGGCGCCTTCGGCGCGCCGACCGGCTTGGTCACCACGGCTTTCGCGGCCGTCTGCGGACGGGCATTGCCGTAGCTGGAAACGTTGCGCTTGCCCTTGGCCGTCTTGCGGTCGCCCTTGCCCATGGTTCGTGTTCCTGAAGTGATTGGATAGGCGCGTAGCCTACCATTTAGGCGGTTTCAGCCCAAGCGCCGCGGCTTTGCGCTCAGCAGGTCCCGTTGGCGTGATCGTGCGTCAGCCTTAGATTGACCAGGTGCGCGATCGCGATCAGCGTGCCGCCGCAAGTCATGACGACCGCATGCAGGACGACATCGTCATGGATGGCAGGCAGCAGTACGCCGGCCCACACCGTAAGCAAGCCGGGCAACGCGAACGACAAGGCCCTGACCATGCGATGGCGGCGATAACCCTGCACCAGACTGACCAGCGCCAGCGCCGTGGCGAAGGCAACGTACAGGAATTCCACCTCGTGCGAGGCGAACAAGCCCAGGCCGAGAGTCGGCAATATCGCCAGCAGGAACGGCAACACCGCGCAGTGCACCGCGCAGGCGATCGCCGCGAACGCGCCGAACTTGTCGCCCCATCGCGCCAGCGACTTGCGCGGCGGCCGGTGCAGATTAGCGATGACGCTGGGCGCAGGCGTTGCCATATTGAAATAATATAACATTCGAACGGCGCGTGCGGCAAGCCCGGGCCCGGACGCGGCGAAACCCAACGTTCAGGCTATGCGGTTCGGCAGTTCCGACACAGGCCATGCACTTCCAGTACCTGCGCGCGGGGAGCGAATCCCAGCGCTTTCGCCTGCGCCTCGAGCAGCGTGGAAATGCGCTCGTCCTCGAGTTCGACGGCGTTCTGGCAGTTGTCGCAGATCAGGAACGGCACCGAATGCCGGACCTGCGGATGATGGCAGCTGACGAATGCGTTCACCGAGGCCAGGCGGTGGATGAAGCCCTGTTCGAGCAGAAAATCCAGAGCCCGGTACACGGTCGGCGGCGCGCTGCTGCCGTTCTCGCTCTTCATCTTGTCGAGCAGGTCGTAGGCCTTGATCGGCTTGCCGGCGGCGGCGACCAGCCCCAGCACCTGCGCGCGCAAGGGCGTCAGGCGCAAACCGCGCGTCGCGCAGGCATCCTCGACCGCGCGCACGAAGCCGCTGGCGTCGTGCACGTGATGGGCCGGATCGGTGCAATCGTGGGCGTGCTTGCTCATGGAGGTAGGGTGGGCCTTGGCCCACCGTCTTTCAAGCTTCGCGACGCTCGGTCAGCTTCATAGCGGCATCGATACGTTGTAACGCCTGCGCTCTGCCGGCCAGGTAAACCGTGTGGTCGATCGACGGCGATATCTGCGTGCCGGTGATCGCCACGCGCAACGCCGGCGCGATCTTGCCGAGCTTCAACCCGAGCTTTTCGCCGGTCGCCTGCATCGCGGCATGGATCGTTTCCGGCGTCCAATCGGCCAGCTCGGCGAAAGCCTGGCGCAACGCCGCCAAGGGTTCGCTGGCGGACGGCAGCAAGTGCTTGCCGACCGCTTCCGGGTCGTAAGTGGTCAGCGGCCGATACCAGACCGCGGCCCGCTCGGCCATGTCCTTGAGCGTCTGCACGCGGTCGCGCAGCGCGACCACGACGTCGGCCGGCGCCGGGCCTTGGCTCAAATCGTAGCCAGCGCTTTCGAGATGCAGCAGCAAATGCTTCGCGACCTCTTCCGGCGCATCGGTCTTCAGGTAGTGCTGATTGAGCCAGCCGAGTTTGGCCGGATCGAGCCGCGACGCTTTCGAATTCACGTCCTCGATCGCGAACAGCGAAATCATCTCGTCCTTGCTGAAAATTTCCTGGTCGCCGTGCGACCAGCCGAGGCGCACGAGGTAGTTGATCAGTGCGTGCGGCAGGTAACCGTCGTCGCGGTACTGCATGACGTTGGCGGCGCCGTGGCGCTTGGACAGCTTGGCGCCTTCCGGGTCGAGGATCATCGGCATGTGCGCGAAATGCGGCACCGGCGCGCCCAGCGCCTGGTAGATGTTGATCTGCCGCGGCGTGTTGTTGACGTGGTCGTCGCCGCGGATCACGTCGGTGATGTTCATGTCGATGTCGTCGACGACCACCGCGAAGTTGTAGGTCGCGTAACCGTCGGAACGGAAGATCACCAGGTCGTCGAGTTCTTCGTTGCTCCACTCGATCCGGCCCTTGATCTTGTCCTCGAAGACCACGCTGCCCGAAGTCGGATTGCGGAAGCGGATGACCCGGTTCGGATCGTCGCGATACGGCGCGTTCTGTTCGCGATAGGCGCCGTTGTAACGCGGCTTCTCGTTCTTCGCCATCGCCGCTTCGCGCATCGCGTCGAGTTCTTCCTTGGTCTCGTAGGCGTAGTAGGCCTTGCCGGCCGCGACCAGCTGTTCGGCGACTTCGCGATAACGGTCGAGGCGGTCGGTCTGGAAGATCGGGCCTTCGTCGTATTCCAGGCCCAGCCAGTCCATGGCCTGCAGGATGGCGTCGATCGCCGCCTGGGTGCTGCGCTCGCGATCGGTGTCCTCGACCCGCAGGATGAACCTGCCGCCGCGACGACGGGCCTCGAGATAACAGTACAGCGCGGTGCGGGCGCCGCCGATGTGCAGGAAACCGGTCGGGCTGGGGGCGAAGCGGGTGCGGCAGGTCATGCGATCGTCGCTGGTCAAAGGCAAACCGCGATTTTACCGGAGCGGGCCGCGGCCCGCTCGATGGCCACCCGCCCTACTTCACCGTGATCGTGATTTGTTCGGAAACCACCGGCGGATCGTGCGGCACGTGATTAGCGTCGCCGAGCACCAGCTGCAGCGTGTGCTTGCCCGGCTTCAGGGTCAGCACCGTCTCGGTCTGGCCCTTGCCGAAATGCAGGTGGTTGTCGTCCTTGGGCAGCGGCTGGTCCATCGGCGGCAGCGGCGCATCGACGATCAGATGGTGGTGCCCGGTGTTCTCGGCCACCGTCCCGGCCGGGGCCACGCCCATTCCCGACAGCCCGAAGCGCACGGTGACCGGGCCATGCACGGTCGCGCCGTTTTTCGGGCTGATGAAGTAAACCCGGGCGCCCGCCGGGGAAGCGGTGCGCGGCAGGTCGGCGGCGAAGGCCTGCGCGATCGCCAGGCCGGCCAGCGCAATCAGGATGAACCAGCGTTTCATGCGACCTCCAGACCCGAATTCGTTTGGACGCTTCATCGCGCCGGCTTATCATACTCGGCAAGAAAGCCGTGTCCGCTTCGCTCGCCGCCGCAAGGTCGTATCGCGCGTCCCGGTTCCACCAAACAAGTACCGTCTTTCCTTCGCCTGGCACCGATTCCTGAACGAGCCGGTGCGCGTTGCCAATTCCCTGGAGTCTCGATGTTTGCCCGCCTGGTCCTGCTCGCCGCCCTGTTGCTTCCCGCCACCGTATCCGCCCAGCTGCTGCCGGCTCCGGCCGTCGTCAGCGGACCGCGCGTTGCATTGCAGACCAGCCTGGGCAAGATCGTGCTCGAACTGTATCCGGACAAGGCGCCGCGCACGGTCGAGAACTTCCTGTCCTACGTCCGCGACGGCCATTACAACGGCACCGTGTTCCATCGCGTCATCGCCAACCTGCTGATCCAGGGCGGCGCGTTCACCTCCGACCTGCAGCAGAAGCCGGACCGCGCACCGGTCGCCAACGAAGCCAACAACGGCTTGTCGAACCTGCGCGGCACGATCGCCGCCGCGCGCCGCGCCGGCGAAAAGGATTCCGCCACCGCGCAGTTCTTCATCAACACCGTCGACAATCGCCAGTTCGATTTCAAGTCCGACGCCACGGCCTACGGCACCGGCTACTGCGTGTTCGGCCGCGTGGTCGAGGGCATGGAAGTGGTCGACAAGATCCGCGTGGTCGCGACCGGCGCGAAAGCCCCGTTCAGCGCCGACGTGCCGATCGCGCCGGTGACCATCGAACGCGCATCCGTGCTCGAAAACTGAACCGTGACCACGCTGTTCGTCTCCGACCTGCACCTGGATCCGGCGCGCCCGGAAATCACCGCGCTGTTCCTGCGCTTCCTGCGCGAGGAAGCCGCGCGCGCCGAGGCCCTGTATATCCTCGGCGACCTGTTCGAAGCCTGGGTCGGCGACGACGAACCGGGTGAGCCGGCCAATGCCGTGCGCCGCGCGCTGCGTGCGTTGGTCGATGGCGGTACGTCGTTGTTCCTGATGCGCGGCAACCGCGATTTCCTGTTCGGTCCGCGCATCGCTGCCGAAAGCGCTGCGCGCCTGCTGCCCGATCCCGCCGTGATCACGCTGTACGGCGAACCCACTTTGCTCATGCACGGCGACCTGCTGTGCAGCGACGATGCGGCGTACCAGGCGTTTCGCAACACCGTGCGCGCTCCTGCCTGGCAGGAACAATTCCTCGGCCAGCCGCTGGCCGCGCGCCATGCGTTCGCGGCGAAAGCGCGCGCCGCCAGCCAGCAGCACCAGGCCGGCGCCATGGAAAGCGTCATGGACGTGACGCCGGCCACGGTCGCGGCGACGATGGCCCGGCACGGCGTGACGCGCCTGATCCACGGCCATACCCACCGGCCGGCGATCCACGCGCTGACGGTAAATGGAAAACCCGCGCGAAGGATCGTGCTCGGCGACTGGTACACGCAAGGCTCGGTGCTGCGCGTCGATGCCGACGGCTTCGAGCTGGCCGCGCTCGCGTAGGAGCGGCGCAAGCCGCGATCGAATTTTCCGCGCTCCGCATGATCGCGGCTTGCGCCGCTCCTACAGAAGCCCGCTAGAACTCCGTGCCCAGCTTCTTCGAATCGTAACCGCTGACATCGAAAATCAGCGACGGGGCGAAATCGCCGTTCTTCGGCAGCTGGATCTTCACCTTCTTCGCCGGCAGCATGCCGGCATAGAACGCCGCGTGGTCGTCGATGAACAGCGCCGGGCCCTGCCCGGAATCGGCTTGCGTGCCCTTGAACGTCGCCGGATCGGCGTCGTCGAAGGTGATCTTCATGGTGCACGGGCTGCCGCAAACGAAAGTCTTCGAGGCCAGCAGCAGGTAACTGCTATGCCCCCAGTCGGGATGCACGCGCAGCACCAGCCGGGCATCGGGTTGGCTGAGCGCGACGCCGTTCTGGTCGCGCGGCACCCGGCTGTCGATCGTCGCGGTGTATTGCTTGCCGGCGCCGGCGGGGATGCTCGCGTAATTCCACAGATCCGCCAGCCGGTCTTCCTCGTGTTTGGCGTCGGCCATTTTTGCCGTGTCGTCGTAGCTCTTGTTCATCGTTTTCGCCGCATCGCTGTCGCCGTACTTCGAACGCAGCTTGTCACCCAGCGCCTGCGCGGCGACCCAGTTCCTGGAATCGCGCGCGCTGTTGTAGTCGTGCAACAACTGCTGCGCCTTGGCATTGTCGTCGGCGGACAGCGTCTGTTCCGATTCGCTGGAATTGCAGGCGGCGAGGGCTAGCACGAGCGCTACGCAAAGAAGATGGCGCATGGCCTTGCTCCGTGTCGGGATCGAGGAATGACGGCAGCGAACGGGCTCGACCCGGAAGCGGCCACGCGAACAATGTACCGCAAGTGCGGGACGCGGAAACAGGATCGGCTACGGCGACGGCCCGAGGCGTTCGAGCATGTTCAGCTCGTCGGCGTCGAAGCCGGCGACGGTACGCGCTTCGCGGTTGAACGGCCCGCGGATCGATCCCTTGGCGACGCCGTCGATCAGGGCAGCGAACGTGGCTTGCGGCGCGACGCCTTCGCGTTCGCAGCACCAGGCGAACCAGCGGCTGCCGGCGGCGACGTGGGCGATTTCCTCGCGCAGGATCAATTCCAGTATTTGCGCCGATGGTTCATCGCCGATGGCACGCAGCCGGACGATCAGCGCCGGGGTGACGTCGAGACCGCGCGCTTCCAGCACGCGCGGCACCAGGGCCATGCGCGCCAGGCAGGACTGCGCGGTTTTTTCCGCCATTTCCCACAGGCCATTGTGCGCCGGGAAGTCGCCGTAGCTGGCGCCGAGTTCGTTCAGGCGCTGCGAGAGCAGCGAGAAATGCCGCGCCTCGTCGTCGGCGACCGCGATCCAGTCGCGATAGAAATCGGCGGGCATGCCGCGGAATCGATACGCCGCGTCCCAGGCGAGGTTGATGGCGTTGAACTCGATGTGCGCGATGGCATGCAGGAACGCCGCGCGACCCTCGACCGAGCCGAGCCCGCGTTTGCGCAAGTCGCGGGGCGGGACGAGTTCCGGTTTTGCCGGCCGGCCCGGGGCGCGAATCGGTTCGGGCTGCGCGGCGGATTCATCGACAGGCAGGGAACCGGCGCGAAACGCTTCCGCAGCCTGGCGAGTCAATGCGACCTTCTCCGCCGGATCGGAACTATCCAGGCATTGCCGGGCGGCGTCGAAGAGATTCATGGTCTGGAAGCGCGACGCCTCTTTGTAGGAGCGGCTTTAGCCGCGATCGGTCATGCGATGCCGCGGATCGCGGCTAAAGCCGCTCCTACGACGGGTCTCAGCTCGCGCGCCGCTTGCGCTTGGCGTCGTCGGAACGCAGCTGGCGAATGCGCTCGAAATAGCCGGGGTCGATGCCCGTGACGTATTCGCCGGTGAAGCACGAGGAATCGAAATGGTTGAGCTTTTTCTTCGGGCCCGACACCGCCGCTTCCAGGTCGGCGATGTCCTGGTAGATCAGCCAGTCGCAGCCGAGCAGCTTCTCGATCTCGGCTTCGCTGCGGCCATGCGCGATCAGTTCGTCGGGCGACGGCATGTCGATGCCGTAAATGTTCGGGAAGCGCACCGGCGGCGCCGCCGACGCCAGGTAGACTTTGCGCGCGCCGGCGTCGCGCGCCATCTGCACGATCTGCTGGCTGGTGGTGCCGCGCACGATGGAGTCGTCGACCAGCAACACCACGCGATCCTTGAATTCCAGCGGGATCGGGTTGAGCTTGCGGCGCACCGATTTCACCCGCTCGCCCTGCCCCGGCATGATGAAGGTGCGGCCGACGTAGCGGTTCTTGATGAAGCCCTCGCGGTATTTCACGCCGAGCACGTTGGCGATTTCCAGCGCCGCGTCGCGCGAGGTGTCCGGGATCGGGATCACCGTGTCGATGTCGTGGTCGGGGCGCAGGCGCAGGATCTTTTCGCCGAGCGTCACACCCATGCGCATGCGCGCCTTGTGCACCGAGACGTCGTCCATCATCGAGTCGGGTCGCGCGAAATAGACGTATTCGAAAATGCACGGCGCGTGCTCGGCCGGCGGCGCGCAGATTTCGCTGAACAATTCGCCGCGCGCGGTGATCACCACCGCTTCGCCGGGCGCGACGTCGCGCAGGCGCTGGAAGCCGAGGATGTCGAGCGCGACCGATTCCGATGCCACCGCGAATTCGGCGCCGTTGGCGGTCTCGCGCTTGCCCAACACCAGCGGACGGATGCCGTTCGGATCGCGGAATGCGACCAGGCCCAGGCCGAGCACCACCGACACGATGGCATAGCCGCCCTTGCAGCGGCGGTGCACGCCGGCGACCGCGTTGATCGCCGCTTGCGGCGTGAGCGCCGGCTGCGATTGCAGTTCGTGCGCGAACACGTTGAGCAGCACTTCCGAATCGGATTCGGTGTTGATGTTGCGGCGGTCGAGCTCGAACATCTCGCGACGCAGCGCGTCGGTGTTGATCAGGTTGCCGTTGTGCGCGAGCGCGATGCCGAACGGCGAGTTCACGTAGAACGGCTGGGCTTCGTCGGAACCTTCGGAGCCGGCGGTCGGATAACGGCAGTGGCCGATGCCGACCCGCCCCGCCAGCAACTGCATGTCCGGCGTGTCGAACACGTCGCGCACCAGGCCGTTGCCCTTGTGCAGGCGAATCTTGCTGCCGTCGACGGTGGCGATGCCGGCGGCGTCCTGGCCGCGATGCTGGAGCACGGTCAAGCCGTCATACAGCGCCGAGGCGACATCGCTGACGCCGACGATTCCGATGATGCCGCACATGGTTTTCTCCGGGCCGCCGTGGACTGTTCTGGAAAATCAGGGATGCGCGACGATGTTGCCGTCGATGCTCAGTTTCTGCTTGACCGCATCGCGCAGCGTTTCCGCGGCGTTGTGGTCGGCGACCGGCCCGGCGCGCACGCGGAAGCGCGGTCCGTTGACGCTGTCGACGCGCTGCACGAAGGCGGTGAAACCGGCCGCGCGCGCGCGATCACGCAGGGCGAGCGCCGCCGATTCTTCCGCCGGCGCCGCCAGCTGCACGGCGAAACCGGAGGCGACCGTGGCCGCCGGTTTGCTCGCTGCGCTGGCCGGAGTCGGCGCCGGAACCGGCGTCTGCGCGGCAGCGGCGGGCGGCGACGTCGCAGGCTTGCTGGCGACAGGCGGCTTCACCGTCGCGGCGCCTTTGTCGTCGCCATCGAGCGCGACCACCTTGCCGCTGCCACCGGCCATCGACTCGGCGCGCAACCGCGCCGCTTCCGCCGCGGCGCGATCGGCGTAGGGACCGACGCGGATGCGCAGCGCGTCGGCGCCGTTCAACTTCACTTTCTCGGTGCTCACCGGCAGCCCGGCGTTGCGCAGGCGGGTCACCAGCGCGCCGGCATTGCCCAGGTTGCTGAAGCTGCCGACGTTGACCGAATAGTTGCCGGCGGCGACCGCGCTCGGCTTGACGGTGCTCGGCACCGCGTCGGCAGCCGGGGCCGCGCCCGTTTGCGCCGGCGCTGCCGGCACGACAGTGGTCGGCGCCGGTTTGATCTGCGCCGGTGCGCTTGCGGCGGGATTGGCGGCCACGGCCGGGGCCGTGGCCGGCAGCGGAGCTGAAGGAGCGACGGTGCCAGGAACCTGGCTGCCGGTCGCCGGCGGCGCAACCGCCACGGGCGCGACATCGCTGTCGAGCGGCGGCGTGACGCTGCTGGAAGCCGAGGCCGGCGTCACATCCACGTCCGGCCGCGGCACCGGCCGGGTTTCCATGCCGAGCACGCCGCCGGACGGGGTATGCGCATCGGGCACGGTCAGCGGCAGTTCGTGGGTCGAAAAGGCCTGGTCGGGGGCGTTGGGCATGCTCAGCGGCACCTGCGCCGCGTCGGGCTCCTTCACGTCCGGACCCTTGAGCAGCATCGGCAGGAAGATGATCGCCAGCGCAGCCAGCACGGCGGCGCCGATCAGGCGCTGTTTCAGCGGAGAATCCATACGGGCACCCGGCCGGGGGGAGATGCCAATTATAGCCCGCGCCGGCCCGCTCAGCGCGCGCCGAGCGCCGCCGCAACGGTATGGAAAGAGCCGAATACCAGGATGCGTTCATCGGCCGCCACCGCCACGCGGGCGGCGTGCAAAGCGGCGGCAACGTCGGCATGCACCGCGCGCTGCTCCGGTCGAATGCTCGGCGCCAGCCGCTCCGACAACGCCGCGCCACTCAAGCCGCGCGGACCCGCGTCACCGATGCCGGCCAGATGCCAGAAATCGATGTGCGCCGACATGACCCCGACGATGCCTTCGATGTCCTTGTCGGCGAGCGCGCTGAACACCGCCCGCGTCGGTTTCGGATGCCGCTGCAGCCATTGCGCCAATTGCCGCGCCGCCTGCGGGTTGTGGCCGACGTCGACGACGACCTCCGGCGTCGCCTGGATGATCTGCAAGCGGCCAGGCACGCGCGCACCGGCCACGCCGTTGCGCATCGCCGCGTTCGAGATTTCGATCGGCAACGCGCGCAAGGCGGCGATCGCGGCGGCGGCGTTGTCGAGCTGCGCCGGCGCGGTCACCGCGGGCATCGGCAGTTCGAGCTCGTAACCGGGCTCGCGCCAGCGCCAGCCAGCGTCTTCGCGCTCGATCAGGTAATCGGAGTGGCCGCGGACCGCGATTGCGCCGAGCTCGTAGGCGCGGCGCAGCAATGACGACGGCGGATCCCTTTCGCCCAGCACCGCCGGCCGGCCGGCGCGCAGGATGCCGGCTTTCTCGAAGCCGATGCTTTCCCGGTCGTTGCCGAGATAGTCCTGATGATCGAGATCGACGGTGGTGACCACGGCGACATCGGGATCGACGATATTGGTGGCGTCGAGGCGGCCGCCGAGGCCGACTTCGAGGATGGCCAGATCGAGTTTCGCGCTTTCGAACAGGAGCAGTGCCGCCAGCGTGCCGAATTCGAAATAAGTGAGTGCAACGGCAGCGGCGGAAGCGGCGTCGCGCGCGCGTTCGATGCGCTCGAACGCCGCGACCAGCGCAGCGTCGGCGGCGTCGACGCCGTCGATGCGCACCCGCTCGTTGTAGCGCAGCAGATGCGGCGACGTATAGGCGCCGACCTTCAAGCCTTGCGCGCGGGCGATGGCCTCGAGGAAAGCCACGGTCGAGCCCTTGCCATTGGTGCCGGCGACGGTGATGACGTGCGTCGCCGGCTTGCCGAGCTGCAGTTTTTTCGCCACCGCTCCGACACGCTCCAGCCCCATGTCGATCGACTTGGGATGGACCTGCAGTTGGTAGTCGAGCCACTGATCGAGGGAGCGTTGCATGCGCATATTGTAGGGTGCGCCTTGGCGCACCGGCTCTTTGGCAGCATTCGAAGCAACAAAACGGTGCGCCAAGGCGCGAAGCACATGGATGTGCGAGTGCCGCGGGGCGCAGGATGCGCCGGAGCGGCCACCCTACAGCGCCCGGTGCACCGCCTCGCCGAACAGCGCCGTGTGATGGCCGCAATCGTTGAGGCGCACGACGTCCAGCGTGTCGACGGTCGCGCCTTCGAGCAGGTTGAGCGTGGTCGGCGCTTGCCGGAACGACCACAGCCGCGCCAGCGGCAGGCCGAGCACACGGCAGATCAGGATCCGGTTGACCGCGTCGTGGGCGACGACCAGCAGCGTGTCGTTGTCACCCAGGCCTTCGCAGGCACGCGCGAACGCCGGCCAGACCCGGTCGGCGACATTACGCAGCGATTCGCCGCCGGGTCCCGGCATCATTACCGACTCCGGCGCGTCGCGCCACGCCTGCAGGCGCGACGGATCGCGCTCGCGGATTTCGCTGGCGAGCAGGCCTTCCCAGTCGCCGTGGCCGATTTCCTTCAGGCCGTCGTCGAAAGTGAGCAACGACAAACGCTGTTCGCCCAGCGCCAGTTCCGCCGTGCGCCGCGCGCGTGCCAGCGGCGAAGCGACCGCACGCGTGATGGCGACGTCACGCAGGCGCTCGCCGAGACTGCGCGCCTGCCGCTCGCCGACTTCGGACAGCGGGATGTCGATCTGGCCCTGGTAGCGGCCTTCGGCGTTCCACGGCGTTTCGCCGTGGCGTGCGAGCAGGACGCGCATCAGATCATCTCCAGCGACAGGATCGCCGGCAACGCGCGCAGCGTCTTCAGTTGCGCTTCGCTGACCGCGCTGTCGACGGTGATCGCCGCGACCGCGTGGCCGTCGCCTTTCGAGCCGAGCGAGAAATTGATGATGTTGATGCCGGCCGCGCCCAGTTGCGAACCGATCTGACCGATCACGCCGGGACGATCCTCATTGCGCATCAACAAGATGTGCGCGCCCGGATCGAAGTCGAGTTCGACGCCGTCGAGGCGGACCACGCGCGGACCGCGATGCAGGGTCGCTTCGATCTCGCGCACGTTGCCCTCCTGCGCCGGGTTGTCGCCTTCGACGCGGATGCGCAACAGGCGGTCGAAACCGTCGCCGTCGCCGCCGACCGTTTCTGCGACTTCCAATCCGCGCCCGGCCGCTTCGACCAATGCGTTCACCGGCGTGACCCGACCCGACGCCGAACCCAACTGCGCGGCGACCAGCAGGCGCGTCAGCGGCCGCGTGTCGAGCGCTTCGGTGCGGCCGGCGTAGGCGATCTGCAATTTGCTCGGCGCCGGCACCAGGCGCGCCGACAATTTGCCGAGCGCGGTCATCAGCGGCATCCACGGGCCGACTTCGCGCGCCGCTTCCGGGGTCAGTGGCGGCAGGTTGACGCAGCCGGCGACCGCGCCGGTCTTGACGAAATCGATGATCTGCCGCGCCAGGATCGTGCTCACCGCCTGCTGCGCTTCGCTGGTCGACGCGCCGAGGTGCGGGGTCAGGATCAGCTTCGGGTTGTCGCGCAACTTCGAGTCGGCCGGCAGCGGCTCGGTGACGAAGGTGTCGAGCGCGGCGCCGGCCAGATGGCCTTCGTCGAGCAGTTTCAGCAGCGCGTCCTCGTCGACCAGGCCACCGCGCGCGGCGTTGATCAGATACGCGCCCTTCTTCATCGAACGCAGGCGCGCTTCGTTGAGCAGGTTGGTGGTTTCCTTGGTGCGCGGGATGTGCAGGGTGATGATGTCGGCCTTGGCCAGCAGTTCCTCCAGCGATTTCATCGGCACGCTGCCGCGGCCGGCGGCGCCGGCGGGCAGGAACGGATCGAACGCGGCCACGTCCATGCCGATGCCCTGCGCCTTGCGCGCGACCGTGGAGCCGATGCGGCCGAGACCGATGACGCCGAGTTTCTTGCCTTCCAGTTCGAAGCCGGTGAGCCCGGCTTTCGGCCACTGCCCGGCCTTCATGCCGGCGTCGGCTTTCGGAATGTGCCGGGCCAGCGCGAACAGCAGCGAGATCGCGTGTTCGGCGGCCGCCAGCGTGTTGCCGTCCGGCGCGTTCATCACCGCGATGCCGCGCGCGGTGGCGGCGTCGACGTCGATGGTGTCGACGCCGGCGCCGGCGCGGCCGATCACTTTCAGTTGCGTGGCGTTGGCGATCGCTTCCGCCGGCACGCTGGTCGCCGAACGCACCAGCAGCGCGTCAACGCCTTCGAGCTTCTTCGCCAGCTGCGCCGGATCCTTGATCGGATCGGACACCTCGACGGTCCAGCCGGCATCGCGCATCTCGGCCAGGCCGTCTTCATGAATTCCATCGCAAGCCAATACACGCATTTTGCTTCTCCACGGTTGGTGATTTCGGAGAGAACGACGCGCAGCCCGGACAGGGCGACGCGCCGGACCCGGGACTAGACTTTCGGCGGCGCGGGAATCCGGGCCGCGCAACGGGAATCAACCCGAACGGCCGTTTCGATGCGCAGGAAGTTAGTCGTCGTCCGAACCCGCAGTGCGCGGGCGGAGAAAAGCGACGCCGGGCGGCGTGCGATTGCATGTAGACCAGGGAACACGCGGGCAGGCAGGGCGATACGCCGCGGTTCGCGGGTCTGGAGACGGGGCTTCATGAGCATGGGAGTCCAGAACCTTCGGGTGGAAACGTAGCACAACAATCCGGCGCGCAGGTAGTCGGTCCGGAATTGCTCCGTCGCGCGTCTGCTGCCCGGCCACCCCGGATAGCCAGGCGTCAGGACCGATGCTTCCCCGTGATGACCCGAGCCGGGAACGCATTTGCCGCGAATTGAACGCCGATATCGGGGATTGGGCCATGACCTTCGGCCCGGTCAGGCCTGCCCGGATTGGCGTACCCTCGCACGCCTGACCGCGCTTCCGCGGCAGCTTCCCTGAACAACCCTATGCCCTGCCGGGCCTGGAGCCTGATGTGACCCTGAGCAACCTTAAACCTCTCGCGCTGGCGATGGCCGTCACGGCCGTGGTGAGCAGCGGATTCGCCACCACCGCGCTGGCTGCGGACGCGTCGCTGATCGACGTTTCGAAACTGCCGACGCTGCCGCATTTCCAGCCGAGCGACGTCGATGCCAGCAAGCCGATCTGCCAGGACCTCGGCGCGCACGTGAACAGCAAGTGGCTGGCCGCCAATCCGGTGCCCGCCGACAAGACCACCTGGGGCAGTTTCGAGATGCTCAACGAGCGCTCGCTGGCCGTGCAGAAGCAGATCGTCGAAGCCGCCGCCGCGGCCAACAACGTCGCCGGCACCAACCAGCAGAAGGTCGGTGACATCTACGGCGTCGGCATGGACGAAGCGCGACTCAACGCCGACGGCATCGCCCCGCTGAAGCCCTACCTGGCCGAGATCGACGGCATCCAGGACAGCGCCGGCCTCGCCCAGTACCTGCGTGATCAGTACAGCAAGGGCAACCAGTCGGTGTTCTCGTTCGGCCCGAGCGAAGACTTCAAGAACGCGAACATGGTGATCGGCTACGCCTACCAGAGCGGCCTGTCGCTGCCGGAGCGCGCCTACTACCTGGAAGATTCCTACAAGGACAAGCGCGACGCCTTCGTCGCCCACGTCGAGCGCATGCTCGTGCTCGGCGGCGTCGATGCCGCGGCCGCGAAGGACCAGGCCAAGGCCGTGCTCGCCTTCGAAACGCGCCTGGCCAACGCCTCGCTGACGCCGATCGAACTGCGCAAGCCGGAGAACCAGTACAACTTCGTCAGCGTCGCCGACGCCGACAAGGCCTCGCCGAACTTCCCGTGGTCGAAGTTCTTCGCCGCCGAAGGCCTGAACGACGTGCAGGGCTTCTCGCTCTCGCAGCCGAAGTTCTTCGCCGAGATGGACAAGATGATCGCCGACGTGCCGGTCGCTGACTGGCAGGCCTTCCTGCGCTATCACGCGCTGGCCGACGCGTCGCCGTTCCTGTCCGACAAGCTGGCCGACGAGCGCTTCGACTTCTACAACCGCACGATGCGCGGCCAGCAGGAGCAGAAGCCGCGCTGGAAGCGCGTGCTCGACACCATCAACGGCACCATGGGCGAGGCGCTCGGCCAGGTGTACGTGCAGCAGGTGTTCCCGGAATCCTCCAAGCAGAACATGCAGGAGCTCGTGCAGAACCTGCGCGTGGCGCTCAAGGCCCGCCTCGAGAAGCTCGACTGGATGAGCGCCGAGACCAAGCAGAAAGCCATCGCCAAGTGGAACACGTTCGATCCGAAGATCGGCTACCCGGACAAGTGGCGCGACTACTCGGCGCTGACCATCGATCGCAGCAAGAGCTACCTCGACAACGTGATCGCCGCCGGCGCGTTCGAGAACGCGTACCAGATGGGCAAGATCGGCAAGCCGGCCGACCGCAAGGAGTGGGGCATGACCCCGCAGACGGTGAACGCCTACTACAACCCGACCAAGAACGAGATCGTGTTCCCGGCCGCCATCCTGCAGGCGCCGTTCTTCGACCCGAAGGCGGATCCGGCGCTGAACTACGGCGGCATCGGCGCGGTCATCGGCCACGAGATGATGCACGGCTACGACGACGAAGGCAGCCAGTTCGACGAAAAGGGCAACAACAACAACTGGTGGACGAAGGAAGACCAGGACAAGTTCCAGGCCCGCACCGGCAAACTGGTCGCGCAGTTCGACGATTACGTCGCCATCGACAACCTGCACGTGAAGGGCGCGCTGACCCTGGGCGAGAACATCGCCGACCTCGGCGGCATCAACGTCTCCTACGATGCCATGCAGCACGCGCTGGCGCAGCATCCGGTCGGCAAGATCGACGGCTACACCGAGAACCAGCGCTTCTTCCTGAACTTCGCCACCATCTGGCGGCGCAATTTCCGTCCGGAAGAACTGAAGGTGCGCCTGAACACCGATCCGCACGCGCCGGCGATGTTCCGCGCCGACGGCGCGCCGTCGAACATGCCCGCCTTCGCCAACGCCTTCCAGTGCAAGGCCGGCGACGGCATGGTGCGCAGCGACGACAAGAAGGTCGTGATCTGGTAAGCAACCGCCGGCACTGTGCCAGCAACGAAACGGCCCGGATCATTCCGGGCCGTTTTTTTTTGGCGGCTCGTTTCCCGCCGACTGAACGCCGACCGCGCGAATTGCCCCGCGCCGGAAGCATGGCGTTAGAATCGGGGTCCGTTTTCGAGGAGTCCGGGATGATCTCTGCCTTGCGCCCTCCGGAGCGGACCGTACATCGGTACTGACATGCAGGAATTCCGCCCTGGCCAACGCTGGTTCTCCAGCGCCGAACCGGAACTCGGCCTGGGCACCGTGCTGCGCGTGGCCGGCCGGCAAGTGCAGATCGTGTTCACCGGCTCGGGCATCCTGCGCCACTACGCCCTGGGCAGCGCGCCGCTGCTGCGCGCGGCGTTCCGCGCCGGCGATCGCGTGCATGTCGCCGGCAGTGCCAAGCTCATCGACCGCGTCGAAAACGACAACGGCCTGCTGCGCTACTGCTGCAACGGCAGCAGCCATGCCGAGGGCGAGCTCGATGCCGAACAGCCGGTGTCGCAGGCCGACTCGCGCCTGCTCGCCGGCCGCGTCGATCGCAGCGATCGCTTCGAACTACGCCGGGAAACGCTGCAGCGCCGCGCCGACGCGCGCGCGCATCCGGGTTGGGGCGTGCTCGGCGCGCGCATCGACCTGATTCCGCACCAGCTGCGCGTCGCCGAAATCGCCGCGGAACGGCGGCCGCCGCGGCTGTTGCTCGCCGATGAAGTCGGCCTGGGCAAGACCATCGAAGCCTGCCTGATCGTTGCGCAATTGATCGCCAGCGGCCGCGCCGACCGCGTGCTGGTGCTGGTGCCGGAAAGCCTGGTCAACCAGTGGTTCGTCGAACTGTACCGGCGCTTCAACCTCGGCTTCGCGATCTACGACGAAGAACGCTGCGAAGCACTGGAGCTCGGCGAGCCGACGGTCAATCCGTTCGAAGACGAGCAGCTGGTGATCGCGTCGATCGACTGGCTGGCCAGCCACGACAAGCGCGCGCAGCAGTTGCTGGCCAGCGACTGGGACGCATTGCTGGTCGACGAGGCGCATCACCTGACCTGGTCCTCCGGCGAATCCGCCGAACCGATCGCCAGCGCCGGCTATCGGCTGGTCGAGCGCCTCTCGGCGAAAACGCCGACGCTGTTGCTGCTCACCGCCACGCCGGAGCAGCTCGGCCTGGGCGGCCATTTCGCGCGCCTGCGCCTGCTCGATCCGGCGCGCTACAGCGATCTGGCCGCGTTCAATGCCGAGCAGCACAACTATCTGGCGCTGTCGGCGCTGGCCGAGCGACTGCTCAACAACGAAGCCCTGACCACCGGCGACATGCAGGCGCTGGCGACGTTGCTTCCGGAAACGCGCGACACGCTCGGGCAACGCCTGGGCAAGATCGCCGCCGGCGACGAAATCGAAAAGGACGCGCTGCTCGCCGACCTGATCGATCGCCATGGCACCGGCCGGGTGATGATCCGCAATCGTCGCGTGACCGTCGGCGGTTTCCCGCGCCGCATCGCGTCGGTGAGCACGCTGCCGGAGAGCGAGGATCCCGCGCTGGCCGGCCGGCTGCGCGCCGAATTCGCGCACGACGTCGAGCGCGCGCTCGGCGACGTCAGCGCCGACGAACCAGCGCACGACTACGCGCGCGATCCGCGCACCGACTGGCTGCTGAAAATCCTCGACGACATCGCGCCGGCCAAGGCGCTGCTGTTGTGCCGCTCGCGTGCCAAGGTGCAGGCGCTGGAAGAAGCGCTGCGCCTGCGCAGCGGGCTGCCGGTGGCGCGCTTCCACGAAGACATGAACCTGCTGCAGCGCGATCGCAATGCCGCGTTCTTCGCCGACCCGGACGGCGCACGGCTGTTGATCGCATCGGAAATCGGCGCCGAGGGCCGCAATTTCCAGTTCGCCCAGCATCTGATCTTCTGGGACTTGCCGTTGCACCCGGACATGCTCGAGCAGCGCATCGGCCGGCTCGACCGCATCGGTCAGCGCGGCGACGTGCACATCCACGCTGCCGCCGTCGCCGGCAGCGCCCAGGAATCGTTGCTGCGCTGGGTGCACGAAGGCCTCGACGCGTTCACCAGCGTGGTCGCCGACGGCCGCGAACTGCTGCGCCGGTTCGGCGACGAACTGGTGCAGATCGCCGCGCAGGACGGCAGCGCCCGCGAACCGGCGATCAGCGAGCTGATCGAGCGCACGCGGGAAACGCACGCGCAGCTGGCCGAAGTCATCGCCAGCGGTCGCGACCGCCTGCTCGAGCTCGGCAGCCGGCGCGGCGCCGCCGATGGCGCCCTGCTGCGCGCGCTGCACGAGGACGACGCACAGGTCGCGCATGACGAGTATCCGTTGCGCCTGCTGGAAGCGTTCGGCATCCACAGCGAGCCGCTCAGCGCGCAGATCTACCTGCTCGATCCCGAGCACATCAGCATCGACGGCTTCGAGGAACTGAAATCCGGCCCGCGACAGGTCAGTTTCGACCGCGCCACGGCGCTGGCGCGCGACGACCTGCTGTACCTGCGCGGCGACCATCCGATGCTGCGTTCGGCACAGGACATGCTGTTGTCCGGGGAAACCGGCAACGCCGCCTTCCTGATCGACGACGGCCTGCCGCCGCGCAGCGCGGTGCTGGAAGCGGTGCACGTGCTCGAGTGCCTCGCGCCGGCGGCATTGAATGCCGAGCGTTTCCTGCCGCCGAGCCCGGTCCGCGTCGCGGTCGACACACGCTTGCAGCTGCGCGCGGATTTTTCGCCGGGCGAACGCGCGCTGCTGCGCGCCGGCGACCGCGTCTACGACCTCACGCCGATGCGCAAGGTGCTGGCCGCGCTGATTCCGCCGATGCTCGAACGCGCGCGCGAGGAAACCGGCAAGGTTTGCGCGCAGAAGATCGCCGCCGCGCTGGCGGCCGCGCAGCGCTTGCTCGACGCCGAGATCGCCCGCCTGCAGGCGCTCGCCAACATCAATCCGGCGGTGCATCCGGAGGAAATCGCCGCGCTGCAGGCCGAGCGCGAGCAATTGCTGGCCGCGTTGCCGAACGCGCGGCCGCGCCTTGACGCCTTGCGGCTGGTGGTCAGTCCGGATTTCCTGTCGCTGCGACGTTGACGCGGCGCGGTCGTAGGAGCGGCGCAAGCCGCGATTGACGCGCGAAGCCGGAAAACGATCGCGGCTCGCGCCGCTCCGACGACGGCGTCGTCAATGCACGATGCGGAATTTCGGCGGCGGCTTCTTTTTCTTCGAGAACGGCGGCTGCCCGCGCCAGTAGCGGATGTGCAGCCACGCCGCGGCCAGTCCACCCAGGAAACCGAACTGCCCGATCATGCCGCCGCCCCACAGCCCGAACCAGAACTTGAGCAAGCACATCACCAGTACCAGTATCTGCAGGCGCACGGGAATCTGCAGAAACATCAACAGGACTTCCTGTCGCGGCCACAGATAGGCACAGGCGAACAGGATGCCGTACATCACGCCATCGGCGCCGCTGGTGGGCGCGTACGGGCCAATGCCCGTCGCATAGGCGACGGTGGAGACGAGGAACTGCAGCAAGGTCGAACCAATCGCGCAGGCAAGCAGGAACAGTCCGAAACGACGCGCGCCCCAGGCCGATTCGAGCATGCTGCCGAAGTAGTAGACCGTTAGCGCGATGAACAGCCAGTTCAAAACGCCCGGATTCACGAACAGATGCGTGACCAGCTGCCAGGGCATGAACCGCCCCAGCATCCCCATGCCGTCGCCAGCGCCGGCCGGAATCGGCCACAGGATCAGCCATTGCAGGAAATTGCCCGGCAGCACCGACAGCAACACGCTGGCCAGCGTCGCCCAGAGCAGTTTGACGGTCATCTTCGGCATCGAATTCATTCCGCGGGGTGGTTGCGATGGTTCAACGATCTTCGCTAGCCGGCGTCACCTGCCGGATGGATTCCTGCGCACGAACGGCGGCAGTCCGCGCCAGTAGCGCAGCAGTAACCAGCCGAACGCAAGGCCACCGAGGTGGGCGAAATGCGCCACGCTCGACTGCGCGCCGCTCACGCCCAGGAACAACTCGATGCCGCCGTAGATGACCACCGCGATGCGCGCCGATACCGGCACGGGGAACAGCAGGAAGATCAATTTCGCGCCCGGATAGAACACGGCGAAGGCAAGCAGCAAGCCGAAGATGCCGCCGGAAGCGCCGACCGTCGCGACCGGAGTGGCATTGACCGGATCGAGCACCGCGGTGGTGACCACGAGCTGGCACAGGCCGGCGCCGATCACGCAGAAGAAATAGTAGAAGGCATAACGGCGCGACCCGAGCACGTTCTCGGCCGCCGATCCGAATTGATACAGGGCCCAACCGTTGAACAGCAGGTGCGGCCAACTGCCGTGCAGGAACGCGTAAGTGATCAGCTGCCAGGGCATGAAGCCCGCGGTCACTTCGCGCTGAAAATCGTCCGTGCCCAGCACGAATCGTCCCCACGGCCATAGTTCGTACGGCAGGAACGTGGTTTCGGGCAAGGTCTTCTGCAGCAGGAAACAACCCACGATCGCGATCAGCAGCGTCAGGGTGACGGGCGGGATTCGATTCACGGCGGACCCTTTCGAAACAGCCCGTATCATAGGCGATGGCGAACGAGTGCGACCCGATTACCCGGCACCGGAGGTACGCGGGAGCGCCACTATCGCGGCGTCCAGAGAATCTCGTCGATGCTGGCCGCGGCCTTGCGACCCTTGACGCGGCCGTTGACGACGATGACGCCTTCCGCGCGCAGGCGCTGTACCTGTTCGGCGAACTGCGCGGAATCGTCCGGGAACGCGATGCGTCCGTCCGAGCGCAGGACGCGGTGCCAGGGCAGTTTCGGATCGTCGTTCTGCGCCAGCAGGCGCGCGACCATGCGTGCCCGTCCGGGCAGGCCGGCGCGACGCGCGATCTCGCCGTAACCGGCGACCTGGCCGCGCGGGATCGCGCGGATCGCGGCCAGGAACTTGTCGGCGGCAGACTTTGGCGGCATGGGGGTTTAGGATAACCCCAACATTACGAGCAAACCGCCATGCAGAATTTCGAACAAATCCGCAGCCACGCCCAAGGCAAATACAAGATCACCGCGCGCGATCCCTATCTGATCTGCGTCGAGCTTTCCCTGAAACAGGGCCGCCGCCACCAGAGCATCTTCCTCAGCGAACTCGAGGGCGACGACGCGCGCAAATACCTGCGCTTCAGCACCGCGGTCGCGCCGATGACCGGCGTCGACACCAAGCGCATGCTCGCCTTCAACTGGCAGAGCCGGGTCGGCTACATGGCGATCGGCGAACTCGATTCCGTGCCCTACCTGCAGTTGTGCGAGAACCGTCCCTACGACACCCTGACCGGCGCCGAGATCGACCGCCTGATCCTGGAAATCGGCGGCATGGGCGACGACCTCGAACGCGCGCTTTCGGCCGGGGGCGATCTGCTCTGACGGCCCGCGGCCGCCGTTTTCCGCGTTGCATAATCTTGCCGGTTTCAGGGGAACTGTCATGCGCAGACTGCTTTTCGGCTTGTTGATGCTGAGCGCCCTGCCCGCCGCGGCGCAGTCGCCGTCGCACGCGCTGGCGGCGCAATGGAACACGATCTGCGCCACCGCCTCCGCCGGCACCCTGCTGCTCGTGCGCTGCGACGAGACCGCGAATTCTTCCGACCCGAACGCCAACCTGACCGCGGCCGAGGGCCAGCACCTCGAGCAGATCCCGGGACAGGCGCGCGTGGCGACACGCGACACCGCCAACAACGCCGGCAGCGGTTTCCACGTCGAGGCACACCAAGGCCTCGGCGTGCTCGATCCGGGCAATGCCGGCACCACCCTCGGTTTGCAACTCAGCGATGACATCACGCCGTCCTGGTCGCTGTTCGCCAGCTTCGACGCCGGCCGCATCCATCGCGACCCCGGCGTCAACGAAGCGGCGTTCCGCGCCGGCACGCAGCATTTCACCGTCGGCGCCGACTGGCAGCGCGGCAAGCGCTGGCAACTGGGCGCGGCGATCAATGTCGACCGCGAAGGCCTCGACTTCACCGGCACCACCAGCACCGCCGACGCGCACTACACCAGCCTGCTCGGCTATTTCAGCTACTCGGCGTCGCCGGCCTGGGTGATCGACGGTTATGCCGGCCAAGGCGGCGGCAGCTACGACCTGACCCGTTCGGTCAACTACTCCCTGCCGATCCTGCCGTCGTCATCGTCTTCGGCGGCGATTTCGCCGGCGTCCTCGGGCATCGTCGGCAGCAACTACGTCGTCGACGAACTGGCCTTCGCCCATCCCGACAGCCGCCGCCGGATCAGCGGCCTTGGCGCGACCTGGAACTGGTCGCGCAACGGTTGGCAGGGCGACCTCGGTTTCGGCTACGACCTGTCCAGCACGCACATCGACGGCTACACGGAATCGGGCGGCGGCGGCCTCGCGCTGATCGTGCCGGCGCGCACGGTGAAAACCGAACGCGGCCGCGTCGACGCACTGTTCGGGCGCACGGTGTCGGCGAGTTGGGGCGTCTGGCAACCGTCGCTGCGCATCGGCTGGCGCGAGGAATTCGGCAATCCGCGCCGGCGCGTGACCGTGCGCCTGGCCGAGGACGCGCTCGGCAACCGCATCAGCTTCGACACCGAGGATCCGGACAAGGGCTGGGGCGAACTGGCGTTCGGCAACGTGTTCACCTTCGTGCACGGCCAATCCGCGTTCATCGAATACCGGCAGAATTTCGCCCACGCGTTCCTGCATGAACGTACCTGGGCCATTGGTTGGCGCAAGGAACTATAGGAGCGGGCATGACCGCGACCGTTCGCGGCGCGGTGGCCGGATCACGCTCGTTCCCACGACCAGGCCAAGGCCTGTCGAACGTGAACCCGCACCCGTTCCCGTTGCGTCGCGCCGCGTATAATTCGCGCCCTACGGCTCCGGCCGGAAACGGAAGACTGTCATGGCTGCGATGATGAAGGCGCTGGTCAAGCGCAACCCGGAAAAAGGCATCTGGATGGAACAGGTGCCGGTGCCGTCGCCGGGCCCGAACGAAGTGCTGATCAAGCTGGAGAAGACCGCGATCTGCGGCACCGACCTGCACATCTACAAATGGGACGAATGGTCGCAGCGGGTGATCAAGCCCGGCCTGGTGATCGGCCACGAATTCGTCGGCCGCATCGTCGAGATCGGTGCCGGCGTCACCGGCTACAAGCTTGGCGACCGCGTCTCGGCCGAAGGCCACATCGTCTGCGGCCACTGCCGCAACTGCCGCGCCGGCCGCCAGCACCTGTGCCCGAACACGGTCGGCATCGGCGTCAACCGCGCCGGCGCGTTCGCCGAGTACATCGTCATGCCGGCCACCAACCTGTGGCCGATTCCCGACGGGATTTCCTCGGAACTCGCCGCGTTCTTCGACCCCTACGGCAACGCCGCGCACTGCGCGCTGGAATTCGACGTGATCGGCGAGGACGTGCTGATCACCGGCGCCGGCCCGATCGGCATCATCGCCGCCGGCATCTGCAAGCACATCGGCGCGCGCAACGTCGTGGTCACCGACGTCAACGACTACCGGCTCAAGCTCGCCGCCGACATGGGCGCCACGCGCGTGGTCAACGTCAGCAAGCAGTCGCTGAAGGACACCATGCGCGACCTGCACATGGAAGGCTTCGACGTCGCGCTGGAGATGAGCGGCAACCCGCAGGCGTTCAACGACATGCTCGACGGCATGTACCACGGCGGCAAGGTCGCCCTGCTCGGCATCCTGCCCAAGGGCGCCGGCATCGACTGGGACAAGGTCATCTTCAAGGGCCTAACCCTGCAGGGCATCTACGGCCGGCGCATGTACGAGACCTGGTACAAGATGACGCAGCTGGTGCTGTCGGGCTTCCCGCTGCACAAGGTGATGACCCATCAGATTCCGATCGACGATTTCCAGAAGGGCTTCGACCTCATGGATTCCGGGCTGTGCGGCAAGGTCGTGTGCAGCTGGAACTGACTGCGCGAATCGTCGGCTCCCTGTAGGAGCGAGCTTGCTCGCGAAAATGACGTCCTGTCGCGAGCAAGCTCGCTCCTACGGATTCCACGCAGAAAAAAGGGCGCCGAAGCGCCCTTTTTCGTTTCTCGTCGAACGACCGGATCAGCCGCCGATCTTGAAGGTCAGCACCAGCGAATCGGACAGACGCGGGCCATCGACGTTGGTGTCGAAGTAATTGAGCGTGATGTTGACCGGCCCGCACTGCTTGCCGATGCCGAGCAGCCAGTTGTTGTAGCTGCCGTTGTCGTCGCTAAAGTTGGTGTGGCCGACGCCGGCGCTGAAGGTCCAGTCATGGCCGAGATCCCAGCTGCCGTCCAGGCCGGTGTAGAAACTGGAATAGCCGAGGTTCGCGTAGTCGTTGGCGTAGCCGACCGTGAGCGTCAGCATTTTGTTCCAGGACAGCTTGCCGATCAGTTCGTTGTAGTCGACGTCGCCGTACACGTCGCGCGCACCGTAGTAGGTGTAGCGCAGGATCGAGATATCGCCGTTCCACTGGTCGTTGAAGTCGTGGTTGAAGCCGGCGTAGAAATCGATCTCCACGTCCGGGCCGTTGCGGTCCTGGAAGTCGATGTTGGAACCCCAGGTGCCGATGTAGAAGCCGGAATCGCCGAACGCGTAATCGAAGCCGCCCTGCAGGGCCGGGTCGCGATCGTTTTGCGAAATGCCGCGGAACACGTAGTCGGAGGTGACGGCCAGGTTCCAGGTCAGGTTGGACTCGGCCTCGGCGGCGGGCGCCTCTTCCGCCGGGGCGTCAGCAGCCGGTGTCGCATCGGCGGCTGGCGTGGCATCGGCCGCTGCGTCGCTCGGCGCATCCGCGGCTGGCGTGGCATCGGCGGCCGCGTCGCTCGGCGCATCGGCAGCGGGCGTTGCATCGATGGTCGCGTCGGGCGCGTCGGCATTGGCATCGGCGGCCGCGTCAGCGGGGACGCCCTGGTCCGCGGCAGGATCGGTGCTCGCGCCAGTGTCCTGCGCCAACGCCGACATCGGCAGGGCAAGCAGGGCGAGGCTCAGGGCAAGCGTCAGGCGATTCAAATTCATTGGCGGTTCTCCGAATTGTTTTCTTGGCAGGGCAATGACGCGTATGGGTTTTCGGCGATCCAGCCGACTTGCCGCTCTTCCAGTCGCGCGGGGCTTGCGCTCTCCGGTGCCTGTGCATCCTGCGCTTGCTGAATTTTTAACACATTTTCGCCATAAATTGCGATACGCAGCCGTACGCTTTTGCGTCGAATACGCTCCGGTCCCGGACTTTGGCCGATCGCCGACATCCGCAATAATGGCGGACCCCCTACAGGCCCCGATGATGACCCAGAGCGCGCTAGACCGCTACTCCGCCGAACTCGATGCGATCCGCGACCAGGGCCTGTTCAAGTCCGAGCGCATCATCACCGGGCCGCAGTCGGCCGAAATCGAGCTGGCCGACGGCCGCAAGGTGCTCAATTTCTGCGCCAACAATTACCTGGGCCTGGCCGACCACCCGGACGTGATCCAGGCGGCGAAGGACGCGCTCGACACGCACGGCTTCGGCATGGCCAGCGTGCGCTTCATCTGCGGTACCCAGGATCTGCACAAGCAGCTCGAGGCGAAGATCGCCGCCTTCTTCGGCACCGAGGACACGATCCTGTACGCCGCCTGCTTCGACGCCAACGGCGGCCTGTTCGAGCCGCTGCTCGGCGAACAGGACGCGATCATCTCCGACGCGCTCAACCACGCCTCGATCATCGACGGCGTGCGCCTGTGCAAGGCGAAGCGTTACCGCTACAACAACTGCGACATGGCCGACCTGGAAGCGCAGCTCAAGCAGGCGCGCGCCGACGGCGTGCGCGACATCCTGATCACCAGCGACGGCGTGTTCTCGATGGACGGCTTCATCGCGCCGCTCGACGAGATCACCGCGCTGGCGAAAAAATACGGCGCGCTGGTGCACATCGACGAATGCCACGCCACCGGTTTCCTTGGCGCGACCGGCCGTGGCAGCGCCGAGGTCAAGGGCGTGCTCGATCGCATCGACATCATCACCGGCACGCTCGGCAAGGCGCTGGGCGGCGCGCTCGGCGGCTTCAGCACCGGCCCGCGCGCGGTCATCGAATTGCTGCGCCAGCGTTCGCGCCCTTACCTGTTTTCCAATTCGCTGCCGCCGCACGTGGTCGCGGCCGGCATCAAGGTGTTCGACATGCTGGCTGCCGCCGGTGCGCTGCGCGAAACGCTGACGGAAAACACCCGCTATTTCCGCGAACGGATGACCCGGGCCGGCTTCGACATCAAGCCCGGCGTGCATCCGATCTCGCCGGTCATGCTCTACGACGCGCCGCTCGCGCAGAAATTCGCGGCGCGCCTGCTCGAGGAAGGCATCTACGCGATCGGCTTCTTCTTCCCGGTGGTTCCGAAAGGCCAGGCGCGCATCCGCACGCAGATCAGCGCGGCGCACACGCGCGAACAACTCGATCGCGCCATCGCCGCGTTCGTCAAGGTCGGCAACGAGCTCGGCGTGATCAAGTAGTTCGCGAAGGCCCGTAGGGTGCGCCTTGGCGCACCGTGTTGTTTCCCGCTCGTTGCGAGAGGAAAGCCAAAAACGGTGCGCCAAGGCGCACCCTACGGAGTCAACCTCGCGACCTCCTCCGCGCTCAACTCGCGCCACTGCCCTTTCGGCAATTCGCCGAGCACCAACGGGCCGATCGCCACGCGGATCAGCCGCAACACGCCGACATCGAACGCGTCCAGCAAGCGCCGGATCTGCCGGTTGCGGCCTTCGTCCAGCACGATTTCCAGCCAGCAGTTTTTCTCGCCGGCACGCAGCAGGCGAATCGATTTCGCGCGCAGGGGCTCGCCTTCCTCGGCCGTGCCCTGGGCAATCCGCGCCAGCGAATCCGGATCCAGCAGCCGGCCGACTTGCACGTGATACGTCTTGTCCGGGCCCGTCGCCGGATCGGTGATGCACGCGGCCCATTCGCTGTCGTTGCTGAATAGCAACAGGCCCTCGCTGGCCTTGTCGAGCCGGCCGACCGGTGCGATCCAGGGCAGATCGCTGCCGGCAAAACAGCGGTAGACGGTATCGCGGCCGTGCTCGTCCGCGGCGGTGGTCGGCAGGCCGCGCGGCTTGTTCAACATCAGGTAGCGATAGTCGGCGGCGCCGAGCGCGCGGCCGTCGACGCTGATCCGGTCGACGTCGGCGGCTACCGGAAATTCCGGATCACGAACCACGCGACCATTGACGCTCACGCGGCCCTCACGCACCCACGCCGCTGCCTGCGTGCGCGATGCGAGTCCGCGTTTGGAAAGGATACGGGCGATGCCGTGTCGTGGCGCTTTCCGTCCGGGGGCGTAGGGTTTTTCGTGCATCCATGCAGCATGCCGGATGCGTATCGGAAAAACATCATCGGTTGCGCTTCGGCGTGATCGCACAGGCACCGATGACTGCTTCACTCCGCTCTCACCGCTTCCTCGACAGCATGACGACATGAACCATTCGCTGCCCGCCGAATCCGTTCCGAACCTGCTACGCCGCGCCGGCGCCACCATGCTGCGCTGGTTCGATACCCGCCACGCGGTCGAGTCCGATGCCGCACGCGCGGACCGGATCGACTGGCTGCGCGTGCTGCCGTTCATCGCCATGCACCTGGCCTGCATCGGCGTGTTCTGGGTCGGCTTTTCCTGGCTTGCGTTGGCGACGGCGCTGACGTTGTACGCGCTGCGCATGTTCGCGATCACCGGTTTCTATCACCGCTACTTCTCGCACAAGTCGTTCCGGACCTCGCGGCCGGTGCAATTCCTGTTCGCACTGGTCGGTGCCGCCAGCGTCCAGCGCGGGCCGTTGTGGTGGGCGGCGCACCACCGCCACCATCATCGCCACGCCGACACCGACCTGGACATCCATTCGCCGCGGCACGGCTTCTTGCGCAGCCACATGGGCTGGTTCATGACGCCGCGCAGCTTCGGCACCAACTTCGACGCCATCAAGGACCTGGCGAAATATCCGGAACTGCGCTGGCTGGATCGTTTCGACATCCTGGTGCCGGTGGCGCTGGCCACCGCATTGTTCGCGCTCGGCATCGTCCTGAAAAACGCCTGGCCGGAATTGCATACCAGCGGCCCGCAATTGCTGGTCTGGGGCTTCTTCGTCTCCACGGTCGTGCTGTTCCACGTGACGGTGACCATCAACTCGCTGGCGCACCGCTGGGGCACGCGCCGCTACGCGACCGGCGACGACAGCCGCAACAACTGGCTCTTGGCGCTGCTGACCTTCGGCGAAGGCTGGCACAACAACCACCATCACTACCCGGGGTCGGCGCGGCAGGGCTTCGTCTGGTGGGAATACGATTTCACTTACTACGGCCTGCGCGTGCTGGCATTGCTGGGACTGGTGCGCGACTTGCGCACCGTGCCGGCAAGCATGAGAACCGCGCGACCGGAGGCGAAATGAAGATCGCGGTCATTGGCAGCGGCATCGCCGGACTCGGCGCCGCCTGGCAGCTTTGCAAGCGCCACGAAGTCGTGCTGTTCGAAAAGGACGCGCGCCTGGGCGGCCACACCCACACGCATCAGGTCCGGCAGGCCGGGCGCGACTACGCGATCGACACCGGCTTCATCGTCTTCAATCCCGGCAACTATCCGCTGCTGACCGGGTTGTTCGACGAACTCGGCGTGGCGTCGCAGCCGACCACGATGGGCTTCTCCGTGCAGGACGCGCGCAACGGGCTGGAATACAACGCGACCAACCTCGGCGCCATGTTCTGCCAGAAGCGCAACCTGCTGTCGCCGCGGTTCCTGCGCATGGTGCGCGAGATCCTGCGCTTCTATCGCGAATGCCCGGCCCTGCTGCGGCGCGCCGACGACGGCCCCACGCTCGGCAACTATCTGCGCGAGAACGACTATTCGGAGATGTTCGCCGAGGACCACCTGATCCCGATGGCATCGGCGTTGTGGTCGTCGCCGGCGCAAACGATCCTGGATTTTCCGGCGAAGTACCTGGTCCGTTTCATGGACAACCACCACATGCTGCAAGCCAACGATCGCCCCGAGTGGCGGGTCGTGACCGGCGGTTCGTCGAGCTATGTCGCGGCGTTGCAAAGCCGCTGGAACCTGAGCGTGCGCTTGCGGGCCGGCGTTCGGCAGATCCGTCGCGACGCCGCCGGCGTGACGGTGAACACCGCTCACGGCCAGGAACGCTTCGACCAGGTCGTGCTGGCCTGCCACAGCGACCAGGCGCTGGCATTGCTCGCCGACGCCAGCCGGAGCGAACGCGAAATACTTTCGGCATTGCCCTACCAGGACAACGAGACCGTCCTGCACACCGACGCGCGCCTGCTGCCGACCCGGCGCAAGGCCTGGGCGGCATGGAATGCCTACGTGCCGTCCGAAGCGGGCGCCGCCTGCACGGTCAGCTATTGCATGAATTTGCTGCAATCGCTGCGCTCGCCGGAGCCGTTCGTCGTCACGCTCAATCGCAGCGCCGACATCGCGCCGGAGAAAATCATCGCGCGGATGAACTACCAGCATCCGGTCTATACCCATGGCAGCGTGGCGGCGAAGGCACGGCGCGGCGAGATCAACGGCGTCAACCGCACGTGGTTCGCGGGCGCCTATTGGGGCTTCGGCTTCCACGAAGACGGCCTGCGCAGCGGCCTGGAAGTGGCCGACGCGATCGGCGCGCGTGGCCTGCACGACGCGCTGGCTGAAGCGCGAATGCGTTCGGTGGCCCACGCATGATTCCCTTCGCAGCCACTCGCGTCGTAGCTGCGGCCGCGCCCGCGTTGCAAAGCGCGGTCTATGAAGGCTGGGTCCGGCATCGCCGCTACGCCGGCCGGCCGCACGATTTCCGCTACCGGATGTTCCAGCTATACATCGATCTTGCCGAACTCGACGGCTTGTTCCGCGAGCGCTGGCTGTGGTCGCTCGACCGCGCCAACGTCGCGCAACTGCGGCGCCGCGATTATTTCGGCGCTGTCGCCTTGTCGATCGACGAAGCCGTGCGCCAACACGTCGCGCGCGAGCTCGGTCGCCGTCCCGAGGGCCCGATTCGCCTGCTCACGCACGGGCGCTATTTCGGCGTGACCATGAATCCGGTCAGTTTCTACTACGGCTACCGCGCCGACGGCGAAACACTGGACTGGATCCTCGCGGAAATCACCAATACGCCCTGGGGCGAACGCCACGCCTACCTGTTGCCGGTCGGCGCCGCGCAAGCGCATGGCCGCGCGCTGCACTGGGGCTTCGACAAGGCGTTCCACGTCTCGCCGTTCCTGCCGATGGCGCTGCGCTACCGCTGGTCGTTCGCGCCGCCCGGCGATTCGCTGCGCGTGCACATGGACGTGCTCGACGGCGAGCAGCGCGCCTTCGATGCGACGCTGGTGCTCGAACGCAGGGAATGGAGCGCGAACACGCTGGCGTCCTGCCTGGCGCGCTATCCCTGGCTGACCGCGAAGGTCGCGGCCGGCATCTACTGGCAGGCCGCGCGACTGTGGTTGAAGCGCGTGCCCTTGCACTCACACCCCGACTCCGTTCCGCCCACTCCGGTGACCACCAAACCATGAGCACACCTTCGGAAACCTTTGCGATCATCGATGGCAAGAGCAGTGCGTTCGGCGTGCTCGACCGCTTCTTGCGCCAACGCATGATCGATCAGCTGGCGCGGCTGCAAGGCGGCGAATTGCGGCTGATCGACGCCATGGGCGACGTCCGGCTGGGCAACGCCAAGTCCGGCGACCTGCACGCGACGCTGCGCGTGCACGACCCGGAGTTCTACCGCTGCGTCGCCGGCAACGGCTCGGTCGGCGCCGGCGAAGCCTACATGGACGGCTTGTGGCGCTGCGACGACCTGGTCGCGCTGATGCGCCTGCTGGTGCGCAATCGCGACCTGCTCGACGGCATGGAAGGCGGCCTGGCGAAACTCGGCGGCGTGGCGATGCGGGCGCTGCACGCGTTGCGGCGCAATACCCGCAACGGCAGCCGCAGGAACATTTCCGCGCACTACGACCTCGGCAACCCGCTGTTCAAGCTTTTCCTCGACGACAACCTGATGTATTCGTCGGCGATCTTCGCCGGCGCCGACGAGTCGCTGGAAGCCGCCTCGCAACGCAAGCTCGCGCGCATCTGCCAGAAGCTCGACTTGAAGCCGGGCGATCACCTGCTCGAGATCGGCACCGGTTGGGGCGGCATGGCGTTGTACGCGGCGAGCCACTACGGCTGCCGCGTGACCACGACGACCATCTCGAAAGAACAGCACGCGCTGGCCAGCGAACGCATCGCCGCCGCGGGATTGTCCGACCGCGTGACGCTACTGCTCGACGACTATCGCGATCTGCGCGGCGGCTACGACAAGCTGGTGTCGATCGAGATGGTCGAAGCCATTGGCCACCAATACCTCGACGCTTACATGGCGAAATGCGCGTCGCTGCTCAAGGACGACGGACTGGCGCTGATCCAGGCGATCACCATCGAGGATCATCGCTATGAGCGGGCGCTGCGTTCGGTCGATTTCATCAAGCGGCACATTTTCCCGGGCAGCTTCATTCCGTGCGTGACCGCGCTGACCGAAGCCGCGGCGCGCGCCGGCAAGCTGCGATTGCTCAATCTCGAGGACATCGGGCCGAGCTATGCGCACACGCTCCGGCACTGGCGCGAGCGCTTCCTCGCCCGCGTCGACGAAGTGCGCGCGCTCGGCTACGACGAACGCTTCGTGCGCATGTGGGAGTTCTATCTGTGCTATTGCGAAGGCGGCTTCGTCGAGCGCTCGATCAGCGACGTGCAATTGCTGCTGGCGCGTTCCGGCAATCGCCGCGACGAATACCTGCCGGGGATCGCGGCCTGATCATGTGGCTCAGGGCCTTCAACGTGCTCGGTTTCCAGATGGTCTGGCTGGCCTGCGTCGCCGGCGCCGGCAACGGACTGATCTGGACGGGGCCGTTGGCCGCGCTGGTTTTCGCGGCGGTGGTGTTTGCCTATGGCGGCAAGGCACACGAAGACTTGCGCCTGCTGGCGATCGCGCTGCCGTTGGGTTTCCTGCTCGACAGCGCTTTCGCCGCGAGCGGCTGGTTGCGCTATTCGCTGGCGTGGCCGTGGCTGCATGCCTCGCCGCTGTGGATCTGGGCGATGTGGGCCGGCTTCGCGCTGACCCTGAACCATTCGCTGGCTTTCCTGCGCGAACGGCCATGGCTGGCGGCCGCGCTCGGCATGTTCGGCGGTCCGCTCGCGTACTGGACGGCGGCCGGTGCGTTCGACGCGGTCAGTTTCGGCGCGCCGGTGTCGTGGGTGCTGGGCGCGCTCGCGCTTGCCTGGGGCGCGCTGCTGCCGTTGCTGTTCGCGCTCGACCGGCGGCTGGTCGCGATGACGCTGCGGGAGTCGCTGGCATGAATATCTGGTGGCTGCTACTCCTGATCTGGGCCGTGTCGGCGCTCGCGATGGTGGCGGTCTGGGCCGTGTCCATGCGCGTCGACAACGTCGGCTACGTCGACGTCGCCTGGGCCGGACTGATGGCGATCGCCGCGCTGCTGGTCGGCGCGCTCGCCGAAGGCGCGGAAATGCCGCGCGGGCTGGTGGCTTTGCTGGGCGGCCTGTGGGGCACGCGCCTGTGCCTGCATTTGTTGCATCGCGTGTTGCGCGAACCCGAGGACGGACGCTATCGGCATTTGCGTGCGGAGTGGCAGGGCAGCCGCTGGAAATTCTTCGTGTTCTTCCAGATGCAGGCGCTGGTCATCGCGCTGTTTTCGCTGCCCTTCATCGCCGCGGCGAGCCGCCACGACGACGCGCTGTGCGCGTGGACGCTGGCGGCCATCGTCACCTGGCTGCTGTCGGTGGCTGGCGAAAGCCTGGCCGACCGCCAGCTCGATCGTTTCCGCTCCGATCCCGGCAACCGCGGCAAGACCTGCCGCGCCGGACTCTGGGGCTGGTCGCGGCACCCGAACTATTTCTTCGAATGGCTGCACTGGTTCACTTACGTTTTCCTCGCCATCGGCAGCCACCTGTTCTGGCTGAGCCTGGCCGGGCCGCTGGTGATGTTCGCCTTCCTGTACCGGGTCAGTGGCATCCCGTGGACGGAAGCGCAGAGCCTGCGCTCGCGCGGCGACGACTATCGCGAATATCAGCGGCAGGTCAGCGCGTTTTTTCCGCGACCGCCGGGCAAGAACTGAACGGATTCCATTCGACCGGTGAGGTGCTTATGTCAATGATCGAACTTTGCGAACGCGGGCTGATCCCGGATCCGCTGACCCGTTACGGCATCCGCCGCCTGTGCGCGCAGCGGCTGCGTGATGAAGGCGCCTTCGACCTGGACCAGGCCGACCGGCGCTTCCGCAGCCTGCTGGGCGAGCTGCGCGCCAGCCCGATCGCGATAGAAACCGCCGCGGCCAACGAGCAGCATTACGAAGTGCCGACGCGCTTCTTCCAGCTGTGCCTGGGCAAGCGCCTGAAATATTCCAGCTGTTATTACCCGCGTGGCGATGAAACGCTGGATGAGGCCGAGGAAGCCATGCTGGCGCTGTACGGCGAACGCGCCGACCTGCGCGACGGCCAGGAAATCCTCGAACTCGGCTGCGGCTGGGGTTCGTTGACGCTGTGGATGGCGGAAAAGTATCCGAATGCGCGCATCACTGCGGTGTCCAACTCCAATTCGCAGCGCGAACACATCGAAGCGACCTGCCGCGAACGCGGCTGGGGACATGTACGCGTGCTCACCTGCGACGTCAACCGGCTCGAGCTCGAGGCGGACCGGTTCGACCGGACGGTGTCGATCGAGATGTTCGAACACATGCGCAACTACGACACGCTGCTCGGCAATATTTCCCGCTGGCTCAAGCCGGGAGGCAAGCTGTTCGTGCACATCTTCTGCCATCGCAGCCTGATGTATCCGTTCGAAACGCTGGGCGACGACAACTGGATGGGCCGTTATTTCTTCACCGGCGGGCTGATGCCGTCGGCGGATACGCTGCTGCACTTCCAGCAACGACTGGCGATCGAACAGCGCTGGCTGGTGCCGGGCAGCCATTACCAGAAGACCGCGAACCACTGGCTGGCCAACCAGGATGCCAACCAGGAGGAAGTCCTGCGCGTTCTGCGCGCGGCTTACGGCGAGGACGAAGCGCGTCGCTGGCACCAGCGCTGGCGGATCTTCTGGATGGCCTGCGCCGAATTGTTCGGCTACGACGGCGGCAACGAGTGGCTGGTCGGCCACTACCGCTTCGGCAAGGCCGGCGCCTGAAGCTGGCGGAATTTCCCGAGGACTGCTGCGCTTCGGCAACATGACGCGCAGCGGTCGTCGTGTGCCCGGGATCGGATGGCTAATTCGCTACGGGTAGGGCTCAAGCTGAACAATTGCGCTGACCGAGCCTGGTGTCCTGCCGTTTGGGTAAACTGCCACGAAAGCCGCAAAATACCGCGGTTTTTTGCGTCGTGTCATGCCCAAGGCTTTTCCGAATCGCGGCAAATATGCCGTAATATGGCGGCCAACCGAGGCCGCCCTGACCTGATCGATCGCATGCACACTTCAAACCGAATGTTGGGCCTGAGCTTGGCGATTGCGTTCGCCGTAACGGCAATTCCTGCCCAGGCGTGGAAACACCACAAGAAAGAAGCGCCGGTCGCTCCGCCGCCGCCCGTGGTTGTCCAGCCACCGCCACCGGTGCCGATCACGTTTTTGAACCCGACCGGTTCTCCGGAAACGGCTCCGATGGATTTGCTGCAGTCGGCATCGGCGGAGGTGCAGAGCGTCGCGCGCTGGGTCAACTACTCCCACGACAATAGCGGCCTGCCCTTCCTGGTGGTGGACAAGGCCAATGCCCAGGTCTACGCCTTCAATACCATCGGGCAGCTGCAGGCGATGGCGCCGGCCCTGCTTGGCATGTCGAAGGGCGATCGCCTGCTCGTGCCGAGTACCGCGAAAATGTCGCAAATGTCGCCGCAAGTGCGCATTACCCCCGCGGGTCGTTTCGTGTCGCAACTCGCCATCGACTCGCATAAAAAGGAACTGCTCGTTCTCGACTACGAGAATTCGATTTCGATGCATCCGGTGGTGAAAGGAACCCCGCAGGAACATCGCGCCGAGCGCCTTGCCAGCGCCACTTCGGAAGACAACCGCGTCTCGTTCGGCTGCATCAATGTGCCGCCGGCGTTCTATGCCTCGTTCGTCCACAACGACTTCGTCAACACCAAGGGCATCGTCTACGTCCTTCCGGAGACGAGCCCGGCGGCCCAGCTGTTCGGATTCCAGCCGAGCAGCACGGCTGTGCCGACAGCGTCTGCTGCGACGGCTGCGCCCGCGGCGCAAACGGTTTCGACCGCATCGAGCGCCGGAGCCGCGCCGGTGGTCAAGACGCCAGGGACCGAATAAGCGCTAGTGCGGCACTGATGGCCGGCGGTCGCCTCGACTGCGGCCGCGCCGGCCTGATTTTCCCAGCCCCGAACCGGTCGAGCCGGCATGCTCCGCTGGACGTTCGGCACGCCGACCGACACATTCGCGCAAGCGTCCAGAGCGTGCGGATGTTCGCGCCAGTTTGGCGCTGACTGGGCAGTTCGCGCCAGTTTGGCGCTGACTGGGCAGCAAAGCAGCCTTGTGGCACCGCCGTCTGGCGGTTTGCCGGTGCGTCGCCTGGCTGGATCTGGCGCCATCCGAACCCGTTACCCACCAAAAAACGAAGCCCGGCTTGCGCCGGGCTTCGAAACACTCGCGATGCAGCTCCGATTAGCCGCGGAACGGCTTCGGCGGCTCGGGCGCCGGCTCCGGAGCCGGCAGCGGGCAGCCGTCCGGACCGATGGCCTGACCGGCCTGCGTACCGGGGCACTTGTCGTTGCAGTTGTTCACGCCGTCGCCGTCGTCATCCAGAGTCGAGCAATCGACCGGAGCCGGGGCCGGGGCCGCAACCACCGCTTCGGCGCGCTCGCCAAGCGGGAACAGCAAGGTCGCAACCACGTACGGGTCGTAGAATGCGTTGTTGTTGTCGTCGCTGCCGAAACCGTTGTCGTCGCCCGAGAAGTCGGCGCGAATGCCGGCTTCAAGGCGCATGCCAACGTGCTCGCCCATGTCGCCCTGCAGGCCGGCGCCGATCTTGACGGCCAGACCGCTGTTGGAATCTTCCTGCGGGGAATTCGGGTTCGGGAACGCGTCGAACTCGCGCACGCTGTGCTGGTAGCCGATACCGCCGATCAGGTACGGAGCCCAATTGCGGCCTTCCTTGACGAAGTGGTAACGGGCGTCAAAGGAAATGCCGTACTGCGGCCAGCGCAGTTCGGTGTGCGATTCCAGCGGATTCAGCGTATCGAGGGTGACGTCCCACGACCAGTTCGGGCTGAAGAAGCGGCCGAAGCCCAGCTGCAGCTCGGGGGTGTTGTCGGTGAAGCGATCGTGGTCCTGGAAATTGTAGCCAGCGCCAGCGGTCAGGTACCAACGATCGTCATAGCTCTGCGCCATCGCGGACTGGGCCAGGCCCATAGCACCGAGAAGGGCGCAGCACAGAAGTTTCTTCTTCATGTTCAACTCCATATGTACTAGTAAGAAAAATCACTTCGAATTTCGGCCCGGCAGGTGCCATGCCATACCACATTAACGCCCGCAAAAAAGTTAGACGTTAACCAGAACATAACAAATAACACTGGGCCCTGCAACAACCCACTCAAACAACAAACAAGTCCATTAAGCGATGGATCGGAGTCGACTCCAGGCGGGACGTGTCCTGGCTCAGGGCCAGAATCTGCTTGACCCGCTGGGCCGGCAAATGCCCGCCGAGCGCATCCTCGAACTTCTTGAGCAACACGGGGATACCCTCGCCGCGGCGGTTGCGGTGGCCGATCGGGTAGTCGATCGACACCTTCTCAGTCTGGGTTCCGTCCTTGAAGTGGACCTGAACGGAATTGCCGATATAGCGCTTGTCCGGATCGAAATAGTCCTTGGTGAAGACCGGATTCTCGCGCACGGTCATCTTCGCACGCAGCGCATCGATGCGCGGGTCCGCGGCGATGCTGTCCGTATAGTCGTCGGCGGTCAGGCGGCCGAAGATCAGCGGCACCGCGATCATGTACTGCAGGCAGTGGTCGCGATCGGCGTAGTTGGCCAGGGTGCCGGTCTTGTCGATGATGCGCACGCCGGCTTCCTGCGTCTCGACCTCGATGCGCTCGATCTGGTCGAGCCGGTCGGCGACCAGCGGATGCAGTCGCATCGCGCATTCGACCGCGGTCTGGGCATGGAACTCGGCCGGGAAACTGATCTTGAACAGCACGTTTTCCATCACGTAGCTGCCGAACGGGCGTTCGAACTCGAATTCCTTGCCCTTGAACGCGACGTCGCTGAAGCCCCAGGTCTTGGCGCTGATCGCGCTCGGGTAGCCGACGCAGCCTTTCATCGCGTTGAGCGCGTGGGTGACCGCGCGCCGGCAGGCATCGCCGGCCGCCCAGCTCTTGCGCGGGCCGGCATTGGGCGCGTGCCGGTAGGTGCGCAGCGCGCCGCCGTCGATCCAGCTGTGGCTGACGGCGTTGATGATTTCTTCCTTGCCGCCACCGAGCATGTGCGTGGTCACGGCGGTCGAAGCCAGACGGACCAGGATCACGTGGTCCAGGCCGACCCGGTTGAAGCTGTTGAGCAGCGCGTAGCCGCCCTGGATTTCATGTGCCTTGATCGCCGCGGCCAGCACGTCGCGCACCAGGAAGGGTTTGCCGCCTTCTCGCTCCGCCTTGCGGCTCTGGTAATCGGCGACTGCCAGGATGGCGCCGAGGTTGTCGGACGGATGGCCCCATTCGGCCGCCAGCCAGGTGTCGTTGAAGTCGAGCCAGCGCACCTGCACGCCGATGTTGTACGCCGCCTGCACGGGATCGAGTTCGAAGCTGGTGCCCGGCACGCGCGCGCCACCGACCAGGTTCGCGCCCGGCACCAGCGGACCCAGGTGCTTGGTGCATTCGGGATGCTTCATCGCCAGCATCGCGCAGCCGAGCGAATCGAGCAGCATGTAGCGGGCGGTGGTGAACGCCTCGGGCGAGTCGATGCGGTAGTCGGTGACGTAATTGGCGATGTCCACCATCGACGGATCGGGATCGGGGCGGACGGCAGAGCGGATGTCGTGATGGGACATGACGGGTTTCCAGCGCGGTTGAGCAAGGCCGCCATTTTGCCAGATTCGCCCGGGCCTGTTGCCGATGCGCAATGCTCCGTCGTGTCGGCGCGGGTTGTTCCGGGCCGGCGGCGACCGCATCCTGCAGGCCATGGATCGATTCCCCGCACTGTTTCTGTCGCACGGTTCGCCGATGCTGGCGATCGAGGATTCGCCGACCGGGCGCTTTCTCGACCGACTCGGCGCATCCCTGCCCCGCCCGCGAGCGGTCGTGGTGGCGTCTGCGCATTACCTGGCGGCGGCGCCGCAGCTTGGCGCCGCGACCGCGCCGGCGACGCACCACGATTTCGGCGGCTTTCCCGCGCCGTTGTACGACATCCGATACCCGGCGCCCGGCAATGCGACCCTGGCGGCGAAAGCGCTGCGCCTGCTGGCTGATGCCGGCATCGCCGCGACGCTCGATCCGCAACGGCGACTCGACCACGGCGTGTGGGTGCCCCTGCGACGCATGTATCCGAACGCCGATATCCCGGTCGTGCCGTTGTCGATACAACCGGACGCAAGCGCCGAAGCGCATTACCGCATCGGCCAGGCGCTGGCGCCCTTGCGCGACGACGGCGTGCTGGTGATCGGTTCCGGCGGCTATTCGCACAATCTCGGCGCGCTGCGCTGGGGCGATGCCGATGCGGCGATGCCCGAGTGGGCCCGCACATTCACCGACTGGGTGAGCGCGCGCATCGAAGATCGCGACACGGCGGCCCTGCTCGACTGGCAACGGCAGGCGCCGCAGGCCCGGCAGAACCATCCGACGCCGGAGCATTTCCTGCCGCTGTTCGTCGCGCTCGGCGCCGGCGGCAGCGACCCGGCGACACGGCTCAACCATGTTCACGAAAGGGGATCGTTGGCCCTGGATGCGTGGCGCTTCGGTTGATTCGATCGTTTGATCGGCTCGGTTGCTTGGCGCGCACTAGTCGGGCAAGGTGCGGGTTTCCCTACGCCGCCGTATCCCGATGACCCCAGCTGTCGACCAGGCCGTCGCCTACCCGCATCTGTTCGCCCCGCTCGACCTCGGCTTCTGCACGTTGCCGAACCGCATCCTGATGGGCTCGATGCATACCGGGCTCGAGGACCGCGGCCGCGATTATCCGAAGCTGGCGGCGTATTTCCGCGAGCGCGCCGAGGGCGGCACCGGCCTGCTGGTCACCGGCGGCATCGCCCCGAACCTGGTCGGCTGGCTCAAGCCGTTCGCGAGCAAGCTCGGCTGGCCCTGGGAAATCCACAAGCACCGCATCGTCACCAAGGCCGTGCATGACGCCGGCGGCAGGATTTGCATGCAGATCCTGCACGCGGGCCGCTACGGCTACCACCCGTTCTCGGTGTCGGCGTCGGCGATCCAGGCGCCGATCAATCCGTTCAAGCCGCGCAAGCTCACCGGCTGGGGCGTGGAGCGCCAGATCAAGGCCTATGTCAATTGCGCGCGGCTGGCGCGCGAAGCCCATTACGACGGTGTCGAAGTGATGGGCTCGGAAGGCTACCTGATCAACCAGTTCCTGACCGCGCGCACCAACAAGCGCGATGACCAGTGGGGCGGCAGCCCCGAAAAGCGCATGCGCTTCGCCGTCGAAATCGTGCGTCGGATCCGCGAGGCAGTCGGCAAGGACTTCATCATCATCTATCGGCTGTCGATGCTGGAGCTGGTCGAAGGCGGCTCCGACTGGAACGAGATCGTGATGCAGGCCAAGGCGATCGAGGCCGCCGGCGCGACCATCATCAACACCGGCATCGGCTGGCACGAGGCGCGGGTGCCGACCATCGCCACTTCGGTGCCGCGCGCGGCGTTCGCCGGCGTCACCGCGAAGCTCAAGCCACACGTGAAGCTGCCGCTGATCGCGACCAACCGCATCAACATGCCCGACGTCGCCGAGAACATCCTCGCCAGCGGCCAGGCCGACATGGTGTCGATGGCGCGGCCGCTGCTCGCCGACCCGCATTGGGCGAACAAGGCGAAATCCGGGCGCGTCGACCAGATCAATACCTGCATCGCCTGCAACCAGGCCTGCCTGGACCAGGTGTTCGAGAACAAGAAGGCCAGCTGCCTGGTAAATCCACGCGCCTGCGCGGAAACCGAACTCGTCTACAAGAAGACCGACGCGCCGAAAACCATCGCCGTGGTCGGTGCCGGGCCGGCCGGGCTGGCCTGCGCCACGGTCGCCGCCGAACGCGGCCATCGCGTTACCTTGTTCGACGCGAACTCGGAAATCGGCGGTCAGTTCAACCTGGCAAAAAAAATCCCCGGCAAGGAAGAATTCCAGGAAACACTGCGCTACTACGGCCGGATGCTGCAGCTGCACGGCGTCGAGCAGCGCCTGGGCCAGCGCGCCGGCGCGGAAACGCTGAAGGAATTCGACGAAATCGTGCTGGCCACCGGCATCAGCCCGCGCAAGGTCGGTTTTCCCGGCGCCGACCATCCGAAAGTCTGCGGTTACGTCGACGTCATCACCGGCCGGGTCGTGCCCGGGAAGAAAGTCGCGGTAGTTGGCGCCGGTGGCATCGGCTTCGACGTTGGCGAGTTCCTGGTACATGGCCATGGCGACTCGCCCAGCCTGGACCCGGCGCGCTGGATGGCCGAATGGGGTGTCGCCGAAAACTTCGAAGGCTCGGGCGGCCTGGCCAAGCCCCGGCCGGAAGCGCCGGCGCGCGAGGTTTGGCTGCTGCAGCGTTCCGAGGGCCGGCCCGGCGCCAAGCTGGCCAAGACCACCGGCTGGATCCATCGGGCCACGCTCAAGGCCAAGGGCGTGAAGGCGCTGAGCAGCGTCGAATACCTCGCCGTCGAGGATGCGGGGTTCCGCATCCGTGTCGCCGGCAAGGAACAGGTGCTGCCGGTCGATCACGTAGTCATCTGCGCCGGGCAGGAACCGCTGCGCGAATTGCTGGAACCGCTGCAGGCGCTCGGCAAGACCGCGCATCTGATCGGTGGCGCCGATGTCGCCGCCGAACTCGACGCGCGCCGGGCGATTGCTCAGGGCAGCCGGCTGGCGGCGACTCTTTAAGGTCGCGCCAAACCGGAATTATTCGTCCCGACCGACCTGAACAACCTGGGTGCCGACCGTTTTCGGCGCAATTTCGACCTGAACAAGTTCGCTCGAAGCCAGATTTCACAAAAATGAACGATTCCGGGTCGAAAGGCGCGAGCCGCGGAATACAAGGCTTTCCGGGCCATCCTTGAGTAATCACTCCAGATAAATCAACGATTTATAACGATCCGTTTACGCCCGGTTCGGTTTTGCCGGGTACCCTACGCGCCGAAACCGACCCTGCGTTTCATGTCCAGTCAGGGTTTGCTCCAAACGCCGAAACGGCGCTACCGGGGCAAGACGGGGATTCCAGCCCGTTCGACCCCTCGCCAAGTTCGATCCGACCTGCAGTCCATCGCAGCCATCGGCTCGCATGCAACGGAGCAGATATCGCATGAAGTTGTCGTTCCTGATGTGGCTGGCCAGCCTGTTACCGCAGCCCGCCGCCGACCCCCTTTGCCTCGCCACCACGGTCTACCTGGAAGCCCGCGATCAGTCCGACCTCGGCCAGCGCGCCGTCGCCGAAGTCGCCCTGCGCCGCCAGGAAGACGGCCGCTGGGGCAAGTCCGTCTGCGCCGTGGTGACCGCGCCCAAGCAGTTCGCGCCATCCCTGGTCAATCCGGGCATGGAACTGAGCAATCTCGAGGCCTGGCAGAAAGCGGTCAACGTCGCCTTCGCCGAACAGAAAGCCTGGCGCCAGCCGCTGGCCGATCGCCACGAGATCGTGCCCGGCGCCAGCCACTTTGCCGCGCTGGACCTCGCCCAGCCGACATGGCGACGCTACCCGGAAATCCGCACGATCGGCGACCACACCTTCTACAAGGTCGACAACCTGCGCTGACCCGCGGTCCCGCTCCGGCGCCTTGCTTGCGTTCCGACGTAGTTGCTGCGCACCAGCAAAAGACGACCGCTTGCCGGTCCAGGCTGTCCTGCCGAATAGGCAAGCTGCGTAGACTCTCGACACCTTCGAGGGAATCGCAAAAAATGAACGGACTTACGCGTTGCCGGTTGGCCGCCCTGCTTCTTGTGCTGATGGGCGTCGTGTTTGCCCATCCTGTTAGCGCCGCGCAAAGCTATGACGGTTGCGCGGGCTTCATCGATTCGCTGCCGGCGGTCATCACCACGCAGGGCGTCTGGTGCCTGCGCCACGACCTGACGACCAATATCAGCAGCGGAAACGCGATCACCATCGGTACCAACAACGTCACCGTCGACTGCAATGATTTCAAGCTCGGAGGACTGGCGGCCGGCAGCGCGTCCGTGGCCAAGGGGATTTACGCCAACGCCCGGCAAAACGCGGCAGTCCGCCACTGCGGCATCCGCGGCTTCTATATGGGCATCGATCTGGAAAGTGGCGCTGGCCATCTGGTGGAAGACAATCGCCTCGACAACAATCTCTACATCGGCATCGACGTAAGTGCGGACAACAGCACGGTGCGCCGCAATCGCGTCTATGACACCGGCGGATTCACCGGGGGCAATATCGCCATCGCCATCTTCGCCAGTGCCAATATCGTCGACACTTTCCAGCACAGTGGGATCCGAAGCTTGGAATTCACGTGACTTGAAGTCGCGGC
>JADMIO010803640.1_pt1 | contig 58191 bp, 51 predicted proteins | sample 8958161 | NCBI WGS metagenome assembly JADMIO01 (sample SAMN16585339, study PRJNA669376) | soil metagenome | isolation source: Crop rotation soil | place: USA: Cullars Rotation, Alabama | collected 2011
CTTTCCCTGCCGGGCGCGGTCGCGCGCCCGAGCGATCGGCGCGCGCGCTCGACGCGGCTGCGCAGCCGTCCGAGGCGCGAAGCCTCGATGCGGCGGAGCTCGGCGAGGACCGTCTGGAGGTGCTGATCGCGGGCGTCGGATTCGGCGCGCAGGGCGGCGATCTCCCGATCGCGCGCGGCGACATCGCGCTCGCGCGCCGCGGTCACCGCGGCGACCTCGCCCTTCAGGTACGCGATCCCCTCGTCCCTCTCGCGGAGGATCGCGTCGAGGCGGCGGATCTCCCGGGCACGCGCCGAGACGGCGTCGTCGGAAGCGCTCGTTCGATCGTGATCCGGGGGCGGCGCCGTCGGCTTCGGCCGGGGCGTCGTTTCGATCCGATCCCGCAGCGACGCGTAGCGCGCCTCCCACGTGTTCGCGAAGGCGGCCTCGCGGCGGCGCCGCGAGAGGGCCTCCCCTGTCTCCGAGGTCGCCCGCTCGAGCGCCGGGCCGAGGTCCTCGGCCCGGTCGTAGAGCACCACGAGGTCTTCGAACGGCTCGAGCTCCGGCAGCCGGCGCGCGACGATCGGCTTGCCGGTCGCGAGGTATTCGTAGAGCTTGACCGGGTTGGTCGCCTCGGTCAGCGGGGTCCGGCGGAACGGGACGGTGCAGACGTCGAACCCCGCGGCCCACCGCGGCAGCTCGCCGTACGAGACCTCTCCGTGGAGGCTCACGTTCGGGCGCGCCTCGAGCGCGGCGAGCGCTTCCGGCGCGCACCCGCGCGTGTCGCCGATCAGCGCGAACGACCAGGCCGCGTGGCGCGCCGCGGCGATCGCGACGGCGTCGGCGTCGAACCACGACGAGATCGCGCCGTAGTACCCGATCACCGGGCGCGGAAGCGCAGCGAGCGGGCTCGACGCGCGCGGCGGGAGCGCGGCGAATTTCTGCGCGTCGCCGGCGTTCGGGAGGCGAACGGCGTCGGGACGCGCCTGCCGGATGCGCTCCAGGAGTCGCCCGGACGTGGCGAGCACGAGGTCCGCCTCGGAGATGAGACGGCGTTCGTCGTCTTCCGTCGATGGTCCGTGGGTGCCGAATCCGGCGTGGTCGTCGAGGCAGTCGTAGACCAGACGCCAGCCGCGCCGCTCCCGCAGCCGGCGTGCCAGCGGCTCCCAGAACGGGTACTGGACGAAGAGGACGGCGTCGTCGATGCCGTCCTCGGCCGCGACACGAAGGACCGCCTGCTCGGCCTGGCGCAGTGTCTCGCCGTCGAGGCGGCCGGCGTAGACGTCCAGGTCCGCCTCGCCGGGCAGGGCGACGTCGAAGACGTTCCGGCCCAGCGGGGCGACGCGCGGGTCGCGGTCGAGCCCGAGGAACGCCATGCGCAGGTAGAAGACGCGATGGCCGTCTCCGGCGAAGCGCGAGAGCAGCTGCTGCGGCCGCTGGAAGCGAAAGCTCCAGTCGATGATCGGAAAAGCGATGACGTCGTAGGCCCGCCGAGGGGTGGTCGGCGGTGGAGACGCTGTCGGCGAGTGGCTCAGGCCCCCAATCTTATCGGGGGACCGAGCGCCGGGTCGCCGCGGCCTTCGGGTCGGGAATCAGCAGGTCCACCTCGTCGATCTCGATCGCGTCGGCGCCGCGCTTCTCGACCAGCGTGTGCATGCGGTCCCAGACGGCGCGCACTTCCGCCGGCGGGTTGTCGGGGGTCTCGTGGTCGCGCCAGGTGAGGATCTCGCGGAAGCACGGCTTGCCGCCGTCCTCCGCGCAGCGGACGAGAACGTGCGGCGACTCCAGGACGAGGCCCATGCGTCGCAGCAGCGGCCAGTGGTCCTCGCGCAGGAGCTTTTCCATCGCGGCCTCGCTGCCGGGACGGACGTGGTACGTAACGACGACCGTCTCGGGCGTCTTCGGATCGGGGTCGGCGGCGAGGGTGATCGCGGAGACGGAGAAGGCTGCGGCGAAGAGCGGGATGGCGAGTCGCATGGTGACCTCCTGAGGAGAACAGGAGGCCACAGCTCGCACGCGGATTGAACGTGCCGGAAGTCATGGACCTGGACGCTTCGACCGTCGTAGGGGCGGCCCCTGCGGCCGCCCCCCACGGAATGACTGCCGCGGCCGATGTTCCGTCGTGAGGGGGCGGGGACAGGCCCCGCCCCTACGACGGTCCGGAAGGCCGCCCTAGAACGACACCCGCGCCCCCAGCCGCAGGATCCGCGGCGACTGGACCTCGATGATCGTGTTGTATGCCGGCGAGGCCAGGTTCGCGTTGCGCTGCAGCACCGTGCCGCGGTTCAGCACGTTGAAGATGTCCGCCGACAGGGTGACCGCCAGCGGGTTGACGTTGATGACCTTCTCGAGCCGCAGGTCGAAGTTGTAGACGTCCTGGTAGCGGTGGTCGCCGAGCTTGCCGATGACGTTGTCGCGCGTGCCGAGGCCGTCGCCCGGATCCAGGCGCAGGTACTGCACGTACGGATAGCCCTCGCGGCCGAAGAAGTTGCCCGCGACCGCGAAGCCGAGCGGGAGCTGGTACAGGCCGCCCACGTTGAACTGCCACCGCGAGTTCAGGAACACCTCGTTCTTGGCGCCGCTCGCCGAGCCCGCCGGCAGCGCCGCGATGTCGTCGCCCGCGCAGCTCGATCCCGTCGGCAGCCCGACCGCCGTCCCCGGCCAGAGGTTGTTGATGCCGCCGCGGTCGCTCGTCGGGTCGTAGCATGAGCCGGGCCCGCCGTGCTGCTTCCAGTCGGCGTACGTGAAGCTGCCCCGCACCATCCACTTGTTGGTCAGACGCTTCTGGAATTCGAACTCGACGCCGTTGTAGGTCGTGTCCCAGTCGGGACGGTTGCGCATCGTGATGCCCGCCGGAACGTCGACCCCGGGGCGCAGCGCGTAGTACGGCTGGCTGAAGGCCTGCCCGTCGTAGAGCGTGCCCGTCAGCGTGCCCGCCACCTCGTAGTCCGCCGGAGTGAGGCCGGTGCGCTGGAACCAGAGCGCGTCGTCGTACTTGCGGTACGTGTAGTTGATCCCGACGACGAAGTCCGGCATGACCTCGCGCTCGATGCCGCCGATGATCTCGCGGGTGCGCCCCGCCTTCAGATTCGGGTCGACGATGTTCGGCGAGACGGCCGACCCCGGGTTGTTCGGGTCGAGGCCGTAGAAGGAGACGAGCGGCCCGTTCAGGTCGACCTCGTCTCGCGTGATGGTGTGGTCGCCGTTGGCGTCGTTCCAGTAGTAGTAGATCGCCGACAGCGCGGCGGGATTCAGGAACGAGACGTCGGCGCTCCCGAGCTGGTCGGCGTACTCCGAATAGCTCGCGCGCAGCAGCGTGCGCTTGTCCTTCCCGAGCGCGTACGTGGCGCCGACGCGGGGGACGACGTCGCTCCACTCGAACGCGTACGGCTGGTCCGTCGTCGTGATCTGCGGCAGCAGGTCCGGCACGACCGGGTTCGCCGGCGTCGTCGAGCCGAGGTTCTTGCCGTGCTGGAAGTCGTAGCGCACTCCGGCGTTCACCGTGAGGTTGCCGAAGGTGATCGTGTCCGACAGGTAGCCGCTGTAGTAGGACAGGTCGGTCTTGACGACCGCCTGGCGCGTCAGCTGCGCGACGGGCGCGTTGAAGTTGCCGAGGTCGCCGACGTTGCCGGCGCCGGGCCACACGGAGTTGGAGGACACGTTGGCGGTCCGGTAGTTGAACCCGAACTTCAGCTCGTTGCCGGTCGCGCCGGCCGAGAAGAAGTACGAGCCATTCGCCGTGGCCTGGTGCTGCGGCCGAACCGTCGAGTAGCCGAGGTAGCTGCCGATGTACTGGCCCGCCTCGTTGATGTAGAGGTCGTTGATCTCGAGCCCGCCCTGCGGGATCAGCGAGAAGCCGCTCGACATCGAGGAGTACGACCCGTTCAGGAACACGGAAGACGAGGCGATCTGCGAGACCTCGCCCTTCCAGATCCGCGTCGGGCCGTCCTGATTCCACGACGCCGCCGGCGGGCGGATGAAGCTGGCGTTGCGCCCGATCTTGATCTTGTCGCCGTCCGAGAAGGTCCCCGTCAGCGACGTGCCGGCGAAGACGGAAGCGTTGATCTTGGCGTTGACGTCCTTGAGCGTGGTGTTGTCCGGCGCGTTCTGCAGGTTGAAGAGGTTGATCTGGTTGCGGCCGTACGCGGCCCACGCCCAGAGGTGGTCCTGGACGATCGGGCCGCCGACCTCGACGCCGTAGTCCTGCACCTCGTTGACGCGGTTGCCGCCCGTGGCGCCCTGGTCGATGGCCTCCTGCGGCAGGTTGCCCCACTGCCAGTCGCCGTCGGCGAGGAAGAACCGCGCCGAGCCGTGGACGTCGTTCGTGCCCCGCTTCGTGACGAGGTTCAGCTGAACTCCCGGCGTCGCGGCGGTGACGTCGCTGCCGCCGGTCGTCGCCTGGACCTCCTGGAACGAGTCGAAGTCGTAGTATCCCGGCGACGAGCCGAGCGCGCCGAGGTCGGTGATCGTGACGCCGTCGAGGTTCCAGACGTTCTGGGTCGCGTCGGCGCCCTTTCCGACGTAGGTGCTCTGCTGCCCGCTCTCGTTGCCGCCGACGTTGACGCGGTCCATCTGGACGCCCGGGACCGTCTGCAGGATCACCCACGGGTCGCGCGCGGTCGGGATCGCCTTGAGCTGCTGCTGGTCGATGACCGCGCCGGTCTGCACCTGGCGCGTGTCGAGCAGCGACGGCTCGCCCTGGACGACGACCTCCGCGGCGACGCTCGTGAGCTTCAGCTCCGCGCTCGTCTCCGTGTTCTGGCCGACGGATACCTGCACGTTGGTCTTCGTCACCTTCGCGAACCCCTGGAGCTCGTAGCTGAGCGTGTACTCGCCGGGGCTCAGGCTGAGGAAGCGGTACTCGCCGCGCGCGTCGGACGTCTGCGACTTCGGCGCGCCCTGGCCGCTGAGGGTGACCGTCACGCCGGGGAGCCGCCCGCCCTGCTCGTCCGCGACGTACCCGTAGACGTTGCCCGTCAGCTGCTGGGACTGCGCCGCCGCCGCGAACGCCAGCGCGACGGCGGCGAGCAGCGTCGCGAGGCGCGCCGAGACACGGCGGTCGTTGGTGGCTGTGTTCATGACGTTTCGCCCTTCCGATTCATGGGATCTCCTTCGCTTCTCTCTCGCGCACCGCGCGCGAGGCGAGCGCCACGAGGAGCAACGCGGTTGCCACGGGAGGCGCGCCGCGGCGAAAACGCGAAATGCGAATCCAGAGGGACGAGCGCGGCGCGAGCGCGGACGATCGAGAGAGAGGAGGACGAAGTTTCGGCACGCTCCGGATTCGTGGAGCGGCGATTCAGCGAAACGAAGCGCGCGCAATCGAGACGAGGCGCACGCCGCGGATGACGAGACGAGCGCGAGAGCGGATCATCGGCCCCGTCGTGGCGGGGCGCGAGCCCGCCATCCGCGGAATTGGAGGCTCGAGTGAGGTCGGTGCGGCGAGAGCCATCGGAACGCAGCGACCAGGGACGAAAGCGGGATGATTATTTTCTTGGCGTCTTCTGTCATCCCGAGGAGCGCAGCGACGAGGGACCTTTTGCAACCGCCCGCGCTGTCGCCGAACGTACGGCGCCTAAAGGGGTCGCTCCCCTTCGCGGCGCTCAGGGTCGGGATGACAGATCCACTACACCCTCACTCCCGCCGGCAGCGGTCTCTCCCCCGCGTCCATCCGGCGCGCGATCAGGTAGTCCAGCGAGAGCGGTCCGGCGCCGTAGCCGCCGAGCCAGAGCGCGAGCACGATGTACAGGTATTCCGAAGTCCCGAGGAGGTCCGAGAGCTCGTGGATGTCGGAACGCTTGGCCGTTCCGATCGCGACGATCATGATCGCGATCAACGGCAGGCTCGCGAAGCGCGTCGCGAGGCCGAGCAGCATCAGCAGCCCGCACGCGAACTCCATGAACGCGGCGAAGGGCGCCTGGATCTGCGGAGCGGGAATCCCGAGCTCGGTGAAGAAGCCGATGACCTTCTCGAGGTTGTGCAGCTTGCCCCAGCCGGACTGCAGGAAGACCCACCCCAGGGTCAGGCGCGCGAGCGTCGGCGCGATCCAGCGCAGCCTCGCCGCCACGCGCAGGACGAGCCTCCGGAAGCGGGACAGGCGATCCGTCATCGTCGGCATGGAAGCTCCTCCAAATTCGGGGTCAGGTCTTCAAACTTCGGAGTTCGCGGACGATGGGCGAGGCTGGTGAAAAGTCCGAAGAATCGAGACCTTGACCCCGGAGTCTTGTTGTCAGTCATACCACGGCCCGCGCGAGCTCCTCGCGCACGGCGTCCTTCGGCTGGGAGATCGTCTCCTTGCGCCGCGACAGGAACTTCACCAGATCCTTCGAGAAGACGAGGTCCCACGTCCAGTCGAGCGCCACGCGCAGCCGCTTCTCGAGACGCGGCAGCTTCATGAGGTAGATCGTCCGCCACATCCACCACGCGACGAATCCGGAGAACTGGAGCCCGAAGACCTGGGCGACTCCCGTTCTTCGGCCGAGCGAGGCGAGCTGCCCGATGGTCCGGAACGAGAATGCCCGCGTCGGCTTCCCGCGAAGCTCCGAGATGATGTTCTGCGCGAGAACTCTCCCCTGCCGGATCGCGTGCTGCGCCGTGGGCGGATGGAATCCGCCGGTGATCGGGTCGGGGACGAGCGCGCAGTCGCCCACCGCCCAGACGCCGGGCCAGCCCGGCACGCGCAGGTGCTCGTCGACGCAGACCTTCCCCTTCTCCGTCCTGCACGGAAGCGTCTTGACCAGGGGATTGGGCTGCGTGCCGGCCGTCCACACGATCGTGGCGCAGTCGATCTCGGTTCCGTCGGAGAGCCGGACGCCGCGCTCGGTGACGGCGGCGACCTTCGTCTTCCCGCGGATCTCGACGCCGCGCCCGGCCAGCTTCTCCTGGGCGTAGCGGCCGAGCCGCTCGGAGAGCTCCGGCAGGATCACCTCGCCGGGATGGACGAGGAGCATCCGGACCTTCTCGGGCGGAACGTGCGGATAGAAGCGGAGCGCCTGGTGGACGAAGTCGTTCATGCCGGCGACCGTCTCGACGCCCGCGAAGCCGCCGCCCGCGACGACGAAGGTCATCAGGTGATCGCGCTCGGGCGCGCCGCACTCGGTCTCCGCCTCCTCGAGCTGGTTGATCATCCGGTTGCGGAGAGCGATCGCGTCGCCCAGCGACTTCATCGTGATGGCCCGCTCCTCGAGCCCGGGCATGCCGAAGAAGTTGGTCACGGACCCCGGCGCCAGGACGAGGTGGTCGTATGGGAGCTCGTGGGTGTGCCCGTCGCCGTGCGAGACCGTGACGACCTTCGCCTTCAGGTCCACCCGCTCGACGTCGCCGTCGAAGAAGTCGACGTCGTTCACGAGCTTCCGGACCGGGTTGACGATGTTCGTGATGTCGAGGTCGCTGGCCGCGACCTCGTGGAGCATCGGGGTGAAGAGGAAGAAGTTGTCGCGGTTGACGAGGGTGACGTCGACGTTGGGGAAGCGGAAGAGCCACTTGTCGAGCTCGAGGGCGGTGTAGATGCCGCCGAAGCCGCCGCCGGCGATCACGATCTTGGTTCGGCCGTTGGTTGGCATCAGGGCTCAGATGCCCAGTCGGGCTCGCGAGTTACAAGTTTCTAGTTGCTAGTTGCTAGTTTCTAGTTCGCGGGACCGGGTACTTCGCGCCTGGAATCGAAGCCGTTCGGAGATATCTCATGAGGCCGGCTATGGTTCGGCCGACTTCGCGGGCGGCTGCAAACATCTCCTGGAATTCGGCCTCCCGAAGAAGTCCCTGATCACGCGCCACGTACAGCTGGCTCTGAATCTCACCGACGGAGCCCTTCGCGATGGCCAGAAACTGGACGAACTCTCGCTTCCCGTCCCGTTCGAACCCTTCAGCAATGTTGGACATCGTCGAGATTGCGGCCTTGCGCATCTGGTCTCGCAGCGCAAAATCCCGAGCGAAAGCGCCCTTCGCCGAGACCGAGTAGATTGCGCGCGCCAGCTCCTTCGCGCGCTGCCAAGCTACGATTTCTTCGAACCGCCGAAAGGTCGCCAGTCGAGCTCCAACTAGAAACTAGCAACGAGAAACTAGTAACTCTGTTCCTAGATTGTCGCGACGGGTCCCCTTTTCACCTACTCCGCGACCTCGCAATACGCCTTGATCACTCCATTCCCCGAAGTGAGGTGCCCCAACAGCTCTCTGAAGTTTTCGAGCCCCTTGACCGGGTGCGTGAGCAGTTTCTCCAGCCAACCCGGATACGAGAGCTCGGCCTGCGAGAGATCGCGGACCCCCTCCTCGAAGTCCTCGCGGCTCGCGTTCACGCTGCCGACCGCGACCTTGTTGCCGAGCACGAATCCCTGGTTGATCCGGTCCGCCGGCACCTCGATCTTGCGGTCGCCGCCCGTGACGCTCACCATCGTCAGCACGCCGTTCTTCGCCAGGACCTCCATCGCCTCGAACACGAGCGGCGAGTAGCCCGTGCCCTCGAGGATGAGGTCGAACGGACCGAACTCGGCCGACGCGTCGCGCAGCGAGCGGCGCTTCGTCGAGACGTAGCGCACGCCGATCTCTTCGAGCAGATCCGCATTGCGATAGGGCCGCTCCTGCAGGCCGAACGCGGTGACGTCGAGGCCGCGGAGCTTCAGGATCATCGACGAGAGCAGCCCGAGCGTTCCGGTGCCGAGCACGGCGGCCTTGCGGGGTCTCCAGACGCGCAGCCGGCGCTGGATCTCGTACGCCTGTCCGATCGCCTTCTCGGCCACGCTCGTCGGCTCCATGAGCACTCCGACCGGTCCGAGCCGCGACGGCAGCCTGACGAGGAAGTCGGCGGAGTCGACGTAGTACTCCGCGAGGAATCCGTGGAGCAGGTTGATGCCGCGCTCGAAGTACGAGTCGTCCGTGGTCATGTCCTGCAGGCCGATCGCGTCGTACAGGCTCGAGCCCGGCCGGCGCACGGAGGCCACGACGTAGTCTCCGGCGGCCAGCTCCGTCACGCTCGGCCCGACCGCCTCGACCCGGCCGAAGCTCTCGTGGCCGAGGATCAGGTAGTCGTGGCCGTCCGGCGGCGCGCCGTATTCGGCGGCGTTGATCTCCCTGTCGGTCCCGTCGACCCCGACGCGCAGGACGCGGACGAGAACGCCGCGGCCGCCGGGAATCTGATCCAGGGAGGGTTTGGGGGCGTCGCGGAGGTGGATCGAATCGGGTTTGCCCGGGATGACGGCGACAGCTTTCATAGTGACCCTTAGATGCCGGGTTACCGGTTTCTGGTTTCTGGTTTCTGGTTTCTGGTTCCGCCGCTTCAACCAGCAACCAGTCACCAGCAACCAGAAACCTTGGTCACTGTCCGCTCTGCTGTATCAACTTCGCCACCAACCCCGTCCACCCCGTCTGGTGGCTCGCGCCGATGCCGGCGCCGTTCTCGCCGTGGAAGTACTCGTAGAAGAGGACGTGATCCTGGAAGTGCGGGTCGGTCTGGAGCTTATGGGCGCCTCCGAAGACGGGACGTCTCCCCTCCGCGTCGCGCAGGAAGATCCGGTTCAGGCGCCGCGACAGCTCTCCCGCCACGTCCCAGAGCGTCATCAGAGCTCCCGATCCCCGCGGGCACTCCACCCTGTACGAGCCGCCGAGATAGAAGTGGAACTTCTGCAGCGACTCGATGATCAGGTAGTTGACGGGAAACCACACCGGCCCCCGCCAGTTCGAGTTGCCGCCGAAGAGGCCGGTCGACGATTCGGCGGGCTCGTAGTCCACGCGGTGCTCCATGCCCATCACGTCGAGGATGTAGGGATTGTCGCGGTGATAGCGGGACACGGCGCGGATGCCGTGCGGCGACAGGAACTCCGACTCGTCGAGCAGGTAGCGGCAGATCTGCTTGAGCCTCTGCCGGTCGACGAGAGACAGAAACCACCTGACCTGGCCGTCGGACGTGTCGACCTCCACGTGGCGCGCGAAGTCGGGCCGGTTCTCCAGGAACCACTGCATGCGCCTCTTGAACCCGGGCACCCGGTCGCAGACGTCCGACCCGATGGTCTCGACGGCGAACAGGGGGATCAGCCCGACCATCGAGCGCACCTTGAGCGGGAACTTGCGCCCGTCCGGAAGGTCGAGCACGTCGTAGAAGAAGCCGTCCTCCGAGTTCCAGAGCTCGATCTTCTCGCCCGCGATGTTGTTCATCGCGCGGCAGATGTAGACGAAGTGCTCGAAGAACTTCGAGGCGACGTCCTCGTACGCGTTGTCCTCGCGGGCGAGCTCGAGCGCGATCGCGAGCATGTTCAGGCAGTACATGCCCATCCAGCTCGTCGCGTCCGACTGGTCGATGTGGCCGCCCGTCGGCAGCGGCGCGCTGCGGTCGAAGACGCCGATGTTGTCGAGGCCGAGGAAGCCTCCCTGGAAGACGTTCTTGCCCTCGGCATCCTTCCGGTTGACCCACCAGGTGAAGTTCAGCAGCAGCTTGTGGAAGACGCGCTCGAGGAACTTCCGATCGCCGCGCCCTCCGGAGCGCTTGCGGTCGATCTTGTAGACGCGCCATGCCGCCCACGCGTGCACCGGCGGGTTCACGTCGCCGAACGCCCACTCGTAAGCGGGGATCTGGCCGTTCGGGTGCATGTACCACTCGCGCAGCATCAGGACGAGCTGCTGCTTGGCGAAGTCCGGGTCGACGAGCGCGAGCGGGATGCAGTGGAACGCGAGGTCCCACGCCGCGTACCACGGGTACTCCCACTTGTCGGGCATCGAGATGACGTCCGCGTTGTACAGGTGCATCCAGTCGGCGTTGCGGCCCGTCGCACGCTCGGCCGGCGGCTCGGGGCCGGCGGGATCGCCCTTCAGCCAGCGGTTGAGGTCGTAGTAGTAGAACTGCTTCGACCACAGCATGCCGGCAAACGCCTGCCGCTGCACCGCGCGCGCGTCCTCGGACAGGTCCGGGGTCGCGAGCGTCGCGTAAAACGCGTTCGCCTCGCGCTCGCGGCTCTCGAAGACGGCGTCGAACTCGGCGTCGAAGGGCCGGGCCGAAGCCTCGCCACGGGTCAGGCGCAGGCGGACGACCTTCGATTCGCCTCCGGGGATCGCGAGCGAGTAGTGGGCGGCGCTCTTCGATCCGACGCGGTCGGGGTTGACCGCGTCGCGCGCGCCGTGGATCACGTAGTCGTGGAAGGCGTCCTTGGCGAACCGCGCGTCTCCGTCCGTGCCCCACAGGCGCCCGGAGTTCGACTCGTTCTCGGTGAAGAGCAGCTCGGGCTCGCCCTCACAGGCGAGCTCCAGGCGCCCGTAGTACTCGCTGTCCACCTCGATCAGCCGCCGCCCGCGCCGCGCCTCGCCGGCGCGCAGCCGCTGCCGCTCCGCGCCCAATCCCCAGGACCACGTGTTGCGGAACCAGATCGTCGGGAGGAGGTGGAGCGTCGCCTCTTCCGGCCCGCGATTGAAGACGCGGATGCGGATCAGCACGTCGTCGGGCGACGCCTTCGCGTACTCGGTGAAGACGTCGAAGTAGCGGTCGTCGTCGAAGATCCCGGTGTCGACGAGCTCGAACTCGGGATCCCGGCGAGAGCGCCGCCCGTTCTCCTCGAGCAGCCACTGGTACGGGAACTCGCGCTGCGGGTACTTGTACAGCGCCTTCATGTAGGAGTGCGTCGGCGTCGAGTCGAGGTAGTAGTAGCACTCCTTCACGTCCTCGCCGTGGTTGCCCTGCGAGCCGGTCAACCCGTAGAGGCGCTCCTTCAGGATCGGATCCTTGCCGTTCCAGAGCGCGAGCGCGAAGCAGACGTACTGGTGGCGATCCGATAGGCCCATCAGGCCGTCCTCGCCCCAGCGGTAGGCGCGCGAACGTGCGTGCTCGTGCGGGAAGGAGTCCCACGCCGTCCCGTGGCGGCTGTAGTCCTCGCGGACGGTTCCCCACTGCCGCTCCGAGAGGTAGGGACCCCAGCGCTTCCAGTTCTTCTCGCGCTTCAGGTCTTCTTCGAGGCGGACGCGTTCGGGGTCGAGCGGCGGAGAAGTCACGATCGCACCTCGCCGATCCGCAAGGTTTCTGGTTTCTGGTTTCTGGTTTCTGGTTTTGGAGCGAGGATCACCCGGTCCATGCGGATCAGCTCGCCCAGGGACCAGGCCTGGAACGGGCAGCCGCGGGGCGTATAGGGAGCATCGCCGTCGGCGATCTCCGAGACGTGGCCGAGGCCCGCCTGGTCGAGGTGCGCGAGGAGGGGGGCCAGGAAGCGCTCGCGCGCCTTCGAGACCGCCGCGTCGCCGCCTCCCCGGACTCGGACCCACGCCTCGGCGAACGCGCCCGTGAGGAACGGCCAGACCGTGCCCTGGTGGTACGCCCCGTCGCGCTGGCGGACGCCGCCCTCGTAGCGGCCGGCGTACGCGGGGTTTCGCGGAGAGAGCGACCGAAGGCCGAGCGGCGTCGCGAGGCTTCCCTCGACCGCGTCGACGATCCGGCGTGCGCGGGCACCGTCGACCAGAGGAAACGGCAGCCCGCCGACGGCGAAGATCTGATTCGGGCGCACCGAGCCGTCGACCTCGCCGGCGCGGTGATCGACGTCGACCACGTCGTAGAGGCAGCCGGCAGACTCGTTCCAGAAACGGCGCTCGAAGGAATCCTCCGCCTTCGCCGTGAGCTCGCGGAACTGATCGGTGAAGCTCGCGGCGATCTTGAGCGCGTTGATCCACAGCGCCTGGACCTCCACGGGCTTGCCGATGCGAGGCGTGACCACCCAGTCTCCGACCTTCGCGTCCATCCACGTGAGCTGGACGCCCGGCTCTCCCGCGGCGAGGAGGCCGTCCGAGTCCGCGCGGATCCCGTAGCGCGTGCCCGCCGCGTAACCGGTCACGATCGCGCCGAACGCCTCCTGGAGCCGGCGGCGCCGCGTCCCGATCACGCGCCGGCCGGCGTCCGCACTCGCGGCCATGTACTCCGACACGGCGATCAGGTACCAGAGCGAGGCGTCCACGGAGTTGAACTCGGGCGAGGACCCCGCGTCGGGGAAGAAGTTCGGCAGCATTCCCTCCGAGACCTGCCCGGACCACTCCTCGAGGATCGCTCCGGCCTCGTCGAGCCGGCCGGTCGCGAGGCACAGGCCGCGCAGCGCGATGAACGTGTCGCGGCCCCAGTCGGTGAACCACGGATATCCCGCGACGATCGTCCTTCCCGTCCCGCGCCGGACCAGGTAGGCGTCGGCGGAGCGCTCGAGCCGTCCGCCGAGCCGCGAGCGCCGCGCGCGCTCGGTCCCCCGCAGGGCCTCGAGTCCCGCCGCCGCGCTGGCGCCCAGCGCGCCCTCGTGGCCCTCGGCCGCCATGATCCACGACGCCTCGCCCTCGGACAGGTCGAAACGGAGGATCCCGGGCGACGCGAGGTCCTCGGTGAAATCGAGGCCTCGCGCGCGCTCCTCCTCGTAGACGAAGTTGCGGTACCAGTCGGGCGCCGTCTCCCAGGCGCCGCTGACGCGCATCGCGATCGACGGCATCGACGGGTACGGGCGCAACGCGAGCGACCCGTCCTCCCGCGACTCCGCGTCGAAGCGGAAATCGCCGTTCTCGTGGTGCAGGGAGTGATAGTCGCGGCCGGAGAAGAACGGCCTGACCTCGAGCGAGACCCGTCCGACGCCGAACAGCAGCTTCCACGAGACCGCGCACGCGGCCGCGTTCTTCGGCACGAGGATCTCCTGGGCGACGCGCGTGCCGTCCGCGAGCGCGTAGACCCAGCGCGGCCACGGCTCCGCGGTGAAGCTCTCGATGCGGGACGCGCCGTCGGGATGGACGACGTCCGGCCCGTACACCTGCGACGAGATCGCGAACCGTCCCGCAGACGTCGTGACCCACGCGTCGAAGCCGTTGACGAGGACGACGCGGTCGGTCGGCGGCCGCCGCGCGGCCAGCAGCAGCGCATGGTACCGGCGCGTGCGGATGCCGGACGCGGTCCCCGAGGCGTAGCCTCCGAGCCCGTCCGCCTCGAGCCACTCGAGGCTCGTGAGACGCGGCACGTTCGAAACGGTCTCGCTGGTCATGAGTCTGTCGGGTCGGCTCATCTTCTAACGTCTCGGCCCGGCTCTCAGGCGGCGCGGACCGCGCGCTCGACCCGGACCGGCAAAACGGCGACGCGGCCGCAGCCGTCGCAGCGATACACGTCGGCGAGGATCCCGGCGAACTCCTCGTACGGCCCGTCTCCCGCCCAGCCGAGGTCGAGGCGGTCGAGCTGCGGAGTCATCCGCGAATTGCAGTACTGGCAGGATGTGTGGTCGGTCGGCATGACGGCCTCCTGGGGGTCTGATGCCCCTGCTGGGAAAACGGTTACGGCGATGATTCGAACGGCCAGGGAGTGCTCGGGTGTCAGCGAACGATCTGGACCTGGTGCCCATCCGGATCCGCGACCAGCATTCCGTCCCGGAACCCCAGCGCCGCCTCCGGCAGCCGCACGAGCCCCGGCGACAGGAACTCGACGCCGTCCTCGCGCAGCCTGCGCTCGGCCGCTTCGGCGTCGCGGACCCCGATCTCCGTCTGCCAGGCGATCAGGTCGTTCGCTCGGATGCCTTCCGGCCGCGCGCGGCCGTCCGACGGCGCGAGGTACTCGAGGAACTCGATCCCCGGTCCCGCGGCGGCTCGAAGCCCGGTGATGCGCAGCCGCGCGCCGGGCACGTTGTTCAGGTGCTCCTGCTCGACGCCGTAGTTCTCGCTCTCGCCGGCGACAACGAGCCCGAGCGCGTCTCGATAGAAGCGCAGGCTCGACTCCGTATCGGAGACGACGACCGCGGTGTGGTCGATCCCGAGGAAGAGGCGGTCCTTCGCCTGCCAGCGCGGATCGCCCTTCCCCGGAGGAAAGGCGAGGATCTCGAGCGCATGGCCGTCGGGGTCCTTGAAGTAGAACGCCTGGATCCCGCCGGCGCTGCGGTTCCAGTCGGGCAGCCGCTGCGGGCCGCTGGACGCATGCCGCACGCGGTGGGCGCGGAGCGCCGCGTAGGCGCGATCCATGTCGGAGACGATGATCGCGACGTGCTGGAACCAGCGGTCGTTCGAGCGCGAGTCCGGCGGGACGGCCCTCCCCTCGGGCGCCAGGTACTCGACGAGCTCGATCCGCTCCTTCCCGAGGCGCATCCGAGCGGACCGCAGCCGGAGGCCGAAGACGCCCTCGAGCCTCTCCCACGCCTCCCCCGCGAGCTCGGACTCCGCGCCGTCCCGTTCGAACGTCAGGACGCGCGAGTAGAAGTCGACGGAGCGCTCGAGGTCCGAGACGGGGATCGTCACCGAGCGGACGTCCGTGGCCAGAGGCTGCGCCGCGAGGACCGCTCCGGCGACGAGGAGGACCGCCGCGACGGCGGCCGCGCGCCGCGGCGTCACGCCAGCCGCTCCTTCAGGTGGCTCCCGACCCGAAGCGCGTTGGCCATGATGGTCAGGGCCGGGTTCACGGCGGCCGACGACGGGAAGAAGCTGCCGTCCACGACGTAGAGGTTGTCCAGGTCGTGCATCCGGCAGTTCACGTCGAGCGCCGAGCTCTTCGGGTCGCGGCCGAAACGCACCGTTCCGTTCTGGTGCGCGACGCCGGCGAGCGGGATGCGCTCGCCGATGTAGAGGCTGCGGGCGAAGAGTCCCACGTGGCACGAGTCGCCGTGCATCGCGCACCGCCGCTGCCGGTTCATGTACTTCTGGAGCGTGGCGCGAAGTCTCCGGTGCGCCTCCTCGTTGTTCGGTTTGTACTGGAGCACGACGTTGCCGTCCCGATCCACCCGGACGCGGTTCTCCGGATCGGGCAGGTCCTCGGAGGTCAGCCAGAAGTCGAGGGAGTGCTTCGCCATCAGGTCGAGAGTGAAGCCCGGCGCGAGCGCGGGCGCCCCGGCCGACAGCGCCACGCCGTCGAGCTTGCCGACGAAGGAGATGTGCCCCATCGGGTAGTCCCACTCCTTCGAGGCGAAGTAGAAGTCGTTCACTCCGAGCGTCTTCTGGAAGATCGTCGGGTTCGGGCACTTCGAGACGGCGAGGAGCACCGAGTTGACGTGGCCCATGTAGTGGCGGCCGACGACGTCGCTCGAGTTGCCGAGGCCGTTGGGGTGCTTCTCGCTGGCGGAGCGCAGGAGGAGCGCCGCCGAGTTGATGGCGCCGCACGCGACGACGACGACGTCGCCCGAGATCTCCTCCGGAGGGCCGCCGTTGTTCGGCTCGAGCACGACGCGGGTCACGCGCCGGCCGCTCGAGTCCGTGAGCAGGCGCCGGACCTTCGCGTTCGTCCGTAGCGTGACGTTGGGCCGCTCGAGGGCGGGCTCGACGCAGACGACGTGCGAATCCGCCTTCGCCTGGACGAGACACGGGAAGCCGTCGCACGACCCGCAGCGGATGCACTTGCTCCGCCCGGGCGCGTCCTCGCGGAGCATGATGCCGAGCGGCACGTGGAACGGCCGGAGTCCGTTCTGCTCGAAGTCCTCGGCGAGGTGCTGGATCCGCGGCTCGTGCGAGACGGCCGCGGCCGGGTAGGGGCCGCTGGACGGCGGGTCGGTCGGATCCTCCCCCCGCGTCCCGTGCACGCTGTAGAGGCGCTCGGCCGCGAGATACCACGGCTCCATCTCCTCGTACGAGACGGGCCATGCGGGCGACACGCCGCCGTGGTGCCGGACCTCGCCGAAGTCCTCCCGGCGCAGCCGGAACAGCGCCGCCCCGTAGAATTTCGTGTTGCCGCCGACGTAGTAATTCGTGTGCGGGTGGAGCGGCTTGCCGTCGCCGTCGCTCCACTGCTCCTTCGCCTGGTAGCGTCCGTCGACGTTGACGGCCTTCGAGCTCCAGTTCTCGAGCTCCCGTTTCACGAAGTCGCCGCGCTCGAGCACGAGGATGCTCTTGCCGGTCGGCGCCAGGGCGGACAGCAGCGTCCCTCCGCCCGCGCCCGTGCCGATGATGATCACGTCGTAGTGGCTCATGGCCTGCCTCCCCGCGCCGCCTTCGCCGGGACCGGGTAGCCGCAGCGAAAAATGCAGCGCTCCGCGTTCTCGTGTTGAAGCTTCGCGCAGAGCACCGATCGGAGCCCGCGCAGCCGGACGCGCGCCTCCGCCGCGGCCAGCATGCCGAGCGGCGGCGCGACGAAGTAAATCCAGAGCGAGTCCCAGCGCATCGCGACGGCGGCCGAGCCGAACGTGCGCGCCGGGTTCATGCTCATCCCCGACAAGGGCGCCTCGAACGCGATGAAGAGCGCCACGCAGGCGCCCGCCGCGAGCGGCGTGAAGCGGTTCCAGCGCGGCGCGTTCGAGACCGCGAGCACGACCGTCATCAGGAGGAAGGAGATCGCCGTCTCGGCCGCGAACGCGGCCGCCGATCCCTTCGCTCCGGGCAGCGTCGCCGCGTACATCACCCGCTCGTCCCCTGCCGCTCCGCGAAGCGCGGCGGCCGCGAGGGCGACGCCGCCGATCGCGCCCGCGAACTGCGCCGCGGCGTAGAACGCCGCATCCGCGCCGGCGACGCGCCGGAGGCGGAAGAAGGTCAGCGTGGTCGCGGGGTTGAGATGGGCCCCCGAGCGCTTTCCCCATGTCGACGCGATCAGCCCGACTGCGGTCGCGCCCATCGCAATCCCCATCAGCGCGCGGCGGAGGATCGGATCGGGCAGCGCGGCGCGTGCGGGCGATCCCGGGTGCTCGAGCAGGGTCGTGAACCCGCACGCGGCGACCATGAATGCGCCGAGCAGAGCCGCCTCGATGAGGTACTCCGGCCAGTGAGCGGCGAGAGCGGCCGCGAGCGGCGAGCGGGCCGGCCGCGCGTCGCCGTCCGTTTCGATCTCGCGTGCTCGGGTAGCCATCACGACGCGCCTTCGATGTTCGCGCCGCTCTCGAGGTTTCGAGGCGCCCGGGGCCCGCCCCGCCCGTGCGCGGCGCTGCGGTACGATCCCTGAGCTCCGAGATGCCCGACGCCTCACGACGCGAACGCTCCGGGAAGCCCGCGCCTCTCGACGTGCTCGACGAGGCGCTCGGCGGCGCCGCGCCGGTCCTCGCGGTCTACGAGTCTCTTCCTCGCGCGCTGGAGGCGGTCGCGAGACTCGTCACGGCCGTGCTCGAGGACGGAGCGCTCCTTCGCGAGCAGAAGGAGGAGGTGCTCCTCGCCGCCGCGGCCGCGCGCGGCAATCTCTACTGGGCCGACCTCCACGCTCGCGCGCTGATCGCGCGGGGCCGGTCCCGGGAGGAGATCGCGGCCCTGGCGCGAGGGGTTTCCGTCCGGCCCGATCGCTCCGGCGTCGAGGGCCTGGAGGCCGTTCAGGCCGCCGGTCTCTCGGCGCTGCTGTGCGTCCTCGCGGACGCCTCGGGCGTCTCCGGCGGGGCGAATCCGCAGGAGTGGCTGCGCGAGGCGGTGCAATCGCCGCTCGAGCGCGAGACCGCCCCGACGCCTCCCGTCTCCGCCCCGCCGTCTCCGGAGGACGACGCGCCGTTTCGCGAGCTCCAGACGTCGCTCGGTTTCATCCCGCGAGTCTTCCGCGCCCAGTCGGGTTCGCTTCGCGTGCTCGACGCCGAGATCCACGCGGCGCGCTCGCTCTGGCTCGACGGCCCGATCCTGACGCCGATCCGGCGCGAGCTCGTCCTGCTGGCGGCCGCGGCGGCGCGCTTCGACGTCTACTCGAGCGCGCTGCACTCGGAGCGTCTGAAGGGCATGGGCGTCCCGGAGACCACCGTCGAGGAGGTCGTGGCCGGCCGCGGAACCGGCGATCTGTCCGAGAACGACGCCGCGCTGGTGCGCCTCGCCGAAGGTCTCTTCGATGCCGCCTCCCCGGAGGGGCGACGCCGCGATGCGGAGGCGCTCGAGGCGGCCGCGGCGGCGGCGTTCGGCGCCTTCCTCGGGACGATCGCCGCGGAGCTCGCCGTGCGTCCCGACTTTCGGGCGCAGAAGGCGCTACTGGAGGAGCGGCGAGCGTCCCGGCGCACGGAGCCCGCGTCCGAGGATCCCGACGCGGCGCTGGTCGGGGCCGCGCGGACCGGCGACCCGTCGGCGTTCGAGGAGCTCCTGCTGCGCCACCAGGGACGCGTCTATCGAACTCTCGCGGGGCTCACCGGCGATTCCGCGGAAGCGGAGGACGGCTGTCAGGTCGTCTTCCTGCGCGCGTTTCGCGGGCTCGCGGACTTCGCCGGCGCCGCGCGGTTCTCCACCTGGCTGATGCGGATCGCCATTCGCGAAGGGATCGACCGCGTGCGGCGGCGCCACCCGACCGAGAGCCTCGACGAACGCGCGTCCGACGAGGACTTCCTCCCCGCCCTGGTCGACCCGTGGGTGGACGACCCGGAGCGGCTCTACGCGCGCGAGGAGATGCGGCGCCTCGTTCGCGAGGCACTGGGACGCCTCCCGGTCCGCTACCGCGCCGCCGTCATGCTCCGGGACATCGAGCAGCTGTCGACGGCCGAGGCCGCGGCGGCGCTCGAGCTGCCGGTGCCGACGCTCAAGACGCGGCTCCTGCGCGGGCGCCTCCTGCTCCGCGAGGCGCTTTCGGCGCACTTCTCGCAAGGACCGGAGGACGGCCGTGTTTAGCTGCGACGAATTTCGACGCGGGCTCTCGGACCTCGTGGACGACGAGGCGGCGCGCGGCCTGCGCGAGATGCTCGAGCGCCACCTCGCGGAGTGCCGGACCTGCGGCGTGCTCTACGACACGACGCGCCGCACGATCCGGATCGTGACGGACGCGGGAAGCTGGGACGTGCCGGAGAACGTCTCGGCGCGGCTCGTGTCGAAAATCCTGGGAGCGATCAAGAACCCTCGGCCCGACTGAAACGATCGCATCAGCCGCGGCGAATACTCTCTCCCCCGAGGATCTGCGTCGGCTCGAAGTCCGGCACGGTGCCGAGACCGAACGACACGGTGTTCGCGAACTGCGCGATCCCCACCATCAGGATCGTCTCGAGGATCTGCGGGTCGCTGAACCCGTAGGTCCTGAGCGTCTCGACGTCCTCCTCGTCCACCTTGCGCGCCGTCTTGTTGAGCTTCAGGGCGAAGTTGAGCAGCGCCTTGTCCCCCGGCGGCAGGTCGGTTCGGTTGTGGTCGAGCGCCACCCGTTCGGGCTCCGGTCCGTGAATGCCCAGCATCCTTACGATCTCGCAGTGCGCGGTCACGCAGTAGGTGCTCAGGTTCGCCGCGCTGCACACGAGGAAGACGTACTCCTTCAGCCGCCGCGACAGCGCTCCCTCCTTGACCATCGTCCCGCCGATCAGCGCGAGCTCGGCTTCGATCAGGTCGGGTCTCAGCGTCTGCGCCTTGAAGAAGTTGGGCAGGAAGCCGAAGGTGGCGCGAATCTGCTCGAACGGCTCCCACCTGTCCTCGTCGACTGGACCCTTCGCGATGTAGGTCATGGGAGTGGCACAGCCTACACGCGCCCGACCCCAGGTCACAACCCCGCTCCAGCGCCGGACCCGGTGAATCCTTTTGCCGGTCCCGGCCGTCCAATCAGGCAGCGGCCAACCGCGGGAGGGGACATGTACGACTGCGAGGCGGTCCGGCGAGAGCTGTCGAACCTGGTGGAGAACCAGCTCGAAGCGCCCTTGCGTCTCGAGCTGGAACGTCATCTCGCTGCCTGCCGGACCTGCCGCGTGCTCCACGACTCCGTCCGGCGGACGCTGTCGATCGTCAGCGACCTCGGCCGCTTCGAGATCCCGGAGTCCGCCTCCGAGCCCCTGTTCGAACGAATTCGGGACGCGGTGCGCGCGGCGAGCCGGGGCGAGAATGTCCCCGCGGTGCCTCCGCACGCCCGCGTCCAGGTCGCTTCCGACGAGGCCGGACGCCTGGCCGCGCTGGAGAGCTACGCGATCCTGGACTCGGACCCGGAGTCGGCCTTCGACGACCTCGTGGCGCTCGCCGCGCGGATCTGCGACGCGCCGATGGCCGCGATCAGCCTCGTCGAATCGGACCGGCAGTGGTTCAAGGCCCGAGTGGGCCTCGCGGTGCCCGAGACCCCTCGCGACGTCGCGTTCTGCGCGCACGCCATCCTCGGGCACGGTCTGATGGTCGTCCCCGACGCGCGGCGGGACTCCCGCTTCGCGTCGAATCCGCTCGTGACCGGAGAGCCCGGGATCCGCTTCTACGCGGGCGCCCCGCTGCAGGCGCCGTCCGGGCACGCCCTCGGCACGCTCTGCATCCTCGACCGCGTCCCGCGCGAGCTCTCGCCCGATCAGGCCGCCGCCCTGGAGACGCTCTCGCGCGAGGTCGTCTCGCGCCTGGAGCTGCGGCGCACGAGCGCCGGTCTCGAGAGGGCGCTCGAGGCGCAGCGAGAGCAGGCGCGGGCGCTGAGGGAGAGCGAGGAGCTCAAGACGCGGATGATCGAGTGCAGCCGCGATTGCGTCAAGGTGCTCGACCTGGACGGGGCGCTGCTGTCCATGAACGCGGGCGGCATGCAGCTGCTCGAGATCTGCGACCTCGCGGCATTTCTCGGGAGCTCCTGGATCGACTTCTGGAAGGGCGAGGACCGTGAGTCGGCGCGCACCGCGGTCGAGGTCGCGCGCGGCGGGGGGATCGGCCGCTTCCTCGGCTACTTCGAAACGGTCGAGACGCGGACGCCCAAGTGGTTCGACGTCATCGTCAGCCCGATGCTCGACTCGGAGGGCCGGCCCGAGAAGCTCCTCGCGGTGTCGCGCGACGTCACCGAGCGCAAGCGCTCCGAGGACCTCTTCCGCAAGCTCGCCGAGGCGACCGCGGTCGCGACCGGAGAGAGCTTCTTCCGCGCGCTCGTGGAGACGCTCGCGTCGGCCCTGGGCGTTCCCTACGTCTTCGTCACCGAGTGCCTCGCCGCGTCCGACTCCGTGCGGATGCTCGCCTGCTGGCAGAACGAGGGGTTCGGGCAGAACCTCGAGTACGGCCTCGCCGGAACGCCGTGCCGCGCCGTCGTCGACGGGAACGTCCGCTTCTATCCGGATCGGCTGCAGGAGCGCTTCCCGGAGGACGTCGGCCTCGTCGAGTGGGGCGCGCAGAGCTTCCTGGGTCTGCCGCTCCGATCTCTCGACGGGAGCGTCATCGGCCACCTCGCGATCATGGGCGACCGGCCGATGAACGAGGCGTCGCTCGAGATCGCGGTGCTGCGCATCTTCGCGGACCGCGCGGCGGCCGAGCTCGAGCGCATGCGGGCCCACGCCGAGCTCGAGAGACTGAAGGATCGCCTGCAGGCGGAGAACGTCTACCTCCAGGAGGAGATCCGGACCCAGCACAACTTCGAGGAGATCATCGGCAACGCGCCGCCGCTCCTCGAGACGCTGGCGCGGATCGAGCGGGTCGCCGGCACGGACTCGACGGTGCTCATCCACGGCGAGACGGGGGCGGGCAAGGAGCTCTTCGCGCGCGCCGTGCACAGCCGCAGCGCGCGGCGGCAGCGGCCTCTCGTCAAGGTCAACTGTGGCGCCATTCCCGCGGGCCTCGTGGAGAGCGAGCTCTTCGGCCACGTCCGGGGCGCGTTCACGGGCGCGCTCGACAAGCGGATCGGACGCTTCGAGCTCGCCGACGGCGGGACCGTCTTCCTCGACGAGATCGGCGAGCTGCCGCCCGAGACACAGGTCAAGCTGCTCCGCGTCCTCCAGGAGAGGGAATTCGAGCCGGTCGGGTCCTCGCGAACCATCCGCGTCGACGTGCGCGTGATCGCCGCGACCAACCGAGACCTCGAGCAGGAGGCGCGGGCGGGCCGCTTCCGGGCCGACCTGCTCTATCGCCTCAACGTCTTCCCGATCTCCGTCCCGCCCCTGCGAGAGCGCCGCGAGGACGTTCCCCTGCTCGCCGCGTTCTTCCTCTCCGGGCTCGCGAAGCGCCTGGGCAAGCCGCTCGAGGGCTTCAGCCGCCGGAGCATGCAGCGCCTCTCCGACTACCGGTGGCCCGGCAACATCCGCGAGCTCCAGAACGTCGTCGAGCGCGCCGCGATCCTGGCGGCCGGCCCGGTCGTCGAGATCGGCTCGGAGCTCCTGACCGCGGCCGGCGAGCCCGAGGCCTCGGGAACCCTGGAGGAGGTCGAGCGGCGCCACATCGCCAGCGTCCTGCGCACGACGCGCGGCGTCATCGAGGGCACATCCGGCGCGGCACGGATCCTGGGGCTCCACCCGAACACGCTCCGCAGCCGGATGAAGAAGCTCGGCCTCTCGACGAACGCATCCCTCTCGGATCGCGTCGCGATCGCCTGACGATCTCGTCGGTAACGGGACACCCGGGTTCCCCACGACATTTCGTGGCATCCACGACATTTCGTGGGTCGCCGCGATCGAAGCGATTCGAGGACTCGACAAGTCTCCGTATCTCAGTGACTTAGCTCTCCACCCTCCCGACTCCACTCTGGCCCCGCCGTTGCTCTTCTCGCGGCAGGAAACACGAACGATGCTGCGAATTACGCGACAGGACGAGTGCCTCGTGGTCGAGGGACGGGTTGCCGGGGCGTGGGTACAGGAGCTCTCGCGGGCCGCCGAGGAGCTGATCGAGCGCGCGCCGACGGCGCGCCTGGATCTCTCGGGCGTCAGCTACGTGGACGGCGACGGCGCGCGGATGCTCCGGCGGCTCGAGGGCCGGCTGGAGATCCGCGCCTCCGGATTCGTCCACGAGATTCTGCGGAGGGGGATGTGATGCGCGTCGAGACGACCCGGTCCACGATGGTCACGGCCCCGACTCCGGCCGACGTCTGGCCGGATGAGCGGCCGCTGCTCGCCCGCCTGCAGGCCGGCGACGACGAGGCGTGCGAGCGGCTGGTTCACGAGAACACCGGCCGGCTGCTCGCGGTCGCCCGGCGATACCTGCGCCAGGAGGAGGACGCACGCGACGCCGTCCAGGAGGCGTTCGTCGCGGCGTTCCGGTCGATCTCGCGCTTCGAGGGCACGTCGAGCCTCTCCACCTGGCTGCACCGGATCGTCATCAACTGCTGCCTCATGAAGCTGCGGTCCGGCCGCCGGCGGCCCGAGACCTCCATCGAGGAGCTCCTCCCGCGCTTCGACGAGACCGGCCATCGGATCCTCGAGTCCGCTCAGCTGCCGGAGGGCGCCGAGAAGGCGCTCGAGCGCGACGAGACGAGGCGCCGCGTTCGCGCCGCGATCGCGCGGCTGCCGGAGAGCTACAGGGCGGTGCTGCTGCTCCGGGACATCGAGGAGGCGTCGACGGCCGACGCCGCCCGCATGCTCGGCCTCACCCCGAACGCGGTGAAGATCCGGCTGCATCGAGCGAGACAGGCGCTGCGGGGATTGCTGATGGAGAGCGGAGGCGGTTCGTAACTAGAGGGTTACTGGTTACTGGTTTCTGGTTTCTGGTTCGGGCTCGAAAACCAGGGGACCAGAAAAAGGATACCGACGTCGGTTACTCCGGCACCTCGACGATCGAATCCCAGCCTCCATACGGATCCGGTTCTCTGAGTTGGTTGTCGGGATCCGCGATCCAGCGTTCCCCGTCGACCACGATCTTGTAGCGGTGACGCCCGGGCGAAGGCGGCGGCAGCTCGGCGCGCCAGACGCCGTCGTCGCCGCGGAAGAGCACGTGGCACAGCGGGTCCCAGCCGCTGAAGCTGCAGGCGACCGCGACCGTTCGCGCCCGGTCGTCGTGGTACGAGAAGGAGAGGCGTCCCGGCGCGACGCGCGGAGGCTCGGCGGCTCGCCCCGGATGGCTCTCGGCGACGGCTCCCTCGACCGCGGCGCGGCCGTTCAAGATGCCGTAGCCCTGGCGGATCGCCGGCTCGCCGCCGATCGCCTCGGCCGTCGTGAGCAGGATGCGCCGCACGTCCGCCGGCGTCAGGGCGGAGTTCGCCTCGAGCATCTGCGCGACCACGGAAGCCGCGATCGGAGCCGCGAAGGAGGTGCCGTCGACGTGCTGGTAGTGCGCGGCCACGATCTTGTTCTCGCGCAGCTTCTCCTCCGCCGCGGCGCGCACCGCCTCCGGGTCGACGGCTCCCTCGGCCGCCGCCGCCGCGACTCCGTCGAGGCCCGCCTCGGCGAGCGCCTCGGGCAGCTTGTGGTCGGGAGCCGCGGCGAGGCCGGACAACGCCTCGGCGTCGCGCTCCGCCTCCGTCCCGGGAAGGATCGGCGCCGCCACCCACGCCGCGGGCGCGATGAGCTCCGGCTTGACGACCCCGTCCGGCGTCACGCCGAAGCTCGAGCAGTACAGCGCCAGATTCCTGCGCTCCGGGTCGTTCTTGTCGTCGTAACCGCCGACCGCGATGACGGACGGCGCCGACGCCGGCGGCAGGCACTGGTGCGACTCCGCGTTCCCCGCGTTGCCGGCGGCGGCGACCAGCACCAGACCGCGCGCGACCGCCTCCTCGGCCAGACGGTTGACCGGGCACTCGGCGAGCGGCCGCACCTCGTCGCCGCCGAGCGACATGCTCACGACGCGAATTCCGAGCCGATCCGCGTTCTCCAGGACCCAGCGCAAGCCCTTCTCGATCGACTCCTCCGAGACGCGCCCCACGCGGCCCACGCGGACGAGAACGAGCCTCGCCTCGCTCGCGAGCCCGCGGTACGCGCCGTCGGAGAGGAACCCGTTGCCCGCCGCCACGACCGCCGTCTGCGTGCCGTGCCACTCGTCGGGCTCGGGCGGACGAGCGGGGTCGAGGCCGCGCTCGGGATCGTGTACATCGTGGTACGCGACGATGCGGTTGAGCGGCATCGTCAGATCCGGATGCGCGGTGAAGCCGGAGTCGAGCAACGCGATCGTCACTCCCCGGCCGGCGAGATCGTGGGGGCTCGCGACGCGATCGGGCGTCGAGAGCACGGCGAACTTGTTCGGTGCGTGCGGATGGTCCATGTGTGAGCCTCGCGACGCCATACGCACGTTCGATGCCAGGCGTAGCCGCGAGTTTCGAGTTTCCAGCTGAGGTTACGCCGAGCCCCGTCGACGCAGCGCCTGCGCCGTCGGTTCGCGAAACTAGAAGCTAGCAACTAGTAACTAGAAACTGATCCAGTCCGGACCCCCGCGAACATCCCCTCGGCGACCCAGTCGCGAAGCCAGCGGTAGATCGGCTCCGCGCCCGCGCCTTCGAGACGCTTCGCGGCTCTCGCCACGGCGCTCCCGAACGTCTCCCCTCCGAGCAGCGCCTTCAACAGCGCGAACGGCTTCTCGTCGACGTCCAGGCGCCACACCTCGAAATTCTTCCGCCAGACGACGACGCGCGACGCGCGGCGCGTCGTCGCGGGGTGGTCGTGATCGTCGTCCTTGACCGACTGGAGGTAGGCGTTGACGCGGTGGCCGAACGACAGCGCGCGCAGCGCGGCGATCGGCTCGAGGACCGCCCCGGCCCACTCGTCTTCGCGCACGGCGGCGATCGCCTCCGCGCTCAGCGGCGCCGTCTCCGGAGCGTCGAAGACCTGCGTGACGGCGAGCTCGAGCCGCGCGAGGTCGGCGAGGAACGCGCGGCGGCGCAGGCCGCGGCTCTCCGCGATGAACTCGGGGAACCGGTCGCCGAGCCGGTTGAGCGTGTAGCTGGCGGACGGGTGCGCCTTGCAGTATCGCGTGACGAGCTCTGCGAAGTCGTCGTCTCCCAGGAAGTGGGCGACCGCCGGATAGTCGTTCTGCAGCGCCTCGACCATCCTGAGCAGATACATCCCCTGGTAGACGCCGACGCGCTCGACGGCGGACAGCGTCGCCGACGGCCGCACCACGCGCTCGACGTCCGCGGGGTCGAGAAGGGCCGACGCGTCCGGCGACGCGACCGCGGCGTCGACGGCGCCCGGCTGCTCGATGACCGCCTGCATCCAGCGCTGGAGCGCCGGCAGGCCGAGGTCAAGAGGCGGCGCGGACGGTCTCGTTGCCATGGGATCGGTGCGCGAGCGCCTTGCGCGCTTCGGCGTGGACGACCTCGAACTCGGGGATGTCGGCGTCCCACTCGAGCAGGGTCGCGACGTCGCCCGTGCGCGAGACGGAGTGACGGTACAGGTCCCACACCGCGTCGATGACGTGGTCGTTGTGCGTGTCGACGATGTGGGTGCCCTTGTTGGTGTGTCCGGCGAGGTGATACTGCGTGACGCGGGACGGGTCGATGGCGTCGAGGTACGCCTTCGGGTCCGTTCCGTGGTTGAACGCGCTGACGTAGACGTTGTTGACGTCGAGGAGCATGCCGCAGTCGGCTTCCTCCATGAGTCGGCCGAAGAACTCGTGCTCCGGCATCGACGACGCGGTGAACTCGGCGTACGTCGACGCGTTCTCGAGCATGAGCGGGCGCTCGAGAACGTCGGCAACCGAGCGAACCCTGTCTGCCACGTGGCGCAGCGCCTCCTCGGTGTACGGCATCGGGAGCAGGTCGTGGGTGTTGCGCCCGGCGACGCCCGTCCAGCAGAGGTGGTCCGACACCCAGAGCGCGCGGGTGCGGTCGGCGAGCGCTTTGAGCTTGGCGAGGTATTCCATGTCGAGCGGGTCCGTCGAACCGATCGACATCGACACCCCGTGCATCACGATCGGGTAACGGTCGGCGACCTGCTCGAGGACGTGCATCGGGTGGCCGCCCGTGTCCAGGTAGTTCTCCGAGAGGATCTCGAAGAAATCCACGTCGGGCTTGCGCTCCAGGATGTGCGGGTAGTGGGAGGTGCGCAGGCCGACGCCGACGCCGAGGTCCGGGAAGCGCCAGCGATTGCGGGATGAGGTCATCGAGGTGAAGAGTCCGGGGAGCCGCGGCTCCCCGCGGCTCCCCGGTTCATGGGAATCGGGTTACGCCGCCTTCTTCGGAACCGCGCAGCCGCCGTGACCCTTGCAGGAGTTCTTGCCCGAGCAGCCGTTGTCGCCGCTCTTGCAGCCGCCCTGACCCTTGCAGGAGTTCATGCCCTTGCAGGAGTGCTTCATCTCGGAGGAGGCGCAGCCGCCCTTGCCCTTGCACGAGTTCTTGCCGGCGCAGCCGTTGTCGCCGGCCTTGCAGCCGCCCTTGCCCTTGCACGAGTTCTGGCCCTTGCACGTGTGCTTGTCCGCGGAAGGAGCAGCGGCCTTGTCCTTCGCCGACTTGTCCTCGGACGCCGCCGGCTTGGTCTTGTCGGCGGGCTTGGCCGTCGAGTCCTGGATCGCGTGCGCGAGCCGCGAGCCCGCGAACACGCCGGCGACGGCGAGGCCGATCGCCTTGGTCGTCAGATCACCCTTCTTCATCCACTTCTCCTTTCGTTCCCCGAGATTGGGGAGCGGACAAACAGCGGTGAAGCCCAAATGGCTACACCGATCCCTGTACCCCCTACCCGCAGTTGAGCGTGACCCGGAACCGGGTCACCAAATCGCGCGGAATCTTACCCCGTCAACCACCGATTCGAGCCTCCCGATATTGCTCGGGCCGGACGATCCCCTGGATCCGGAACGAAACCCTGGGCCCTCGCCGATCACGACCGTAGTACGCGGACACCGCCCTCCCTGGATCTCGGGTCGAGCTTGCGAGGAGCTGGTTGAGGGATCGGGCACGGGAATCGCCCGGGCGTCCGAAGATGTGAACCGTCATGCCGGTCCGATGCCGGCAGGCGGGCCGACGTTTCGCCGTTTCTCGCTAAGTGACGGACCCGGCTCCGGAAAGCGTCGCGACGCCGGGAGGGACGCCCGACGCGGCCGCCGCGTCGGCGAGCCACAGGAGCTCGCCGGAGCTTGGACGGATGAGCTGGCAGGGATAGGCGTCCGCCGGCGAGGACGGGTCGAACACCGCGGCGAGCGGGACGGCCTTGTCGGGGCCGGCAACCAGGAAGACGACGGCCGCCGCCGCCTCGAACACGGGCAGCGTCATGGTGATCCGCCAGGTGGAGAACTTCGGGACCCAGTTGGCGACGACGAGGCGCCGCCGCTCCGACAACGCGGCCGTGCCTGGGAAGAGCGACGCCGTGTGGCCGTCACCGCCCATTCCGAGCAGGACGAGGTCGAAGCGCGGCGGGGCTCCCGCGGCGAGCGCGAACACGCGCCGGAGCTCCTCTTCGTAGAGCGACGCCGCCTCGCCGGCCGGACGCTCCGCGAGGACGCGGTGCACGTTCGCGGCGGGAATCGGCGCGTGGTCGAGCAGCGCCTCGCGCGCCATCCGGAAGTTGCTCTGCGGATCCTCGGGCGGCACGTGCCGCTCGTCGCCGAAGAAGACGTGAACGCGGTCCCAGGGGATGCGGGCGCGATACGGCGCGGCGGGATCCGCGAGCAGTGCGTAGAGCCGCTTCGGCGTCGAGCCGCCGGAGAGGGCGATCGTGAAGCGGCCGGTCTCCGCGGCCGCGCGCGCGCTGCGCCCCGCGATCTGCTCCGCGGCCGCGCGCGCGACGGCGGCCGGGTCGGGGAAGACGATGAGGTGGCCGGGGTCGCTCAAGGAGTCAAGTTTCTAGTTTCTAGTTGCTAGTTACTAGTTGAAAGACGCGAAGCTGTCAGCGCGCGCGGTGTTCATGGAGCGAACTAGAAACTAGCAACTAGCAACTAGCAACTAGCAACCTGCCCAGTCTCAAGCGCCCGGTTTCGTCGGACCCTTGCCCGCTTCCACGTCCTTCAGGAACCCGATCAGGTGGCGGAAATAGGCGTCCTGGTCGTCCCACATCGCGAGGTGGCTGCCGTTGTCGAGCATCGCGAGCCGCGACCTCGGAAGCAGCGTCGCCTCGCGGCGGATGTCGTCGGGATTCATCTCGTCGTACTTCGCGCCGATGACGAGCGTGGGCACCGTGATCTTCGGCAGGTCCGCCCAGCGGTCCCAGTCCTTGAACGTGCCGGTGACGACGAACTCGTTCGGGCCCTGCATGGTGTTGTAGATCTGCAGGTTCGCGTGCTTGAACGCGCGGTCCACCGAATCGGGCCACGGGTCGACGCGGCAGACGTGCCTCTTGTAGACCTGCTCCATCATCGCCTGCTGGTATTCGGGCGCGTCATAGTTGCCCGCGGCCTCGTACTTGTCCAGCGTCGCGATGACGTCTTTTGGCAGCGCGGCGCGCAGCTTCGCGGCGTACGCCATGTACGACGGGATCGACGCCGTCATGCTCGAGAGCACCAGGCCCTTCAGGTGGCTCTGGTACTTCAGCGCGTACTCGATGGCGAGCATGCTGCCCCACGACTGCCCGTACAGATAGAAGTTCTCGAGGCCGAGCGCGTTGCGGACCTGCTCGACCTCCTCGCGGAAGCGGTCGAGCGTCCAGAGGCTCTTGTCGTCGGGCTGGTCGGAGTAGAACGAGCCGAGCTGGTCGTAGTACCAGAAGGTGACGCCGGCCTGCGGCAGGAAGTCCTCGAAGCACTCGAAGTACTCGTGCGTGAACCCCGGACCGCCGTGGAGCGTCAGCATGTGGATCGGTCCCGAGCCGAGCTTCTTCGTCCACACCCGGTACTTGCCGTCGACCGGGATCATGCGAATGCCGGCCGTCTTGACGCGGTCGAGCGGGACGCCGCCCGCGGCGGTCTCGGGCGAAGGCGCGCCGAGCGCGGTCGCCGGTCCGGCAAAGCGGGTCACGAGCGCGGACGCACCGAGAGCGAGGAGGGAACGTCGGTCGAGCGTCATGCCGGGATCATATGGAGGGTTTCTGGTTTCTGGTTACTGGTTTCTGGTTGAGCGCTGGAAGTGAATAAGGCGAACCAGAAACCAGAAACGAGCAACCAGAAACCTCGGTCCCGGATCAACGGGGTCGCGAATGCGCCGTGCATCCGCGACCCCTCTCGATCACGCCGTCTTCTTCGCCTGCTTCTTCGCGTGCACCGGCTTCGCCGCCGCCTTCGTCAGCGACCCGCCCTGGATCTTGAGGCACGTCTCCGGCTCGAGCCGCAGGAACCCTTTCCCCTTGCAGGCGTTCGAGCCGTGGCAGCCGGAGTGGCGGCACCCCTCGGCGCCGCAGTCGCCGGTGCCCTTGCACTTGTTGACGCCCCAGCACGGCTTCTTGTCGCCGTCGTCGGGTGCCGCCTTCGAGTCCTGCGCGCGGATTGCCGCGGGCAGCGCGAGCGCTCCGGCGAGCGCCGCGACGAGGAGAGACCGGGTCTTCATGAGTCAACCTCCATTGAGAGCTCCAGAGCCCCGGTCCATCCGGCGCTCCGACTGAGAACGAACACTTCGCGCTCGACGAGCGCGCGAAATGCGGCGACGAGGGCGTCGGGATCCTCCGCGCCGGCGAGCTCCTGGAGCTCGGCCAGCGTGGCGTCGCCGCAGGACGCCGCCTCGACGAGGGCAGACTCGAGCTCGCCGACGGGCTCGACGCGCACTCGGCCGCCCCGGCGGTGGACCAGCACCGGCGACGCGTTTCCCTCGACGCGGATCGAGACCGCCGCGTCGTCTTCTTCGAGCCGGCAGGTCCAGAGCGCGTGGAGCGGCCAGACCGAGCGCACCACGGCGACTCCGGGCAGGAGCGCGAGCCGCAGCGATGCGACCTCCTCGGGTTCCCGCGTCGCGAGGCCGGTCCACGCCAGCGGCTCGGCGTCCGCCGCGACGAACGCGCGCGAGACCGCCTGCTCGAGGGTCGCCAGATCGGGAAGGAACGGCAGCTCGATCGACAGCCGGTCGAGCTCGAGGAAGCCCGGCAGCCGCTCCCCCACGCGCGCGAGGTCCCAGGTTCTCGACGGGAACACTCCGACGTAGCGCTCGACGAGGTCCGAGAAGGCGCCGGGTCCGAGGATGCGCCGGATCGCGGCGTACTCGAGGCCCATCGCCTCTTCGATCCGCGCGAGATAGCCGTGCGCGTACACGTGCCACCGGCTCGCCACGGAGCCTCGGGGCGGGCGTCGGAACGCGCCGGCGCGCTGCGCGTCGGAGCGGGGACGCCGTCCGGTCAGATCCTCGAGGAGCTCGCGCTGGATCGCGCGCGTCGCCGTCTCGTCAGGCCGCCGCCGCATGGCGAGTCTCCTCTCCGCCTCGCGCGGACGCCGACCGGATCGCGTCGGCGCGCCGCGCCTCCTCGACGACCACCGGCAGCTCCGGAATCCGCGCGTCCCACTCGATGAGCGTCGCGACGCCCCCGAACCGCTCCACCGCCGCCTCGTAGAGGCGCCATACGGCGTCGCACACGGGCCCGTCGTGCGTGTCGACGACGAGGTCGCCGTGGTCTTCGTGTCCCGCCAGGTGGATCTGCGCGACACGCTCCGGCGGAATCCGGTCGAGATAGGCGAGCGGGTCGAGCCCGTGGTTGCGCGCGTTGACGTAGAGATTGTTGACGTCGAGCAGCAGCCCGCAGTCCGCCGCCTCGATCACCTCACGGACGAACTCCGCCTCGCCCATCTCGGAGCCGGCGTGCTCCACGTAGGTCGAGACGTTCTCGACGAGGATGCGGCGGCCGAGGAAGTCCTGGACCTCGCCGATCTTCGACGCGCAGAGACGCGCCGCCTCGCGCGTGAACGGAAGAGGCAGCAGGTCGTGGCTGCTGTGGCCGGCGATCGAGGTCCAGCTCAGGTGGTCGGAGACGATCGCCGGATCGAGCCGATCGGCGAGCTCCCTCAGCCGCCGCAGGTAGGCGGCGTCGAGAGGCTCCGCGGAGCCGATGGAGAGCGAGACGCCGTGGAGCGCGAGCGGATAGTCGCGCCTCACGCGCTCCAGCATCGCCAGCGGCCGGCCGCCCGGCACCATGAAGTTCTCGGAGATCGCCTCGAAGAACGCGACGTCCGGCCTCGTCTCGACGATCGCGTCGAAGTGCTCCTTCCGGAGCCCGATTCCGCTGCCCGACAGGGCCGGCCGGCCGTGCCGCCCGCTCATGGGATCGCCGCCGCGCCGGCCGCGGCGATCTCCTCGTCGACCTGGGGCGAGTCGCCCGAGACGCCGATCGCGCCGACGAACTGACCTCCCGCGAGGATCGGAACGCCCCCCTGGAGAGGCGTGAAGTCGTCGAGCGCGAGCGTCACGATGCGCCCGTTTCTCACCTGCTCCTCGAAGAAGCGCGTCGGACGGCGGAAGTGAGCGGCGGTGCGCGCCTTGCCGATGCCGACCTTGATCGAGCCGACCTGCGTCGAATCCAGCCTCTCGAGGAAGAGCAGCTCGCCCGCGTCGTCGACGACGGCGATGACGACCGGCAGTCCGCGGCGCCGCGCGTCCGCCTCGGCGGCCGCCGCGACGCGTTTCGCGCCGTCGATCGTCAGGACCTTCTTCTCGGCGACCTGCGCGGCCGCGTAACCGGTGGCGATCGTCAGGAGGACCGGGATCGCGAACGTCAGCGTCTTCATGCCGGGTCTGATGCCCCGGCGGCGCGCGAGGATACGCGGACGTATTAGCCGCAGCTAATACGTTACGGCTTGCGCCGGACGATCACCGACTCGAACAATCCCCCGCCGTACACCGACGCGCGGTCGCTCCGCCCCTTCGCGATTTCGAAGCGCACCGTCTCCTCTTCACCCGCGACGAACGTCGTGCCGCCCATCCAGGCGCTCTCGACCGCCGGCCCGCCGGAGATCTCCGCGCGCAGCCGCCCGTCGGCCGACGAGAGCCGGAACGCCCCCTCGTCGCCGACCCAGTCCCCGGCGACGGCCGCGAGGACCGAGGCCGCCGGTGCGCCGCGCCTCGGCGTGAACGCCGGCAGGCCGATCAGGCGCCGCGCGAGCCTGGCCCCGATCGTCGCGGCTCCGGGAGCACCGCTGAAGTTCTTCAACACCACGATCGTCAGGTCGTCGTCGGGAAACCGCATGAGCACGGTGGAAAATCCCTGGCCGCTGCCCGTGTGGCCGATCAGCCTGTGACCGTCCAGCGAGCCGAGCCGCGTCCCCAGGCCGTAGTCGTACTTCCGGCCATCCGCGAGCCGCGTGGGAGTGCGCATGGCGCGCACGGATTCGGGGGACAGCGCGCGTCCGCCGTCGAGCGCCGCCTCCCACGCGAGCAGATCGCCCGCCGTCATGCACAGCGCTCCACCCGCGTACGGATTCCACCAGTTCTCCGCTTCCGCGCCGGCGAGGGATCCCTTCTCGACGCGGTACCCGCGCGCGCGGGCGGTCGGCGCCGCCTCGGCGCAGGGGCCCGCGCTGCGCATGCCGAGCGGGCGAAAGAAGGAATCGCGCAAAAAATCCCAGTAGCTTCGCCCCGAGACTCTCTCGACCAGGAGCCCCGCGAGGTAATACGCCGAGTTGCTGTAGCCCCACTCACGTCCCGGCGGCGCGTGCCGCGAGGACGTGATCCGCGCGACCATCTCCGCGCGCGGAATCGCGCGCGGCGCGATCCGGTCCCAGTCCGCCCCCTCGTTGTAGTTTCCGAGGCCCGACGAGTGGTTCAGGAGGGCGTCGACGGTGATCTCCGGCGGGAGTGCGGGCACGTCCGGCAGGTAGCGCGCGGCGGGAGCGGTGCGGTCGACGCGGCCCTGCTCGGCCAGCTTCAGCACGGCGGCGGCCGCGAAGTTCTTCGAGATGGAGCAGATCGGATAGACGGTGGCGCCCCCGGCCGGGAGCCGGTCCCGGACGTTGGCGAGGCCGTATCCCCGCAGGACCACGTTCTCGCCTCCGCGCGCGACCGCGATCGTCAGGCCGCCGCCCGGCGCCGAGGCGAGGACCTCGGCGGCGACGGCGTCGGCGGCGGCATCGTCGTAGCGCGGCGGAGGCGCGCTCCGCGCGAGCGCGGCCCCGCCGCAGGCGAGCATCACGAGCGCCGGAAGACGGCGGCCCACGGGGAGATTCTACGGCGCTCCGTCCGGGATCAGCGCGACGCGCTCAGCGTGTCTCGCGTTTCGGGCCGAGACGGAACGCCTACGAGCGTTCCCGCGACTCCCAGGCGCATCTTGTACAGACCCGAGCGGGCGCAGACGTACAGCGTCCTTCCGTCGTCGCCCCACGCGAAGTTGTGGGGATGCCGGGGCGGCACGATGGTGCCGAGGTGCCTGCCCTCCGGGGAGAGGATCCAGAGACCGCCCGGGCCCGAGACGTAGACGTTTCCGCGCTCGTCGACCTTGATGCCGTCGATCGCGTCCTCTCCGGGCGCGGACGTCATGTCGACGAAGACGGCGCCCGCGCCGAGGCCGCCGTCCCGGTTCACCGGGTAGCGCATGACCACCTTGCGTTTCTCGTCCCAGTTCCCGACGTAGAGGAACCGCTCGTCCGGGGAGAAGGCGATGCCGTTCGGACCGGTCAGCTCGTCGACGAGCAGGCGCGGCGCGCGCCCGGGCCTGACCGAGTAGACCCCGGAGAATTTCAGCTCCTTGCGCGGATCGTCGAAGAATTTCGGCAGGCCGAAAGGAGGATCCGTGAAGTAGAGCGTCCCGTCGGAGCGATAGACGAGGTCGTTCGGGCTGTTCAGCCGGCGGCCGCGGTACGCGGCGGCGACGACGGTCTCGCCTCCGCCGGCGTCGAGCCGCACGACCCGGCGGTTGCCGTGCTGGTCGATCGTCAGCGTCCCGGCCGGATCGAGCGCGAGTCCGTTCGAGCCGGGTTGACCGAACTCGGCGACGTCGGCGCCCGAGTATCCCGAGGGGCTGCGGAACACCTGGAGCGAGGCGGCGTCGGGCGTGTACCGGTAGATCGTGTTCGCGTTGGGGTCCGAGAACAGGAGCGACTTCTCGGAAGGGATCCAGACCGGTCCCTCGGTGAACGAAAAGCCCTCGGCGACCTTCCACATCTTCGGATTCGGCCCGACGATCGCGTCGAGCGCCGGGTCGAGGCGGTCCACGCGAACGTTGACCTCGGCCGGCGCGATCGCGATCGGCCCGCCCCCCGGGTAGAGCTCGAGCCTCGCGCTACGGACGTAGATGAAGTTCGTCGGAGGATTCGAGAGAGGGCCGTTGATGCCGAAGATCGCGATCGCGATCTTCTGCCCGGGCCGGACGGAGCGGCCCACGACGAGGCGGTTCGAGGCATTCCAGCCCGCGGAGACCGAGCCGCCGCGCTGTCCCGGATAGCGCGTCAGCTCGCCGTCGACCCAGACCTCCGCCGCGTCGTCGAGCGTCGCCTCGAGCACGAGGTCCTTCCCGGACGGGTCGTAGCTTCCGATCCGCTCGGGCACGGTGACCGCGATGCGATACCAGTTGAACCCGAGGCGGCCGTGGCCGCGGCGCACGGCGAGCGTCTCCGGGGCGACGGCGTCCCACCTCGAGTCGTCGAAGTCGGCGCCGCCCGCGTGGGGCTCGTAATCCCAGGTCTTCGCGGGCGCGCCGGTCGGCTGGTTGTCGGCGCCGGGTCCGGCGAGCTCCGTCTCGACGATACGCGTGTCGGTGTAGCGCCACTGTCCGCGCACGAGAGCCACGCCGTCCGACGTCGTCAGGTCGATCGTCGCCTCCGGCGGACCGGACGGCGCGTCCTGGGGCGCCGGGGCGCCGCCGTCGGCCGCGCAGAGAGAGGCGGCGGCGCCGAGGAGAAGCGCGGCCGCCCGGCGAAGCGCCGCCCGGCCGCTCACGACCGCACCTTCACGACGTAGTAGGTGAACGGCGACGGAACCGTCTCGAACCAGTGGGGCGTCCCGGCGGGGACGATGACGACGTCGCCCTTCGAGATCGTGCGGGTCTCGCCGTGCACGATCTCGCTGCCGCGGACCTCGTCCGGCGCGGTCGTCTTCGGCTCGACGACCGTGCCGCCGGTGACGAACGTGGCGCTTCCGTCGAGGACGTAGATGATGTCCGCGTCCTTCGCGTGGACCTCGGCCTGGCCGGCGCCCGCCCGCCGGGAGGCGTGCACCATGTAGTTGCGGCCCTGTCCGTCGAACAGCACGGAGCCCTTCTCGAAGGCCTCGCGAACCTGAGGCGCCCGGAAGTACGAGACGGCCGCCGGCTCCGCGAACGCCGCCGCGCCCGCGGCCGCGAGATCCTCGTCCTCCTGCGCGCTCGACGCGCCGGAGACTCCGACCGCTCCCACCACGGCGCCGTCGACGACGATCGGCACGCCGCCCTGCAACGGCGTGAAGTCGACGGTCGTCATCGCGGTGCGGCCCTTGTTGATGACGTCCTCGAGCGCCTTCGTGGGTTTCTTGAACAGCGCGGCCGTTCGCGCCTTGCCGATCGAGATCAGCGCGCCCGCGGCGAACGTCCCGTCGAGACGCTCGACGGCCATCAGGTTTCCGCCGTCGTCGACGACGGCGATGACTCCGGTCGTGTTGCGCCGGTGAGCCTCGGCCACGGCGCCGCCGATCACCCGGTGGGCGCCCTCGAGGTTGAGGGTCTTCTTGTCGGCCACCTGCGCGCGCGCGACTCCCGAGAAGACCAGGAGACCCGCGGCGAGGAATCTGGAGCAGTGCATCGAAATCCTCCTTCTCTCGCAGGATTGGATGCGAGTCGGCGGCGAGTGTTTCGACAGGAGACGGGGAGGCAGAGGACGAAGGCGAGAAAGGCGCCCCGAGCTACCCCTTGCGCGACCGCAGGATCGCCCTCACCAGCTCTTCGGGCGCGTCGGCGGGCTGGTCGGAGGCGGAAAACGCCGCCTTTCCCAGCGCGACCGCGGAGCGGTACTCCCGGATGTAGCTCCGGCACGGCTCGCAGACGCTCAGGTGACGGTCGAACTCCAGCCGGCGAGCGGCGGGCAGCTCGCCGTCGAGATAAAGATGGAGGAAGTCGAGCAGCTCCCGACAGGTGATGTACGGTCTCTCCCCGGAGGTCACCCTGTCCTCCGGTCGGGTCCGGCCCGGACGAGCCCGGGAACCATGTTCCCGGGTCCCGGTCCCCGGACGGCGGCGGCGCGGAGCACTCACTTCCCGGCTTCGATGCCGGAGCCGAACGCCGGGTTTCGAGCGCCCCCTTTCGATCCCGAGGTTTTGACATAATCCGCCCCGATTTCATGAACCTCGACACTCGAGAAGACGGCGACGTGACCATCCTGACCGTCACGGGGGATCTCGTGATCGGCGATGCCGAGACCACGTTCAAGAAGACCGTCACCCGTTTGCTGGAGGAGGGGCGCGTCCAGCTGCTCGTCGACCTCACCGGAGTCGGCTTCCTGGACAGCTCCGGCCTGGGAGCGCTCGTGCGCGCGCTGACCCAGTCGCAGAAGGAAGGCGGGCAGACCAAGCTCCTCGGCGCCAACGACCAGATCCGCAAGCTCCTCCAGATGACCAAGCTCGACTCGGTGTTCGAGCTTCACGAGGACCTGGAGACCGCCGTCACGAGCTTCTAGGCCGCGCCGGGCGTCGGGTGTCCGGCGTCCGGCGTCTTTTGAGGAGGCCATGGCGGACGAACCTCAAATCCCCGAAGACGATTCGGAGGATCCCGAAGAAGAGGGGGAAGGAGGCCTCGCCGGCGCCGCCGACGCGGAGGTCTCCGCCCTCGCCGAGCTCGCGCTCTGCGAGAACCTGTCGCAGACGTCGGGTTGGGCCGCGCGGTGGAGCGCCGCGATGGCGGGCGCCGACGCGACGCTCCTCTGGGCTCCGGACACCGTCCACCCGATCTTCCTGTGCATCGGCGCCGAGGGCGACGGCGTCCAGCGCCTCCTCCGGCGCTCCGCGCCCCGCGAGTCGGGCTACGTCCACGACCTCGTTCGAGACCGGCAACCGATCGTGCTCGCGGGAAAGGAGCTGGCCGCCGACGACCCCTTCGTCCGCGGCGTCACGGGCCACCGGGCGTGTCTCGCCGTGCCGCTCCAGGCCGAGGGGCTCGTCGTCGGTCTGCTCGCGATCTACTTCTCGGAGATCCCTAACGCCGACGAGGCGCTCGCGCGCCTCGAGCACTTCCTGGACCAGGCGGCTCCGGCTCTGGGACGCGCCCTGCGCGCCGAGCGCAAGACCGTCGGCATGCTCCACGCGATCGAGCGACTGACGAACCTCTACGACCTGTCCAAGGCGTTCGGCTCGACGATCGACGCGGAGGAGCTGTCGGCGCTCATCGCGCGCAAGGCGGCGGACATGGTCGTCGCCGAGACCGCCTGCCTCTGGGTCCTCGCGGGCGAGGACGTCTCTCTCGCGGCTCTCGCCGTCAACGACAACTACGACATCGACTCTCCCCCGGACGCCGTCGGAACCACCGTGGTGGGCGACGTCATCGCGAATCAGTCGGCCGTGCGGCGTAATCGCATCCCGCCGTCCGACCCGACGGCGACCGAGAGCCCGCTCTACCCGATCAGGTCCGTCATGGCCGTGCCGCTCCTGGAGGACGATGCCGCGATCGGCGCGCTCGTCGTCGCGAACAAGCGCGGCCGCCATCCCGAGTTCAGCCCCGAGGACGAGGAGCTGCTGCAGGACGTCGGGCGCCAGGCCGTCCGCGCGCTTCGCACCGCGCGGCAGCACGAGGCCGAGAAGAAGGTCGAGGAGCTCGACGCGCTCCTCGCCGTCAGCCGCGAGATCACCTCGACGCTCGACCTCGACAAGGTGATGAAGACGATCGTCAACGCCACTTCGGCGCTGATCTCCTACGACCGCTGCGGGATCGCGATCCAGGAGAGGGGCCGCCTGCGCCTCGGGGCGATCTCCGGCGCGGCCGAGGTCAACCGCTCCGATCCCGAAGTGCGGCGCATGGAAGAGCTGCTCAACTGGATCTTCCTGTCGGGCACCGACGTCGCGGTCACGCAGACCGAGGACGGCGAGATCACGGCCGACCGTCCGGAGACGGTCGAGAAGTTCCGCGCGATCTTCGAGGAGACCGGACTCCGCTCTTTCTTCGGCGTCGTGCTCCGGGACGACGAGGGCAAGCTCGGCGCGCTGGGGTTCGAGTACCGGCAGGCGTTCGGCTTCGACGAGGACACGCGCGACCTGCTCGCCATCCTCGTCAACCAGGCGACGGTCGCCGTCCGCAACGCGCAGCTCTACCGGCAGGTCCCTCTCGCGGGATTCCTGAAGCCGCTCGACGAGCGGCGGCGAAAGCTCCTGAACATTCCGGTTCGCCGGCGGCAGGCCTGGGCGGTCGCCTTCCTGGTCGCGGTTCTCGTGCTCGTGCTCGCGCCGTTCCCGCTGCGCGTCGAGGGTCCCGCTCGCGTGTTGCCGGCCCGGCGGGCGGCGGTCAGCGCGGGAGTCGACGGCGTCGTCAAGGAGGTGCTGCGCCGGGAGGGCGACCGCGTCGCGGCCGGGGACGTCGTCGCGACGCTGAAGGACGAGGGCTACCAGGCGGGGCTCGCCGAGGCGCTGTCGGCGCTCGCGATCGCCCAGAGCCAGGTCGCGATGCACACCCAGGAAGGCAACGCGGCCGCGATGTTCGAGGCGCAGTCGAGGCGAGACGAGGAGAGAGCCAAGGTCGCGCTCGCGCGAGAGCAGCTCGAGAAAACGCTGCTGCGCGCACCGACGGCAGGCGTCCTGGTGACTCCCCACATCGAGCAGCGGGTCGGCCAGGCGATCGCCCGCGGGTCGGAGTTCGCGGTCGTCGCGGACGCCGGCGGGATCACGGCCGAGGTCGCCGTTCCGGAGTCGGACGCGAGCCTCGTGAAGACCGGCCAGGCGATCGCCCTGAAGATGAACCCGTTTCCGACGAGGGTCTTTCGCGGCCAGGTGCGGCGCGTCGGCGCCGAGCTGCGCCAGGAAGGCGAGGAGAGCTTCGTCATCGTGGAGGCCGACGTCGCGAACGACCGGGACTCGCTCAAGGCGGGGATGCTCGGCACGGCGAAGATCTCGACCGGCATGCGAAGCCTCGGCACGGCGATCTTTCGGAAGCCCTTCCGGTATCTCTGGTTGAAGATCTGGCCCCTGCTTCCGTGAGCTCCCGGTCCCGAACGGGCGCGCTCGTCGCGGCGGCGCCGCTCGAGAGAAGCGCCGGGGCGCTGGCCGAGCGCCACGGGGCCGCGGGAGATCGACCGGCGCTCAAGTCGGACCTGGTCATCCGGCGCGTCGTCCAGATGGGCGAGGGGCAGTGGGTCGTCAAGAACCCCGAGTCGATGAAGTACTACAGCTTCGACGAGGGGACCTGGAGCCTGATCCAGCTCTTCGACGGAACCCGGACTCTCTCCGAGATCCACGACGCCTACCAGGCGCGTTTCAAGGAGCCGATCGAGCCGAACCTCGTCGGCGAGTACGAGGAGATGCTGCGCGAGATGGCGCTGCTCCAGCAGTCCGTCGCCGAGCGCAACCTGCAGGAGCTCGCCCGGATCAAGGATGCCCGCCGGCGCACCGCGGAGCAGAAGGCGGAAGGGTTCGACATCCTGATGATCCCCTTTCACGTCTTCGACCCGAACCGCTTCCTGAACCGGACGCAGAAGTACGTCCGCTGGATCTGGAGGTGGCCCACGGTCCTCGTCGCGCTGATCTTCGTCGCGATGACCGTCGGCGTGATCATCCCCCGCTTCGACCAGATCTGGGCCGAGACGCTGGAGCTGTACGCGTTTCTCCGCAAGCCGTTCTGGGACGTCGTCCAGTTCTTCGTGATCCTCTCGTCGATCGGCCTGATCCACGAGATGGCGCACGCCTACGTCTGCAAGTTCTACGGCGGTGACGTCCACGACGTGGGAGTCGCGCTGCTCTACTTCATGCCCGCCTTCTACTGCGACACGACGGACGCCCTGCTCTTCCCGAGCAAGTGGCACCGGCTCTGGGTCCTGCTCGCGGGGATGTACATCGAGGCGATCATCTGCTGCATCGCGACGGGACTCTGGGTGGCCTCGTACCCGGACACCCTCCTCCACGAGATCGCCTACAAGGCGATGCTCTTCACCGGGATATCGACGATCTTCTTCAACATCAACCCGCTGCGGAAGGTCGACGGCTACTACGCGCTCGCGAGCGTCCTCGAGATCCCGGAGCTCCGCGAGGATTCGTTCACGTACATGGGCGCCCTGTTCAAGCGCCACGTGCTGCGCCTGAACGTCGAGGTTCCGCCGCTGTCTCGCCGCAAGCGCCGCATCTTCCTCGTCTACGGTCCGCTCGCGATCGGCTTCATGGTCTTCATCATGATTTTCATCGGCAATCTCTTCTACAACTTCTACGCGAAGTACTTCCCCAACGTCGCGATCCTGCTCCTGATCCTGACTCTCCTGAGGCTCTTCCGGAAGGACGTCCGCGCCTTCGTGCAGGGCGTCAAGCTGATCTACCTCGACAAGAAGGAGCTCATCATGTCGCGCCGCCCGCGCATGTACATCCTCTGGGGCGCAGCCGCGCTCCTGCTCGTGCTCGGCGTCCCGTGGGCTCCGTGGACGCTCGATGCCGACGCCACCCTGCTGCCGTGGACCGAGGTCCGCCTGGAGGCGCCGGACGACGGCACGATCACCGAGGTGCGCGTGCACGAGGGCGACGCCGTTGGCAAGGAGCAGGTCGTCGCGCTTCTCGAGAGCCCGGCCGTCGCGTCGGACCTGGCCGCGGTTACGGCCGAGCGCGCGGGCGCGCGCGGTCTCATGAGCCGCGAGCGGGAGGCCGCCAACGCGCCGGGCGTCTTCCAGTCGCAGAGCCGCGAGGCCGCGGCGGAGGTGGCGCTCCGGCGCGAGGAGTCTCGCCGCGAGCGGCTGTCGGTTCGCAGCCCGATCGCCGGCCGTGTCCTGACGCGGCGGACGCAGGACCTCGAGGGACGCTTCGTGCGGGCCGGAGCTCCCATCGCGAGGATCGGAGACTGCGCGAAGCTGAAGGCCGAGATACCGGTGAGCGAACGCCTGCTGACGTACCTGCACGTCGGCTCCGCCGTGTCCGTCCAGCTGCGGGCGCGGCCCGCGGACATCCTCCGGGGCTCCATCGTGAAGATCGCGCCGGCGGCGCAGACTCTCCCCCGCACCGCGGACGGAGCCGACGAGGCGCTCCGGCCCTCCGAGCGTCCCGAGCGGTTCGTCGCCGTGGCGGAGTTCGACAACGCCGCAGGGATCCTGCCGGGGATGAGCGGCAAGGCGAAGATCGCGCTCGGGCGTCGCTCCTACCTGTGGCGGAGCTGGCGCGTCCTGAGCCACTGGCTCCAGACCGTCATCTGGTGGTGAAAAGGAAACGCCCCGCCGGCTGGCGGGGCGTTTGATTCCGGGGAAGCAGACCCGGCGAGTCGCTTACTGGGCGCGCATCGCCTTCTGGGCGCGCATCGCCTTCTGCGCCCGCATGGCCTTCTGAGCGCGCATCGCCTTCTGAGCGCGCATGGCCTTCTGGGCCCGCAGCGCCTTCTGAGCGCGCAGAGCCTTCTGGGCCCGCAGCGCCTTCTGGGCGCGCATCGCCTTCGTCGCCTTGAGCGCGGAGCTCGCGGAAGTCGCCGAAACCGCCGGCGCGCTGCCGAAGTTCTCGATGCGGATCTCGGGCAGATCCTTGCCCGTGGCTTCCTTGATCTTGGCCTTCTGAGCGTCCGTCAGCTTGATCTTCACTTCGTTACCCATTTCGTGTCCCTCCTTCTTGGCGGATCTGTAGGGCAAGCTCGGGGCCAGGTTTTCGACCGGTACCGATCCTGTCGGCTCAATGACTTACGTCGCCGGTGGTACCCGATGGTTGAGAAATTTATCTACGATGAAGATGACTTTTTAACCTTCGGCTTACGGCTCACGGCTCACGGCTCGTGCGCATGCTGCCTCTCAAAGTCCGTACTTCCGGCACAGGTACTTGATCTGGTTGGCGTCGAGCCCGAGCCGGCGCGCCGCTTCGGCCTTGACCCCGCCCGCCCGCGCGATCGCGTCGGAGAGAAGCGTCCTCTCGAAGTCGGCGACCGAGGTCGCGAAGTCCTTCCCCCCTCCGCCGGGGCGCGGCTCCCCGGGCGCGCGCCCCGTGTCGGAGCGCAGAGCGCGCGGAAGGTCCTGCTCCCCGATCTCCTCGCCGTCCGAGAAGAGCACCAGCGTCTCGATCGCGTGGCGCAGCTCGCGGACGTTGCCGCGCCAGGGGTGCGCCTTGAGGCGCTCGACGACCGCGGGCGACAGCGTCTTCGGCCCGCGGCCGTGGCGCGCGGCGAGCCGGCGCAGGAAGTGGTCCGCGATCAGCGGCACGTCGTCGGGCCGCTCGCGCAGCGGCGGGATCCGGACGACGACGGCGTTGATCCGGTAGAAGAGGTCCTCGCGGAACGTCCCGGCGCCGACGCGGTCGTCGAGGCTCTCGTTCGTCGCCGAGACCAGGCGGAAGTCCACCGGGATCGGGCGCCTTCCGCCGACGCGCTCCACCTCGCGGCTCTCCAGCGCGCGCAGGAGCTTCGACTGGACCGCCGGCGAGAGCGTGCCGATCTCGTCGAGGAAGAGCGTTCCGCCCTGCGCGAGCTCGAACCGCCCGGGACGCGAGGAGACCGCGCCCGTGAACGCGCCCTTCTCGTGGCCGAACAGCTCCGACTCGGCGAGCGACTCGGGCAGCGCGGCGGCGTTGACGGCGACGAACGCGCGCGCGCGCCGCGGGCTGCCGGCGTGAATCGCGCGGGCGACGAGCTCCTTGCCGCTCCCGCTCTCCCCGACGAGCAGCACGCTCGCCTCGCTGTCGGCGATCCGTCGCACGTCGGCGAGGAGCCGCCTGATCGGCGCGCTCTCGCCCACGATCCGGTCCTCGCCGGAAACAGGCGCCTGCGCCGCCTCGCGCAGCTCGCGATTCTCGACGAGCAGCCGGCGCCGCTCGAGCGCTCGGCGCAGGATGAGCATCATCTCCGCGGGATCGAACGGCTTGGGGAAGAAGTCGAAGGCTCCGCTCGACATCGCCTTGAGCGCGGCGCCGCGGTCCTCCTCGCCGGACATGATGACGACGGTCGCGTCGGGATCGCGGCGGCGCACGTGGCGCAGGAGGTTCAACCCCTCCTCGACCGTTCCGGACGGCGGCAGCCGCAGGTCGAAGAGGTAGAGATCCGGCTCGGATTCGCAGAGCGCGCGGCCGTGCGTCGCGTCGCGCGCGGCGGAGACGTCGAACTTGCCCTTGAGCGCGAACTCGAGCTGTTTGAGGAGCTCGGGGTCGTCCTCGACGACGACGATGCGGCCGAGCGCGGCGGCTGCGCCCGAGGCGCTCACGGCGTCTCCGCCGCCCCGGCGCCGTGGTGCGCCTCCGGGATGCCCGGGAAGGACAGGCGCACGATCGTCCCGCCGCCGCTCTCGGAGAGGACGCGCATCGTGCCGCGGTGGAACCGGACGATCTGCTGCGCCGTCGCCATGCCGAGCCCGACGCCTCCGCTCTTCGTCGTCTCGAACGGCCGGAAGAGCCGGTCGCGGAGGAACTCGGTCGTCATGCCGGCGCCGTTGTCGATGACCTCGACGACCGCGCGGGGCCGCCGCGCGCCGCCGGCCGCGTACGTCCGCACGAGAACCTTGCCGGAGGGCGCCGCCGCCTCGAACGCATTCTCGACGAGAGAAGCGAGCGCGTCACCGACGTAGTAAGGATCGCCCCAGATCCGCGGCGTCTCGCCCAGGGCGAGCGAGAGCGAGGGCCGCGCCGCGTCCTTGCCACCTCGCCGGGTCGGCCGCCGCGCGATCTCCGCCACCAGGTCGTTGAGCTGCAGCGCGACCTTGATGAGGACGGCGTCCTCATGCGCGACGAAGCGGCCGGCGATCTCCTCGAGGCGCTCCACCGTGGAGGCGAGGAGGCTCCGGACCGTCGCGCGGAACTCGGGGTCGTCCCAGTGCTCGTCGAGGTTGGCGAGGAGCAGGCGCATCCGGAACGACATGTTCTTCACGTCGTGCACGAGCACGCGGTCGAGCGCCGAGCGGAGACGCTTCGGGGAGCCGGAGGAAGGCGCGGCCATGCCCGCGGCCGGTCAGCCCTTCCCGGACGCGGAAGCGGGATTCCGGCGCTGGAAGCGGACCTTCACGGCGACGCCGGGGCGGAGGACGCCGCGGGCCGGGTCCCGCCGGACGCGGATGACGACCTGGAAGGTGCCGCTCGCGGGATCGATCGCCGGGCTGATGAACTGGACCTCGCCGGTCGTCTTCGCGTCCGGGAACCGGTCGGGCACGACCTCGACCCGGTCGCCGACCTTCACGCTCAAGAGCTCCTCCTCGGGGAGGTAGAGCCTCGCCAGCAGGGGTTCCGTCGCGGTCACCTTGAAGAGCGGCTCCGTCCGGTCCTCGATCACCTTCTGGCCGACGCGGGCGTACTTCTCCGTGATCACGCCGGCGAACGGGGCGCGGACGACGGCGTAATCGCGCAGCGTCTTGGCCTTCTCCCACCGCGCGGTGGCGACCTGGTACTGCGCGCGCTTCTCGTCGAGATCCTGGGCGCTGCCGACCTTGGAGGCCGCGAGCGACTCGGACCTCTGGAACTCGGCTTTCCTGAGCTCCATGTCCTCCTTCGCCTCGCGCACGTTCGCGTCGAGCTCGCGGGTGTCGAGGGTGGCCAGCGTCTGCCCCTGCTTGACGACGGCGCCGCGGTCGACCGCGATCGAGTCGACGATTCCGGTGATCCGCGCGGTGACGACGACCTCCTGGTCGACCATCAGGTGCGACGGATAGATCTTCTCCTCGGCACCGAAAGACGGAGCCGCCACGAGGAGCAAAACGAACGTGCGGAGGGCCTTTTTCACGATGTGCGGCGTTTTCGGGGATGCTATCTTTTCGACGCATTCATGTCGATCAAACTCAAGAACGAGAGTCCGGACGTCGAGCAGAAGGGGCTGCGCGCCAACTTTCTCTGGCAGATGGAGGAGCCCTGGGACGAGCGGCGCCTCGCCGCCTTCCTCATGACGAAACACCGGCGCAGCGACTCCGACTGGACGCGGCGGCCGTCGCCCTTCTTCGCGTCTCTCGGTCAGGCGACCGTCGAATGCTCGGTCCCGGTCGCGCGCCCGGAGGCGCTGCCCGACCTCGCCGGCATCCTCACCTCGGAGCTGCTCGGCATCCTCTCCGGCGCCAGCCGCATCCACGACCAGATGATCGACGGCGAGGACTGGAAGAGCGTCGCGCCGCCGTAGGAAGGTTCTGGTTTCTGGTTTCTGGTTTGGTTGGGTCACCCGGTCAGCCCCCCGAGAACCAGAAACCAGTAACCAGCAACCAGAAACCCCGCCATTTCCCGACCGGAAGTCATTTTTCTAGGCTTAAAAGCTTCTCGGTTATACCCTTACCCCGCCCGCCCGGGTCCGCCCGGGGGCCCCGGCGGACGGCGCTTCACGGGCGAGCACCGTCAGGAGGTGGCCATGATCTCGGTTCCCTCTCTGCGCCTGAATCAATTCGGCGTCCGGTTCTACGAGGCCCTGCTCTCGGGCGCGGATCTCCAGTCCCTGGTCGGGTTCGAGGTCCTCTCGTTCGGCCCGGGCAGCGAGACCACCCGCGGCAAGCACAAGGGCGCCCCGGGCCGCGTCAACTGGGACCTCCTCGAGAAGAAGATCGCCGCCTCCGAGCAGGCGTTCCAGCGCCCGATCATCAAGAAGAAGATCGACGAGCTCGTCGCCTACTACCTCCAGTGCGCCGACTCCGGGAGCCTGCCGGCGATCCCCGGCAGCGTGCTTCTCGTCTCCGAGAAGCGGCTCGAGTTCAGCCCCTCCAGCGGACGCGCCGACTCGGGGTCGTTGAGGCTGCCCGAGGAGTCCGGCATCCTGCGGGCGCTCGACGGCCAGCACCGGCTGCTCGCGCTCCACCAGATCGCCGAGAAGCACAACCTGCGCGACTTCCAGGTCCCCGCTGTCGTCTTCGACAACCTGACGCCGGATCAGGTGGTCGAGCTCTTCGTGACCATCAACAGCAAGCACACGAAGCTGAACCCGTCCCACCTGATCTCGCTGGCCGGTCGGCGTTTGTACCGCGACGAGAACCTCGCCGCGGCGCACGACGCGATCCGGATCCTGAACGAGGACGAAGGCTCGCCGCTGAAGGGGTCGATCAAGGTCCTCGGGATCGGCAAGGGGACGGTCACGCAGGCGTCGCTCGCGGACGAGCTGCGCGACGTGTTCACGGCGATCGACACGGCCGGGGGGCGCATCGCCAAGGAGTTCCGCGAGAACTCGAAGCGGTTCTTCCTGAACTACTTCAAGGCGGCGGCGCGCGCGTTCCCGACCGCGTTCGCCGGGCGCAAGTACTCGATCAAGAGCTCGACCTCGCTGCGGGCGTTCATCCGCATCGTCCCGTACGTCATCGCCATGGTCCGCAAGCGCGGCGGCGACGTCTGGTCCGCCGGCGAGCTCGACGCCGCGCTTCGCCCGTGGGCCGAGTCGATCGGCGACCGACGCTTCGAGACCGAGACCGTCTGGAAGGAGAAGCTCACCGGCGGCACCCGCTCGGCGGTCGAGATCCTGGCCAGGGAGCTGCGGCAGGGGCTGAACTCGTAGACGGGGCCGGTAGACGGTAGACGGAATATATTAGTGACTGCTAATACATCGCTGCCGCCTCTCGCCTTCCGCCTTCGGCCTTCCGGTGAACTGCTCGCCGCAATTTTCGTAAATACAACCAGGAGGCTCTGAAAGAAGAATGGCGGCGGTCGGCGGCTGTCTCGTGATTCTCCTCGTCGTCGCGGTTTTCGCGGCGATGTGGGCGATCTGGCGCTACAACAACCTCGTCTCCCTGCGAAACCAGGTCGCCAACGGCTGGCGCCAGATCGACGTCCAGCTCAAGCGGCGCCACGACCTGATCCCCAACCTCGTGTCCGCCGTGAAGGGCGAGATGCAGTTCGAGCAGGACACTCTGGAGAAGGTCATCCAGGCGCGCAACTCCGCGGTCTCGGCGCGGGGCGTCGCCGACGCGGCCGACAAGGAGAGCGCGCTGTCGCAGACGCTCGGCCGCCTGTTCGCCCTCGCGGAGAACTATCCGAACCTCAAGGCGAACGAGAACGTGAAGTCGCTGATGGAGGAGCTCTCCTCGACGGAGAACCGCATCGGCTTCGCGCGGCAGTTCTACAACGACATCGCGACGCGCTACAACACGGCGCAGCAGGTCTTCCCGGACAGCTACATCGCCCAGACCTTCAAGTTCCAGCCGGTCGAGCTCTTCGAGCTGAAGGACGAGGCCGAACGGGCGGTCCCGAAGGTGGACCTGAATCTTCGGCCGTCCCAATAGAGATCGGGTTTCTGGTTACCGGTTGCTGGTCTCTGGTTGATCGACCGAACCAGTAACCAGAAACCAGAAACCAGAAACCTCGATGCCCCTCAACCTCTACGACCAACAGAAGAAGAACATCGCGAACACCCGCGTCTTCATCGCGGGATTCGTCGTTCTGCTCGCGTTCCTGGGGCTCGGCGCCGACGGGATGCTGTACGCGGGCGGCGCGTCGCCGGGGCTGCCGATCGCGACGCTCGGCGCGCTGTGCTTCGGCGGCTTCTCCGCCTGGTGGTCGCTCCACGGCGGCGATCGCGCCGTTCTCGAGTCCGCGCACGCCCGCCCGCTGAATCCGGCCGATCCCGGGGAGCGGGTGCTCGACAACGTCGTCGAGGAGATGGCGATCGCCGGCGGCCTGCCGAAGCCGGCCGTCTACGTCATTCCGGATTCCGATCCGAACGCGTTCGCCACGGGCAGCGGCCCCGAGCGAGCGTCGATCGCCGTCACTCGCGGGCTGATCGAGAAGCTCAACCGCGAGGAGCTCCAGGGCGTCGTGTCGCACGAGATGTCCCACGTGCGCAACTACGACATCCGGCTGATGACCGTCGTCGCGGCGCTCGCGGGCGCGATTCTGCTGCTCTCCGACTGGGGCCGCCGCGGCCTCGCGTTCGGAGGGCGGCGGCGCGGCTCGGACGATCGCGGCGGGGGCGGCGCCGCCGTACTCCTCGCCGCGGTCTGGATCGTTTCGATCGTCCTCGCGCCGATCATCGCGCAGGTCGTCTCGCTCGCCGTCTCGCGCCAGCGCGAGTACCTCGCCGACGCGACGGGAGCGGAGCTGACGCGCAATCCGCTCGCGCTCGCGGCCGCGCTGCAGAAGATCGCCGCCGCGGTCGAGCCGACTCCCTCGATCAAGCAGGGCATCGCGCATCTGTGCATCGAAGACCCCCGCGGCCGCGCGATCGAGCAGAAGCGCGGCTGGTTCGCGGATCTCTTCGCGACGCACCCCCCGATCGAAGACCGGATCGCGCGCCTGAGGGAGATGGCGTACCAGGCTGGGGGTCAGTCCTGATGGGGTCAGTCCTGATTTCTGATTTCGCGGCGGCCGAACCTGGGGGTCCGGGGCGGGCGCCTTCGAGACCACCTCCCGCGGCATTCGCCCACCTGATGTCTTGCGCAAGTCATAAATCAGAAGTCGCGGCGAGTCTCTTCGGCCGCCCAAATCAGAGATCAGGACTGACCCCTCGTGACGCCTCGGGGCACGGCAGTCAGGACTGATCCCTCAACCATCCAAATCAGAAATCAGGACTGACCCCTCGGCGGCCAGAGCCGGTTCGCGTCGGTCGCCTTTTCGGCCTCGAGCATCTTGCCGACCTCACGGCGCAGGTCCTCGAGCTGGGGCGTTCCGCGGTAGCGCGAGATCAGGTCCACGTCTTCGTGCGGATCGCGCGAAAGGTCGTAGACCGACTCGCGCCCCGACGCGACGTGGAGCACGTACTTCAGGTCGCCTGCGATGGCGGCGAGGTGGACCCCGTCGAACGGCTGCACCAGGTGGACGCGATCCCGCTTCGGGTCCCAACCCCGCAGGATCGACCGGCCCAGGAAGTGGTTCGGCGTGTCGATGCCGAGAAGGTCGAGCACCGTGGGCGGGATGTCCATCTGCGACCACCGCTCGCCGCGGATGCGTCGCGGCGCGAGGTGGCCGTTCCAGAGGATGAGAAGCGGCGTGCGGAACACCTCCTCCCACGCGCCGAACTGGCTGTCCGCGAGGCCGTGCTCCCCCGCGGGGTACGAGTGGTCGCCCACGATCACGACGAGCGAGTCGGCGAGCTCGGGACGGCGGTCGAGCTCGTCGAAGAAGGTCCGCAGGTACGTGTCGGCGAGATAGATCGAGTTGCCATAGCCCGCCTTGCCGCCCTGCGCGCCCGGGAAGAGGAGCCGCTTCTCGACCGGGATCTTGTTGTCCGGAAAGTGGCTCGAGATCGTGCACAGTGTCGCAAACACCGGCTTCCCCGCCCCGGCGCCCCCGGGCGCGCGATCCTCGTCGAGGAAACGGAAAAACTCCCGGAAGAAGACGTCGTCCTGCAGACCCCATCCCCACACCGCGTCGTCGGGCCGCTCGCGCGGCGGCTCCATGGCGGCGCGGCGTACCTGGAAGCCGATCGCCTCCATGAACGCGCCGGTGTCCTCGAACCTCAGGTAGCGCGCCGCCTCGTCGAACACGGTGCGATAGCCGTGCTCTTCGAGGATCTCCGGCAGGCAGCGCATCCGGATCCCGCGGTACGTCTCGAACACCATGCCGCGCATCGCCGGGAGGACCGAGCACAGCGTCGCGAGCTGCCCGCGAGGAGACTCCATCGAGTTGCCGTAGAACCGCTCCACGTAGACGCCCTTCGCGATGAGCGAGTTGAAGAACGGCGTGTACTCTCGGCCGTCGCCGGTCCTCGCCTCGACGAAGTTGGCGTTGAACGACTCGACGACCACGAAGAAGACGCTCGTCGGCCGAGCGGGCGCCGGGCCGACTCCCGAAACGAGCTTCTCGCGGACGTACGGATAGCGCTCTCCGCCCGAGCCCTTCGGCAGGAGGCGCGAGAGGCGCCAGTTGCCCTCGACCGCGCGCAGGCTGGCCGTCAGCTCGTCGCGCGTGGGGACGGGCCCGAGCGCGACGAACGCCGCCGCGGCGAGGCACGCGAGGAGGGCGACGGCCCTCCGCCGCGGGCGGGGAGGACGAGACATCAGGCGTCCGACGAGCTCCAGGACGACGGCCGCGCCGACCGCGGCGGCCGGGAACGCGTAGCTGCGCCAGCCGAGAAAGGACGAGATCGTCCGCCGCACCTCGAGATCCAGCATCTCGCGGCGGAAGCGCCAGAGGACGGCCCACTCGAACTGCCCGCGCGTGTGCCAGTGATACAGCAGCAGCAGCGAGTACAACGCGAGGAATGCCGCGGAGATCGCCGTCGCCAGGACGCGGTTGCGCGGGACGATCAGCGCGACGAGCCAGCCGTAGACGAACAGCGCGCCGTAGGACGCGAGGAGCTCGGCGAAGAAGACGGGAAGGCTTTCGACGGGCGGCCCCGTGCGGTAGCCGAGCTGCTTCTCGAGCATGATCGTGTGGAGCGCCCAGAGGATCCACACGGTCGCGGGGACGAAGCGCGTCCAGCGGGCGAGCGCCGCCTCGAGCCCGCGGCGCGCACCGGTGGACGGCGGCGCACCGCCCGCTCCGTCTCGCATGTTCGGGAGGAGGGGGTCAGTCGAGATCGATGTCCCGGACGGGCTTCGAGTCGTCGTCGCGGGTCTTCTCGAACAGCTCCTGGAACTTGCGGTTCAAGACGTCCTTCTTCGACTTCTCGGCCTCGATCGACGCGGCGAACTTCTTCTCGCGCTCCACGTCGGCGCCCCTGAGCGCGCCGATGGCGTCGTCCACGGACGAGAACTTGCGAGGCGTCTTCGGCGCCTCGTGATCGATCACGGCCCTCAGCGCGGGGTCGATCTTCAGCCGCGCGTTGCAGCACGGGCAGAAGAGCTCGAAGTCGGTCCCCCCCTGGTCCGCCACGGAGAGAGTCTACGGGAAATTCCGGGACGCGGGCGTCTCAGCGCCCGTGCTTCCAGCGGATGCGCTGCCGCCGGTCGTCGCGCCCGGGGCGGCCGGCTTCGTCCCTCGGCGCGACGAGCCGCTCGATGCGCCGGGCCTCCACGACCTCGGGCGAAGGCGCCGGGGTGACGTCCTCGAAGAGCTTGCGGGCCTGCGCCTTGGGGATGGAGCGCTCCGCGACGCCGCGGACGACGAGCTCTCGGCGGCGCCCGTCCGACCCGCCGATCACCAGCCGGTCGCCCGGGTGGATCTCGCGGTGCGGCTTGGCGCGCGCGCCGTTGACGTCGACCTTTCCGCCCTCGCACGCCGCCTTCGCCCGCGAGCGCGTCGGGAAGACGCAGGCCACGTCGAGCCACACGTCGAGGCGGACGCCGTTCGGCGACTCGTTCGGCGACTCGGCCTGGGGCGTGGCCCCCGCGCCCGCGCCGACCGGGTCCTTCCGCGTCACGCGGGCTTCACGCCCGGACGGGAGGCGACCCAGTCGCGCAGGCCTCGAGAGGAGGAGGGCGGCTCCGCGTTGGGACGAGCGAGGAAGTAGCCCTGCGCCGCCGCGACGCCTTCGGTCGCGCACACGTCGAGGTCCTCCGCGTTCTCGACCCCCTCCGCGATGAGGAGGAACGAAAACTCGCGGGAGAGATCCGCGAGGAACTTCAGGATCGCGCGCCGCCTCGGGTCCTGCGCGATCCCCCGGGTGATCTCGCTGTCGACCTTGATGTACTCGGGCTGCAGCCCCTGGCAGAGCTGGAGCGTGCCGTAGCCCGACGTGACGTCGTCGAGCGCGATCGCCGCGCCGAGGTCGCGCGGAACGGTCAACGCCGTCGAGATCTCGGTGGCGCCGGGGACGTTCTCCACCTCGACGAGGTCGAGCACGATCCGCGAGAAGGAGACGCCGCGGCGCTCCGCCTCCTCGCCCAGGGCGGCGAGCGCGTCGTCGGAGCGCGTGAGCAGCCGCGGGTTGAGGTTCAGGAACAGGAGGGCGCCCTCGGGCAGGCGGCGCGCGGAGTCGAGGACGACGGACCAGGAGAAGTGCTCGAAGTGGCGCTCGAGCCCGAGCGCCTCGGCGGCCGGGAAGATCTCCGCCGCGAGGCGCGCCTCGCCGTTGGGGGAGCGCGAGCGCAGGAGACCCTCGTAGCCGAGGACCTCGCCCGAGCGGAGGTCGAAGATGGGCTGGAACTCGACGAAGAAGTCGCCGCCGGTCATCGCGTCCGCGAGCCACAGCGCCTCGACCTCGCGGCACGCCCGGGTGAGCGTCGCCAGGCGGCTCATGGCGTCCCACTTCGTCTGCTGCATGTCCTCGGGCGCGACGCGGACGCGGTCCGCGAGCGGACCGACGTTGTTCAGCAGGTCGTGGAGGAACTGCTCGGCCGTGCGCTCGACGAGGAGGCGGCGGGCCTTCCCGTACATCGGGGCGCGCGCCCAGTTGCGGCCGAACGCGGCGGCGACGGCGCGCTCCGCCTCGCCGCCGTCGGGCCGGACGAAGATCGCGCGCGCCTTCCGCCAGCGATCCAGCCGGCCAAGCACCTGGCCGTCCAGAACGCTACCGGGAACCTTCATTGAGGTGATTGTAGGACGAGCGCTCGGTTCGAGGACCCGCGCGACCGAGAATTTCCAAGGTTTCTGGTTGCTCGTTTCTGGTTTCTGGTTCCGCCATGGACTTCCAACTCGCGCAACCAGAAACCAGAAACTAGAAACCAGCAACCCTCCCCTACGTCTCCCTCTCCTCGTACTGTGACTTCAGGCGCTGCACGACGGCGGAGTCGGCGAGCGTCGTCGTGTCGCCGAGGACTCTGCCTTCCGCGATGTCGCGAAGCAGGCGGCGCATGATCTTTCCCGACCGGGTCTTGGGGAGGTCGGGCGTGAAGAAGAGGCGATCGGGTTTCGCGATCGCGCCGATCTTCCTGGCGACGTGCGCCCGCAGGGCCTCGTGGAGCTTCTGGTCGTCCCGCACTCCGTCGGCGCGCGCCTTCTCCTTCAGGATCACGAACGCCGCGATCGCCGTTCCCTTGAGCTCGTCCGAGACTCCGACCACCGCCGCCTCGGCCACGGCCGGGTGGTCCACGAGAGCGGACTCGACCTCCATGGTCCCGATGCGGTGTCCGGCGACGTTCATCACGTCGTCCACGCGGCCGAGGAGCCAGAAGTTGCCGTCGGCGTCGCGCTTGGCGCCGTCGCCCGGGAAGTACACCTCGGGTCCCCACTTCGAGAAGTAGGTCTGGACGTATCGCGCGTCGTCGCCCCAGATGGTCCGCAGCATCGCGGGCCAGGGACGCGTGATGGCGAGGTAGCCGCCGCCTACCCTCACCTCGCGGCCGTCGGCGTCGAGGATCTTCGCCTGGATCCCCGGGAAGGGCCGCGTCGCGGAACCGGGGCGCGTGGTCGTCACTCCGGGCAGCGGCGTGATCAGGATCATTCCGGTCTCCGTCTGCCACCACGTGTCGACGATCGGGCAGCGTCCGCCGCCGATGTTCTCGTGGTACCAGATCCACGCCTCCGGGTTGATCGGCTCGCCGACGCTGCCGAGCAGGCGCAGCGACGAGAGGTCGTGCTTCCTCGGCCAGTCCGTGCCCCACTTCATGAATGCGCGGATCGCGGTCGGGGCGGTGTAGAGGATCGTGACGCCGTGCCGCTCGACGATGTCCCAGAAGCGGTCGCGCCCCGGCGTGTCGGGCGCTCCCTCGTACATCAGGCACGTGGCGCCGTTGGCGAGCGGCCCGTAGACGACGTAGGAGTGCCCGGTCACCCAGCCGATGTCGGCGGTGCACCAGTAGACGTCGTCGTCCTTCAGGTCGAAGACCCACTTGGAGGTCGCGTAGGCGCCGACGAGGTAGCCCGCGGTCGTATGGAGGATGCCCTTCGGCTTCCCCGTCGTGCCGGACGTATAGAGGATGTAGAGCGGGTCCTCCGCATCCATCCGCTCCGGCGGGCAACGGACCGGCGCGTCCTCCATGAGCCGGTGCCACCAGTGCTCGCGGCCCTCGCGGAAGTGGATCGGCGTGTTCGTACGGCGGACGACGACGACGTTCTCGATCGACGGCGTGTCCGCCAGCGCCTCGTCGGCGATCTGCTTGAGCGGCACGACCTGGCCGCGCCGCCAGCCGCCGTCGGCGGTGACGAGCAGCCTCGCGCCCTGGTCGTTGATCCGGTCGCGCAGCGACTCCGCGGAGAAGCCGCCGAAGACGACGGAGTGGATCGCGCCGATGCGCGCGCAGGCGAGCATCGCGATCGGCAGCTCCGGGATCATCGGGAGGTACAGCGTGACGCGGTCGCCCTTGCGGATGCCGAGCGACTTGAGGACGTTCGCGAACTGGCAGACCTCGCGGTGGAGGTCCCGGTAGGTGAGCGTGCGCCGGTCGCCGGGCTCCCCCTCCCAGACGATCGCCGCCTTGTTGCGCCGCGCGCCGGAGAGGTGGCGGTCGAGGCAGTTGACCGAGACGTTGAGCTTGCCGCCGACGAACCATTTCGCCTTCGGCGGCTTCCAGTCGAAAACCTTTCGCCACGTCTTGAACCAGTCCAGCTCCTCGGCGAACCGCTCCCAGAACCGCTCGAAGTCCCGGTCGGCGCGCCGGTAGACGTCTTCGGACGAGACGTGGGCGCTCTTCTTGAACGCGCGACGCGGCGGAAACCGCCTCTTCTCGAGCAGCAGCGCCTCGAGTGTCTTCTCCCGCTCCTTCACGGCGGCGAGGATACCCGAGGGGTCAGCCGTGAACTCCTGAACTCTCGGCTCCGGGGTCAGTCATGAACTCCTGAACTCCGTGAATCTCCTCGAAAAACCGGCGAGTCTCCGGACAGGTGTTCGCCGCGAGGGATTCCGTGAAGGCCCTGCGGAATGCGACAGACGGCGAAAGTTCAGGAGTTCACGGTTGACCCCACTCTCAAGAGTTCAGGAGTTCACGGTTGACCCCTCACTTGACTTACTTGACCGCGCCGACGGTGAAGCCCTGGATCAGGCGGTCCAGGAAGAGGTTGTAGACGATCGCCACCGGGATGCAGGCGACGAGGCAGGCGGCCATGAGCTCGCCCCAGTAGAAGACGTCGCCGCGGATCAGGAAGATGGGGACGCCGACGCCGACCGTCTGCTTCGAGACCGAGGAGAGGAAGGTCAGCGCGTAGACGAATTCCTGGAGCACCAGCGTGAACGCGAAGATCGACACGGTCACGAGACCCGAGAACGACACCGGCACCACGACCTTCGCGAACGCCGCGAAGCGGGAGAGGCCGTCGATCATCGCCGCCTCCTCCAGGTCCTTCGGGATCGACTTGAAGAACCCCATGAGGAGCCACGTCGCGAACGGCACGGTGAACGTCGGGTAGACGAGGATCAGCGACCACAGCGAGTCCTGGAGCTGGAGCACCGCGACGACGCGCGACATCGGGATAAAGAGCAGCGTCGGCGGCACGAGGTACATCAGGAACATCGCGATTCCCGCGCGCTCTCCCCAGCGGCCGGTCAGCCGCGCCAGGCCATACGCCGCCGGCACCGCGAGCAGCAGCGTGATCACGACGACCGCGACCCCGACGAGCAGCGTGTTCGCGAGCCACCTCGGATACAGCGTCTCCGCGAACAGGAAGCGCCAGTGTTCCAGCGTCGGCGGCTCGTTGAACACGAGCGGGTTGTTCTTCAGGTCGTAGAGATCGCTCGTCCGCTTGAAGGACGTCAGCGCCATCCAGTAGAACGGGAACGAGAGCGCCACGGCGAACGCGGCCACGACGACGCGCAGCGCGACCTTCGTCCGCCGCACGCTACGTGACCTCCGAGCGGCGCGCGATGCGGAGCAGGACGACCGCGCCGAGCAGCAGCAGCGGGAAGAGGAACAGGGAGATCGCCGCGGCCGCCGAGAGGTCTCCCCCGAGGATGCCGGTGAAGAACGCCAGCGACGGCAGGACCTGCGTCGCGTCCGCCGGCCCGCCGCGCGTGAGGATGTAGACCGCCGTCATGTCCGTGAACGTGAACACGACGCCGAACAGCAGCGCGACGAGGGCGATCGGCCGGATCATCGGAAGCGTGATCGAGAGATGCGTCCGCCAGAAGCCGCTCCCGTCGACGGCGGCGGCCTCGGGGATGTCGCGCGGGATCGACGTGAGCCCCGCGAGCAGGATCACCGTCGCGAACGGCAGCGTCCGCCACGTGTGCACGAGGACCACCGACAGCATCGCGAGCCGCGGCTCCCCCAGCCACATCGGCGGGTTCGCCGCGCTCACGACGCCGGCGGCGACCAGGACCCAGTTGACGACGCTGTAGAGCGAGTCGAGGAGCCACTTCCAGCCGATCGCGCCGAGCGAGATCGGCGCGACCCACGGCAGCAGCACGAGGAAGCGCACGAGCCCCCGGCCGCGAAACGCCTCCTTCAGCGACAGCGCGAGCAGCGTCGCGCCGACGATCACGAGCGCCTGCGAGACGACGGTGAAGAAAAACGAGTGCGCGAGCGCCGCCCGGAACGACGGCGTGCGCACGGCGGCCGCGAAATTGGCGAGGCCGACGAAGCTCGTCGTGTCGCTCCCCACCCGCGCGTCGCTGACGGAGAGGTAGAGCGAGAGGACGACCGGCAGGCCGACGAGCAGCGCGATGTACGCGAAAGCGGGCGCGACGAGGGCCGGGCCGAGCCAGCGCCTCACGGCGCCGCCCGCCGCAGGCCGGACGCGGCGTCGAACCACCGTAGCCGCCCGCGCTCGACGAACACGTCCCGCAGCGAGCCCTCCGGAGGCGCCGCCTCCCACGACGGAAACCGCCAGACGATCTCGCGCCCCTCCCAGCCGCCGTCCTGCAGCGTCCCGTACGCGAGCTGCTCCGAGCCGAGGTACTCCGTCAGGTCGCACCGCACGCGGAAACGCGCGGCGCCCTCCGGCCCCGCGCCCGCGCGCACGTGCTCCGGCCGGAACCCGAGCACCACGCCGCCGCGCTCCAGGAGGTTCATCGGAGGCGAGCCGAGGAACGTCGCGACGAACGTGTCCGCGGGGTCGTCGTATACCTCGGCCGGCGTGCCGACCTGCCGGACTCTGCCGTGGTCCATGATGACGACGCGGTCTCCGAGCGCCATCGCCTCGACCTGGTCGTGCGTGACGTAGACGGCCGTGGTGCCGATCTCCTTCTGGAACTTCTGGAGCTCCTCGCGCGCGGACGCGCGCAGCTTCGCGTCCAGGTTCGAGAGGGGCTCGTCGAGGAGACTTTCCAGCACATTGGGATCCTAAGCTTAGAATTCCACGTGGACAAGTTGTCGCGG